>JAAUYH010016550.1_pt1 | contig 10729 bp, 8 predicted proteins | sample 7278061 | NCBI WGS metagenome assembly JAAUYH01 (sample SAMN14350203, study PRJNA611818) | marine sediment metagenome | isolation source: surface marine sediment (0.6m) | place: French Polynesia: Moorea | collected 2018-08 | reverse complement strand
ATAATTACAGAACTCGCGATCATCCTGCATCGTACAGCTGCTAAGCTGCACACCACGCCTCCTTCCGCGTGGTGGTCCACCCAGACGCGGCTTATGACATACGGCTATGACCCCGAGGCGTTGGAGTGTTGACAACGCCGCGACGCGGTTGACGGCGACGACGCAACGGGCTATTCCTGGCCAGGGAGCGACGCGAACGGGTGCTTGGCTCCGCGGACTTGGCGATGCCCACCACAAGGAACGAGGCGACGTCGACAATCCGCTGCATGAATGACTCACCCGGCAGCTCCGGTGCATTCGGCGCGCGAGTCACGCTATGCTCATGTTGCACTTTTCGTGGAGTACGCCAGTTGGGATGCGTCAAGCGGTAGCGGATATCCTCAATAGCGAGATGTATCGGGCACTTTGTGATCGAGCAGTACAGCTTAGACCCGTGGTACATGGGTTGTAACGTCTTCGCGCAAGTGGCACACAACGGGGTGGTGTCTTGGATGTGTTCGAGTTGATCGAGCATCTCCTTCATTTTCGTTTCGCTGGTCCTGTCCCACGTACAATGTGAGAATTCTTGCGACGGTGTAGGAGAAGAGCGATAAACTTACGTTTCGGTCATCCTTGCTTGGGGCGGCGGGCAAGACGCGGAGCGCTTGTGCCGGCGCTGCGAGCGCGCTGGCATTTCGCGCACGCGGGGGTGGTAGCGGAGGCGCAGGCGCACCAGTAGATCGTCGAGCATGGTGGCGATAGCGTCAGGGAGAAACAATTTCATCGTTTGATGGCCTACTCGTTCAAGGTGGGGCGAGCTTATCAGATCGGAAGTCACTGCCGGGAGATTGTGAATCATAAACTTGTGGTGTGAGCAGTGCAGGCGCTTGGTGAAACGAAAGTCGTTGAGCAGCAAGCATTGATCGTTTTTATTCAGTTTTCACAGATGAGTGCATAAAATCGCCGTTTTCAAAGTTGTTCGTTACTGCATGTCGCTGCTATTTAATTTTACGTGGCTGTGCCGGAAATTCCAAGGCAATGCTTGTTGCCGCTGATATCACTTCAATTAGGTGGCTCGTGTTGAAATGCTTGTGCTTTTTCTACTCGCCGTGTGGTGGCCGAAATGCGTTCGGGTGTTTACAGCTTATTCAGCCGTTATGCTAAACAGTAAACACCCTCTCACGGTCACTGTGCTGTGCTTCACCCGTTGGTTGACAACTTGGTCGTACAGTACAATGTACCCGCAGTAGAATCCCTAGAAATTCTGCCACAGTAGGGAATTTAGATGCAATATTCCTCCATGACCCGCAGCTAATGTGTTTTCCTAGAAACTACTTACAGGTCACTTCCAAACGACAAAAAGAGACGCGACACATGCTTGGGAATGGATGCGTATCGGAAACTACGTGAAGATGTTTACAGAGTCACAATCTCTATCGCCATCATCGTGAAGAAATTCCACGCTCGCCACACACTTTTGACACTCTACGAACGGTTCTCATTTATTTGCATAGAAGAACTTCGTATGTTGAGTGCTACACCGGAACAGGCGCACCACGAAGAACTTCCAGGGCGACGGTAGCACGTGCAACGACCGTGGGATCACTTTTAAGTTCCGCCCTGCTCGCTGTCTCTTCCTCGACATCATCGGAAACTGGGGGAAAAACACGTTCTCCACTCAGGATGCTCTCTAGCACATGCACGCCAAGCTCAATCGTCTCGTCATCCAACAACTCGCTCGCCACGAATCGTTCGATGCCCACTACGGCCGCGTACCGCACGCCCCAGTCCGGTTCGCCATCCGCGATGCGCAACAGCACGTCATAAGCGCGATGCGCCGCTTCTGGGTCGTGGAAGCGCAGTGCGGCCAGCGCCGCACATGCCGCGCGGCGCACCCCGGGAATGGGGCCCTTCTGCGCGCACGCCGTGCATACCGCCGCCACCGAGGGGTCGCCCACGCCCGCCAGTGCACGCAGCGCGTACGCGTTAACGGCGTAGTTGAATGCGCCGACACCGATAATCAGCGATGGCACCGAAGCCTTGCCCGCCTTCACTAGGGCCTCTACCGCGATGCGCGCCGCCACCGGGTTGTTGTAGCCTAACATGTCCACGAGCACGGGGAGCGTCTCCGGCGTCGTGGCCGACGCAGCCGCGATTTCCTTCGCCGCGGCGATTAGCTCTAGGGGCGAGTCGGGGCCCACCTGTATTGCTCGCACGCGCGCCGCCAGCCCCTCTGGCAACGCGTCCAGGTCTATCTCGTAGTCGATCCCCCCATTCACGCCGCTCATAGAAACGCCAGCACTACGGCGCGCTGCACGCACTCGACGCTGCACTGCGGGGACAACATACGGCTGTGGCCGCGTTCCAAAACCCCATCGCCACGAGTGCGCAGCCGCGAGCGGCAGGGACGACGCGAACGCTGCTCTGCTGCGGCGAGGTGCCATTTCTGAGGTAACGCGCGATGTGGTTGGTTGTCATAAATTAAGCGAGGGTCGCGAGCGGTGCATTCCGAGCGTCGCCAACGAGGGCGTGAACTTGAGCCGTACCATGTCGTTTTACTTATTGTGCAGACACAACTGCGATGTCATCGCGTCCCACGTCCGCGAGTAGCGCGCGCGTTTCCGCCACGGTATCCGTAAGCTTGCGCAGCGACGCGATGGCCGGACCGAGGTCGGTGCTCAGCGATTCGGCGGCGAACTTCGAATCCAGCGCCATATCGCCCGCCTCGGTGGTACGCTTCCGTAGCGTTGCGCGCAATTGCACCAGCGCCGGCACCGCACGCGTCTTTGCGTGCGCACACACGAAATGCAGCCCCAGCGACGGCTCCTTCGCGAGGTGCACGAGCAGCTGGGGGATTTTCTGCGACAGCGTCTCCGCCCCCCTCTGCGCACTCCCCGCTTCGCCCGCGCCGTGATTGTCTTTCTCGGACATGATGCAGGCTAGGTGATATGGCCCAGCTTGAGATAAGTCGACGAAATAGCGGGGTCACGCAATGAAATTGGATGGATCTGTAAGCTTTTACCAAACTACCTCTATTCGGCGTCACTCTTCCTCTTCGACTTCTTAGCTTTCTTCGATTTCTTCCTAACTTTCTCGGCCAGTGCGTTCACTTCCTCGCTCGACACAGCGGGCTCTTCTCTCTTGCGTTTCTTCTTCGGTTTCTCCTCTACTTCCATCGGTTCCTCAGTCGGCGGCACGAACGCCTTTTCCTTCTCCGCCGCCTTCTCCGCAGCTATTCGCTCGCGCTTCAGCAGCTTCTCGCGCTGCTTCTTCTGCCTCCGTTCGTCGTCCTTCATAAAGTACTCTCCGCTCTCCAACATCAGGTCGACCTTGCTCGGTTGCGGCAGCGGCGGGAATGGAGTGTAATTCTTCTCCTTCTCCGCGCCCGCCTTCGCGGCGCTCTTCCTTCGCTTCACGTTGCGCTTCTTGAATTTCGGCAGGAAGCGGTCCCAGCTCTCGTTTTTCAATTGAGGGTCCTTCTCGAGCTCGCGTTTTATCATCAGCCCTTTGATGCTGTACACCGGGTGAATGTTCTTCATGCAGTCCTCGATGATGCGTCGCGCCTGTTTCAACCCCTTGTATCCGCCCATACACGAGACCGTGTTGCCCTGCACGAGAATGTAGCACTCAGTCAATAGTTCGATTGCTTTAAGCGTGCTGCCGTTCGGTCCTAACAATCGCTGTCGCCGCTTCACAAAACGCTCCTTGTTGCGCAGGAACGTGCCAATCTTCACGATGTCGCACTGCGTGTCATCCCTCAATATCTTTACCGCTTGTGGCAGTGGCACCGAACGCGCGAGAAGCTTGATGAGGTCGCGCGCCTTCAGAATCGCGATAGGGTCCCAGGTTTTACGCGTCGTCTTCACCGTCATCGACCCTTCGATAAGGTTCAGCTCCGCTGTGATGCCCACCTTGTCCAGTGCGCTCACAACGCCCTTCCATACCTCGCGCAGATACTTCTCGCGATACTGCGGGAATAGCGTCGCAAACGAGGATTCCTCGAGAAACGGCCCAGAGCTGTGTTCTTTCGTGAACTCCTCCTCTTTCCAATGCTCGATACCGTCGTGGTCCCATGGCTTGTCCTTGCGGTGCTGGTGCTTTTTCGACACTTGTTTTGGTTCCGTGGCATCAGGGTCACCGAGGTTGGGGCCATTGCCGGCTTGGGTAGCCATGACTGCGATGCAGGGCACTCGTTACGTCTACCGACGGTGCATAGCAGACCAATTATTGAGTTTAGGAAAATGGCCTTGGGATCAATTATGGAAATCTAGGCTTTTCATTTAGCTTTGTTGGAAACCAAAATATTGCAATGATTCCTCAAATTTAGCTCACATGGTGCGGAAATTTTACTGAGGTCGACAACTTATTTATGCGAAAATCTAATTGTTCTCCGTTGCACAGCCCTCGCAATGAACCGATGGGGATTAGCTGAACCTAATCCAGGGAATTTCTGCACTCAGGAAACATTCCCTCGATTCGGCCCATAATGCCGTGCAAAAACAAAATCGCTGGAAGAAATCAACAATGGTTGAAAACTCAAAATGGAACCCAAATTATTCGAAAATGTTAGAACTATCTCCCCCGTACCCTGAGTTGATATAGAGGAATATTGTAGTATGTTCTCTTCGCTGATTGAAAATTCTAGCAATCAGGGTGCTGCGAGAGAAGGTAAAACAGATTTGAGAAAGGCCAATTTCTTAATCAGAAAAATACTCTTTCTGTTGTTCAACAAAACTAGACTTATCTTAATATTGTAAATTAATTTATGGAAATCTTTAGATGAATAGAATCAGTTTGTTAAAGTGAATCCCCGATCCTTTTCAGCAGATCTATAAAATTTCTGTTTCTATACCTGCGTGGAATTTTTATTATTTTGAATAAGTCGCTGCATTATGAAGTTACAATCTATAGAAGAAGTGGATAAATTTATTTAAATCATATTTGTCTAAAATCATACAGAGATAGAATGATTGTCATTATGTTGCTTAAAATGTCATTTTATTCCAAATTTTGAATTTAGCGTATCAATGTATTCCCTTCATTTTAGGCAAATTCAAAATGCTTAAAGAAACTGGAAAAATAAACTATAGATTTACTTTGTAAGAAGAATCTTCAATATGTTCTAGACCTTTCAACTCATGCTAACCTATTGCCATCATCAGAGAAGCCATGGAAGGAAGACTTATTTAGAATTTTGTTCACCAATTTCAATTGCATACCTCTTCCATTTGTAGTTGCCAAGTAATACGAAAATGTATCAGAAGGAACTTTGATAGACAATCGAAGACAATTTTGAATTTTGAAGCTGGATACAAAGATCATGCTCAGGAGTCAACCGTTGATCAGATAGATCCATGGATTATAACTAAGAACGTGATTCTGCAAGCTAATAATTTGGTGCGATTTATTGAGACGGTGATTTAGCAACTACAAATCTATGGTTCTTGGGCCAACAGTATGATTAAGATACAGAAATTTGGGTGCTCTTTGCCTACCAAACATGCAAGCTACATTAATTCACATATTGCAAAGCATTTTGACGTCTTTTTGGGCCGCAACATTAATTAGATAGGGGTTTATATGCTCTTAGAGATCGGAGTAAGGTAAGATCTGTGAAGTTCTGAATCGATACTGACTTTTGAAATGGAATAGCTTACTAAGAGCTTGTTTCACCAGCTGCATACTGAATCATCAAACTCGCAATACACATAAACGAAGGTCTACTGCGATATTAAGTATTCCGGCAGTACACGAATTACGAAAAATATCAAGCAGCAGCTAGTAGATGAAGAGAAAATGTCAGATGTAGATTGTAGAGAAACGCGTATTTATATTTTAACGAAATTTTGAGCGTCCACTCATTCCCCTTATTTGATTGCTTTTTTCGGCAGTTTGGATTTACAACACGGTGACGACTTCACAGTAAAAATATCATTTACTGCACTGCTTTCTATCCGTTCGCAGATTCAGCTAGACTACCGACTGAAAATTGGCTGGGAAGTGCTATGAACAGGCGCGATTCATCTCTTATTTCCGCTCTGTACAACTACCGTGTTGAGATCAGATACCGTCGCAGTCTGATATGCCGCTCGCTTCGTCTCAGGATAGGTTCATTTTGTGGTTTCCCAATTTCATCGACGGATGGTGGTCTTACCTCACCATTAGTGACCTTCGGCTTACTCGCGAGGGCTGTCGTCGTATTGTACCAGGAGTTAACTGTAGTTTTGCTCTATTGATTCAACCAAATTCGAATATCTTAAAATGAAAACGATCTGGAAAATCTCAAGGAATCTTATTCTTATAGCAATCCGAGATTTCATGATCTCAAAAATTCAATGCAGGTCTATTATGCTGGCATATGGCGACAAAAATCTGAACATTGTCGAAAATCAATGCTTATTCTGTTTTACGCGCAGGTACCCCGGGAACTTGTAATAGGAGAAATACTAGGTTCGATCCCTTTCGGGTTCTACTCTGTGGGGACTGTTGGTCGTTTACCATGAGCTACCCTACTGGATAGAAGGGGCTGGTTCGTCGGTCCGATGCTACACGTTACAACCGTTTAGTTTTTAAATCAAGGCATACACTGGTATCACGACAGGAAAAGTGTAGTACAGTAGATAGCAGACTTCAAAAATGAAAATTTAAATAAATCCAGTGAACCCAAACCACTCCTCGTGCGTGAGAAACTCAATTCATGCAGGATCTTTTAAGATATTCCTTTATACGGTTCATGTACGTTCGCTGAATAATGTATGAAACTGTGAAATCAATTCAGAACAGTAATGGTCAGCAAAGCGCACTGAGAAAGCGCTTCGATATAATCTCTACTTTTTGTTCCGAGTTCACTGTTGATCGTTCGTGATTTCCAACATTATCTGTTTTAGGATTTTTTTATCAATGATTGTACAAAAAAATTGATACCTTATGCATAATAAACTCACAGATATTGCGATAATCAGAGAAATACAGCATGGCTGAATTAACAGCTCAATTCAATTTAATCTGTTCGACGTTCATGAAGAACTATTTGGCTATTCGCCAAACCGATCCTAAAAATGTTCGAAAGATTATTGTGAATCAGAGAAAATGACTGATATTTCACTTCAAAAATTTTCGTCCGACATGAAAGACTCGAGAAATTGTACAAAGAACTTAAGCAATGGAGCAAATTTGACAGTTGTCAGCAAACTTTTTGTTTTGTGCTAACTCATCCAGAACTCGTAGGAACAAAATTCAACAACGAGAGTATTAATTTCAGAGGTTATAGCTGTGAATGCAGCTGGTAGACAAATTATTTTCTTCCGTAAGGTAAATTGATTCTTCTCAAAAGCTGAACTATTTCCGTAATGCATGATTTATGTTCTTATACGAAACATGTGGTTATCAGAAGATCAGTTGGATGGCGAGTGATGATTTCAAATCTTGAATAAAGTGGCGAAAATCAAAGAAACGAGTCTAAGCCTCATGGCTTTTAATGCTGGATAATAGCTGTGGCCATGAATTCGAGATTTAATTCCCTGATGAGCATATTGAATTTCTGCTTCCGCATTAGATAGAGAAGTATCAACTGTTGAATTTGAGCATGCCTGATTACTGCCAAATGAAATATCGCTCAATTCTATACATAGAATCCCGCATGCTGGTACGGCTCATTTCACAAATGAAACTAGATAAGAAGGTTCATAGAATACGTAAAGAACAGGTACCGAACGCGGCTGATGTAATGGTGATGTCTAATTGATCAAGGCGTGGAAGAAGCCGCAATACAGTACTTTTTTGCGGTATCAAAGCACTTGTCTGTCTCAGGTGAGTGTAGATGCAATGAGACATTTTCTGTAGGAGGTTAGAGTTGCAAATGACGAGTTAAATGACCTCATTAATGATCGCACCCCTGCAAATTCCTGTAAATAAGTTCTTAATGCTTCTGTTTTAACCGACGGTGCGTCAACAAGAATGCGATCATCTTCATTTTAGAACTAATTGTTGGGCTATCTGAGGATACCGTTGAGAGAAATAGTTGCTGCTGTTGCGACAATTCAATTTCATGAAAAATAAACTGCAGTTCTTCATTAATCCAATCGATTTGATGTTAATGACACTCATCTGAGATAGTCACAGATTAATTCAAAGGATAGAGTCAGTGTGGGATGAATTTGTTACTTGCTGAACAGCTCTGTACATAGATTTTCCTATTAAATTATGAATCGACCGAGGAAGCTCTTTCACTTCTGTTAGGTTCAAAAGAAGAGCCGATATAGTAGGAATTGAAGTTTAAGAGTCTGGGGTCGAGGCACATAATTCGGTTGGGTCCGGAGAATGCTACCATGCTCTGTTACGTTCCCTTTTCACATTGCGATTCATCCATCTTTTGAAATTCGCTCTGCTTATTCTAAATCTACTAAAGCTCTGGTTGGAGTTTTCATCACATTTACGGACACTACCAAGCTGCAAAAGACGGTGTTTGCATGATATTCGAATACATGCACCCTATGTCTTCTGTCTGTGGACACGTTGTGCGCGGCCATACAGTACACTCTGAAAAAGTCGAGTGCATTAACATCAGTACTCGCTCCTAAGGTAATGTCGTTTGAATTCGTTGCATTCTAACAAACTGCAAGACACGGAGTGTGGACGAAAAGAATATTGTCTAGCCACCCTCTCGTGTTCACTCGCTCTCATCTTCTATAATTCGTGTGACTCGCTTTGTTAGCCTAGTGAAATTGCGTGGTAGTTTAGCTTCGACCTTTTTAGTTTTGTGGTTAATACGCCTTGAGTTATTGTGTTCTCGAGTTTGCCATCTATCCATTTAGTACAGTCTCTAGTTATTCGTGGACGTATAAGAACTTGTGCAACATAGTCTAGCGACAACGAAGAAGGAAAAACACAAGACAGTAAGATGAATTGAATATGCTTCTCTCGAAGATTTGGGCCCATGGAAGCATAGAACAGGGAGAACCATTGCTTGTGCATTAGCAAAGTGCACGAAATACCCGACAAAATTGCTTTCAAGGTGATATTTGATGATATGTTATGTAATATCTTGTGTCCTTATCCCAAATGATGTGTATAAACTAACCTATACAAGTGAAACCCCACTACAATGTACCAATCCTGCTAAAAAAGTCTATTGATTCTAGGAACGAGACTCTGATGCGGTATTTCGCACCAAAGATGACTAAAATATAAGTGGAGTCATTGGACGCCCAGGCTATGCGGTTTGGACCAAATTCGAACAGTTACTTCAGCGCATTAGAAGACGCATGATTTGCCAAACTTACAAAGAAGTCCTCACTACTTTCGAAACCAACCACTCTTGAAACTGTCCTATTAAATCGACTCTCTCGAAACAAGAAGAGACTTGATGAATAAACTCTAGGAGGGTGTGAATTGTGTTTCACTATGCCTTAATAGATGATTTTCGCAAACAGGCGAAAAATAGCTCCTCTGGTTCAGAGTAATTAGACGCATGCAAATTCGAAATCATATATTTGTCTGGAGAATGATTTTTTTCCCGAACAAGTCGAATCAGAAATCAAACGGTTGAAGAATTAATAGAAGAGAAACCGAAACAATTTATTGTGGCAGCAGTTACTGATTAAGCATCTTTTAATCTCGGAGACAAGAAGAATTTGTCATTTAACTGGTCGATTGTTATGTTTTTAGCTTGTTACCGTCATCAACTAAACTTGATGGTTGGTAATTCGTAGAATCACGCGAGTTCGGAATCCATCACAGTTAAAGCGCGTTGAATTTTTCCATTCTTTAATAAATTTCCAAAGCATCGAGCTCGTCTTCAGTTATCAATAAAATAGAAAATCGCGAAGGTGATGAAACTTGTTATTCAGGTTGAAAAAATAGTGCTCACACTGTTGGCTAATATTGAGTCTGATTCATGCAAGTTCAATTTTGGAAGTTTATAAACCACGGTTACCAGACTCAGTTGCGATCCATCCAACTCAACGGCAATAACTGTGCTAATTACTATTGATAGATAATGTATTTGGGGAAAAAACTAGGACTTAGACCATGTTCTAGACCCAAAAGTGAGAAAACGAGGGCTTCAGAACGCCAAGATATCACGTAAAACTGTATAAAATATAATTGAATCGTATCCAAGTCAATACTGCTGAGATTTTTTGTCAGGTAATGGTGTGAAAGAATGTTTTAGAGCGCGGATGAAAGCAGAATTTTGTCGCTGAGTTCTTTAAAGTGCTATTCTCTCTGCTTCATGAGAAGCTAATCGAGATAGCTCCAACAGGAGGCGCTATTCTCTAGAGTATTCTATTTCATCAACATCGCGACAATATTCCATGCATATCCACTCTATCCCTATTGGAGCTGCACATTATTGACGATGTCCTGTACGAGAACTATACAAGCAATGAATCAAGCATGTCATTATGTGCAGCTCAGAACTCTAATCTATCAACAGCAAGGTTACAAAAACAGTGAAGAAGAAGACACAATGGAGGCGATGAAGAATGTTGTAAATAGAATAATATCAAACTTGAATAGCGATGGGGTAGGAATTGGGTGACTACTGAATAAATTGCAAGAATTTGACCCTGAAGATAGTTCAACAAGTTCTAGTTGTGAACAGATTACTAAGGAAGTTCAAGATATATAGAAAAAATTGGTCACTCAAAGCATAGAAGATGTATTAGATATGTTTTTGGATAACACCTAACCTATCGAACTACCGCTTTGTGTCTATTGTAAGATAAACTCTGTGCTCTCTGGATGTTCT
>JAAUYH010120166.1_pt1 | contig 10730 bp, 7 predicted proteins | sample 7278061 | NCBI WGS metagenome assembly JAAUYH01 (sample SAMN14350203, study PRJNA611818) | marine sediment metagenome | isolation source: surface marine sediment (0.6m) | place: French Polynesia: Moorea | collected 2018-08 | reverse complement strand
TGCATTGAGTTCAGACCGAATTGTCATTATCCCCCAATAATCTTAGGATACAAGATTCAAACTCTTTGTATCACGATTCTGCTTTTTGTTGAGTCCTAATTTCTTATCTCTTAGTACTCATTCTTGATCAGAAGGTGGAGAGTAATTCTTTGAACAGGTGATCGCACACTTATCTTAACATTTAACACCTAATACCTAGTACCTAACACCTATCGACCCTGGATAACTCGCGCGTTCCTTGGCGCCGTTCGACGGCGCAGGGTCGCTCGTCAATTAATTTTGCACCAGCACTTATCCCTCTCCCCAAACTATTTCTCGGTACTGAACAACGGCTTTGGTTATCATCTAATATAGAACTGTCTATTTCCTATTACCTATTATGGAAACCTATAGCGAATATAATTTGGACCCCAAAAAATTCCCTTTTCTCAAAAGCTTTCAAGATCATTGGCAAGAGATTAGAGACGAATTTACTCGCTTTATGAAACAGGCATCCCAGGAAGAATTAACCTTCACCTACGATGTTATGGGTCCAAAAACTAAAACCATCAAAACTAAAGGAGACAAGAAATATAGCGCCTTTGGAGTGTTATTTCAAGGCAAGTTTATCGAAGAATATATTCAAAAACATCAAATATCCTATCCTGATTATGGAGTAGAAACTGCAGCAGCTAAAGCTCTGGAATTGAGAGAAAAATATTTTCCGACTGTAGTTAAAGCGATCGCGCAAGTAAACTCCACCAATGAAAATGTGGTCAGAAATGTTTATTTCGGAACATTTCATCCAGGACTAGATATCAAACTCCATGTGAACTATAACCCTCATATGAATCGTGGCTATCTAGGATTAATTGTGCCCAAAGGAGATGTCGCCATGAAAATCTGCCATGACAAGCTTTATTGGCATGAAGGTGAATTCATGATTCTCGATCACAGTTATCCCCATTGTCCCCACAATTACACTGACTATGACAGAACTGTCTTGATTGTTGACTTTTTTAAAACTGATAAACCCAGAGAAGAAGTAGTGCAATTTGAAAAAGAGCTAGTCAGCCAAAGAATGCAGGATAATCCTTACAGTTTAGGGATTTTTGGCAAAAGCGATCGCGCCAAACGAGAAGATTTTATCAAATATGCTTTAGCTCATCAATTAGAGTGGGACAAAGCCTTGTGACGTACTCTACGCTCCTTCGGTAAACCGATAGGAGGTAGCTTCTTTACAGCTAATGATAGCCTTCAAGCATTTTATACTGAGATGACGCCCAGCCCCAGTTTTTTAATTAGCAAAGCACTTGCATGGTCCCTATCGATAGATACTTTGCAATGTGGGCAATTATGTTGCCTCATTGACAGGTCTTTAGGTACAAAATTAAGACAAATTGGACAGTACTGACTAGTATTTCTGGGATTAACCTTAAGGATTTTATTTCCCATTTTTTTAGCTTGGTGTTGCAGTATTTCTACAAACTGAGCTATCGCACAATCAGAAAAACTTTTATTTAAGCCAGCTTTTCTGCACTGACCATTTACTACATACTGACCTTCGACTTTCTTGGGCTTGTTTCTCCGACGAAGATTGGCAATTTTTAAATCTTCAATGAAGATTACCACCGCCTTTTGGCACAGTTTTTTTGCTTCTTCATAGTGCCATTGTTTTCTCTGTCTAGCTATCTTCTGGTGCAATCTAGCTATTACTCGCCGTATAAGTTTTTTCGCCTTACTACTGCGAGTATCATCTGCTAACTTCTGTTGCAATTTAGCTAATTTGTCCTCAGATTTTCTCAAGTGCTTTTGTGGCAATACTTGATGACCTAGTGAGTCAACATATAGCTTTTCTAGACCCAAGTCTATGGCAATTGAATTATCTTCTGTAGGCAGGATATCAGGCTCAAACTCAGGAACAGATTGATCCTCAACAATTAACGTTAGATAATAGCCATCAGCTTTTTTAGTAATGGAAGCAGTTTTAAGTTTAAAACCTTCGGGAATTGGTCTATGACTAATATATTTAATCAATCCTAATTTTGGCAGTTTAATTTTGTTGCCAAGGAGCCAATTATCTTTCGCTTGAGGATAGGTGAAAGTGCGATAACGATTTCGACTTTTAAAGCGAGGTCTACCGCTACGTTTCCCTTGGTTGTCGCCCTGGATGAATCTCTGAAATGATAGCTTAACTCGTTTCACGCAGTCTTGAAGCACCTGGGAATATACATCTTTGTACCAAGGTCGCTCTTTTTTGAGTTGAGGTAAGCTAGCTGATTGTGAATGCCAATCAGGATTGTCTCTTAAAACTTGACTGCCAACAGAACAAGCAATTTGACAGAATTCTCCTTGAGGAATTATGCAATCAGAGCGATTGTACTGCCACCAGTTAAACCTTGAGCCAAGTAAGTAATTATATTGTGCGCGTAGCATATTCAACCAGCGGTCAAACTCTTGGCGCTGATTGGTGCTTGGCAACAATTTATATTGAAATGCTTGCTTCACGGCTAACTGGACATCTAAACTTGAGTGCGGAGTACAGTGATCATACAATGTTGACAGCCTTTGTTATGTGAAGATTTTGTGTCAAAAATTTATACTACTCAAGCTCTTGGTTCGCTTTCATCCCATCGCTTTTTGCTCCGCAAATAAGCGTGGGTCTTCCCGCTCACTTAGATAAATCAACTTCAGTAATGACGATCGCAGATCAACTCCAATCAATAATTAATACCAATACCCAACTAGTAAAAGTTAAAGATTCTTCTTGGCAAGCCAAAATAGAAAAGTTGGTAACAGATTCTACCGATGCCATCTATTTAGCTGTTCCTGATACAGTGGAAAATTTAGCGGCCATTATTCAAGAAGCAGCTCAAGAAAAATGGCGTGTTATAAACTGTGGTCATGGTAGCAAATTAGATTGGGGCGGTTTAACTGATAGGATTAATCTGGTTGTTAGTACCCAAAAATGCGATCGCATTATCGATCATGCAGTAGGAGATTTAACTGTAACCTTAGAAGCAGGGGTAAGGCTGGTAGATTTACAGGCAACGTTACAAACCACTAACCAATTTTTGCCAATAGATCCAATTTATCCTCAAGAAGCTACCATTGGCGGAATTGTGGCTACAGCGGATACAGGCAGTTTGCGCCAAGGTTACGGAGGGATTAGGGATTTAATACTGGGAATATCTTTTGTCCGTGCTGATGGCAAAATTGCCAAAGGGGGAGGCAGAGTGGTTAAAAATGTTGCTGGTTATGATTTGATGAAGTTATTTACTGGTTCCTATGGTAGCCTCGGCATAATTTCTCAAGTTACTTTTCGTACTTATCCCCTACCAGAGGCTTCTCTAACTGTTGTCATAATAGGAGAGGCTAAGTCTATTGCCGAGGCAATTAAGAAGATCAAAAACTCTAGTTTAACTCCGATGGCTGCGGATTTGGTTACGGCTTCAGTGATTACCCAGTGTCAGCAAAAGCTGATCGCGAATTTAAAGAGCGGGAACAATATCGGTTTATTAATCCGTTTCCAAACCATTTCTGAAAGCATTACCGAACAGACATCACAATTAAAAGCGATCGCTGAATCTTGGGATTTACAAGTTACAAGTTACCAAGATGAAATGGAAGCGCAAATTTGGCAAAAACTATCTGATCTGACTAGAATCCCCCATAACTCGGATGCTATTACTTGTAAGTTAGGGATTCTTCCGAGTTCTGCGGTGCAGCTCTTACAAGAGTTAGAGGCCATGCAACCAGGTCAGTATTTTGGCAGAATCCATATTGGAAGTGGTTTAGGAGAATTACAATTTCTCGCATCAGATATTGCTGTAATTACCAAAATGCGATCTCTTTGCCAAGAGCATCGAGGGTTTTTGACAGTTTTAAGCGCCGCAAAATCCGTTAAAAAACAGATTGATATTTGGGGCTATTCAGGTAATGCAGCCAGTATGATGGCAAAAATAAAACAACAATTTGACCCCCACAACATTCTCAATCCCCACCGCTATCTTTAAATCATAACTATCAACTAATTAAGTCCTAATTGAATTGTTAATGCGGCATCATAAATTGCTTCCTGCCAATGCCAAGCCGATTGAATTTGTGCTGAGGAAAGATTTTCGACCCCAAAAAATTTAGTTTCTCTGATAATGGCATCTTTAAGATTAGTTTTGATAAAGCTATTATCTCCAAAATATGCTCTTTCCAAATTTGCCCTCACAAAATTGGTATCAGTAATAATTGCTCCTACAAAATCAACATTACTTAAATCAGCTTCTACAAAATTAGCATCATTCAGATTGCTGCTAGTTAAACGAGCATTTGCTAAGTTAGCATTGCTGAAATCTACATGACTTAGATTGGCATTGCTCAAATTAGAATTGCTCAGATTTGCCCCTCGCAGATCAGCACCACTAAGATCGGCATGACTTAAATCTGCTCCTTGGAGATTGATATTTTTGAGATCTGCTTGGACAGCCGATAAACCTTTCATGGGGATTTGGTCTTCATTGAGATTTTGGAGAGCCTGTATTCTGGCATAACTAGTTCTTAAACCATGGGCAGCATCCACTACTTGCCAAGCTTCGTATTGAGCTTTTTGAGTGCGCTCAGGGGTCTCCAAGAAGAAAAGCCATAACGCAACTAATATACTAAAAGTCTCTAGGGAATTAAGTAAGATAGAATTATCAATCTCACAAAGCAACCAATGTTCTTGTGCTTCAGCTTCAACTACTGTTAGTTGTAATTTTTCGCTGCTCTCTCTCTCGTGAAGATTTTTACCCCCATGTCTAGTAATATTCCCGCATCTTGCATTGCCATTGAGTAATGTTTCCACAAGAAATATTGCCAGCATAACTACCACAGTGCCTGCTATAGCTGCCGATAGTCGATAAATAACTTTTTTTAGACTTTTAATCGACGCCATTTGCTACTTTTTTAGTTAGGTAAAGTTTCTAGATAGTGCCAAAATTCTAATAGCTCATCATCGGTAAGATGTAAGCGCGATCTCTTGCCATAGGTGCTCAGGAGATAATCCCGACCTTGTTCTTTTGTCCAACTTAAGCGTTTCATCTCTAGGTCAATTTTATGTCTAATTTGATTAAAATCAAATTCAATGGGAGTTTCTGTTACAGAAGGTTCTTCGGTCGTATAATTTTCTTCTGGGTGCGTTAAACTCGCGCGCTTACCTTCGGATGGGCTTGTGTTCGAATGGGGGGAAATGGGGGGAATATCCGCAGAGTCGCTCGTCAAATTCAATGAAGGTTCTACGATATCCTCTGTATATTCTGGAGTAGAAATTGGAGTTTCTGGTATGGGAAGATTGGGAATAGCTTCCGGTTCCGGGTTTGGTATATTTTTTGCCTCAACAGAGGGTTCACTTAGTAGAGAATCTTGTACGGGAGCATTGGGAATTTGGGGTTTTACGAGCGACTCCACTGAGGTCTCCGACCTTTGGCTTGTCCTAGAATGGTGAGAATGCGCGAGTTTCACAGTCGCAGTAACTTCTTCTTCTTGAGAAACTGCGGTTGCGGGGTGATTTGCAATCTCGCTGAAGGCGTGGCGCGCAGCGCCACGGGAAACGGATCTCTTTGAGGGCGCAGAATTATGGCTATGATTAGTGTAATCCAAAGCAGTCATTTGAGAAGAAGTCGTAACTTTTTGTGGAGCTTTTGTTGCTAAATTCAAGCTTAAATGACCATCTTCAAGGACTAAAGCTTGTAAAGCTCTGTTTCTGGCACTATCTTCGGCTTTTTCTACTCCATCTGCTCCAGCTAAACCCGTAGCCAAAGTTACGCCATCAATTTGGATCGAGACTCTAACGATATAGATTCCTCGATCAATATCAATTAATTCACTAAGAATGCTTCCTTGAGGATAGAGATTACGAAATTTACTTAACATAATTAGGCTCTGGGAGATGAATTAATACTAATTTACTATTTTTGAACCAAAATCCAAAAGAAATTTGCCAATAGTGACAGAAAAATTAAAATATAAGAATGGCTAAAGATAGAGGAACGAGGAAGCGATGCGACCGAACGCGAGGTCTTCCCACATTTCCCTATTTCCCTATTCGAGGATAATATACCCAACAGCGTGGGCTATGATGGGAAAACCCCAGCTTATATAACCACGCTCATTCGAGCACAAGTCCCGCAAAAACGGCATATTATCCCACTTGATGGGACAAGCGAGAGCAAGCCTCGTTAGGGGAAAGTGAACCAACAGAGGAAAGAGAAACGATGAATACTTCCTTTATTCTGTTTCCTGATCACTCTATCCTTAGAGCATCCCTCATATCTTAAGGTTGGAAGCCCTGGTCACGACTCACCCTAACCAGAGTGCCTCTCTTGGTGAGCGTTCCCACCATTCCCCCATTCGAGGGCAAGCGAGGGCAAGCCTTGCGCGACGCGAAGCTAGTCGTTTAGGGTCTTACGCCGACGCAGGGTCCACTCGTCAGAGAGACCCCGCCCTGAAATGACGGGGCTTCCTCTGACTTCGTCAAGCTAGATTTTCTCCCTAAATTAGCTGTAACGGCATTTATGCGGCTAAATAAAACTGGGCGATTAGTCTTAATGCTAGTAACCTAGTATCAGTTATTGCCTAATAAGGAGAACCCTTACTTCTCGTGATCGGGGAAACAACAGTGTTGACATGTAAGTAGCTATTTGAGGTTTGCGACCAGTTATGGGGTCAGGCTAACAGGGGTTTTGTCAGAGAGACCCCGCCCTGCCGAGGTCTCCTCGGCCCCCGAACGCGCACCAAGAGACGACGGACGGGGCATACGAGTTCCGCCGTAAGATGACGGAATCAGCCCCTCGGCTTCCTCTGACTGCGTCAATTTTCAGACGAATCACCCATTTATTGTTAGATCACTAAAAGATCGATTTACGTTCATAGAATAAGGATTATTGTTGATGGATTTTTCAATCGCTACACTACTAGCTCAATTTGTAGATGATAAGTTAGTTGCAAAAAAAAACTTAGAAAAAAAACTAGGCTGCGAAGATGAAACTAGTATTCAAAAATTAGAAATTGTTTTGGATGCACTCGAAAGAACTGGTATTCTTGCCAAGGATCGGGGAAAATATCGCCGACTGAAAGAGGAAAATGTAGTTGAAGCCAAACTACGTTGTTCGAGTAAAGGTTTTTGCTTTGCGATTCAAGATGAAGAAAATGCTGACGATATCTATATCAGAGAAAGTCATCTCAGTAATGCTTGGAATGGCGATCGCGTTTTGGTGAGAACGATCAAGGAAGGTAGTCGCCGTCGTTCTCCTGAAGGGGAAGTAAGTCTCATTTTAGAACGTTCTAATCCTTCTTTGCTGGCGACAGTAATTGAGTCTGATAGTGATTATCGAGCAGTTCCTTTAGATGATCGCTTGCTTTTTGAACTGGATCTTAAACAAAATGGACAAAATCTAGCCGAAGCAGTCGAGCATTTAGTTCATGTGTCGGTATTACGCTATCCTTTGGGTCAGCATCCGCCTCTAGGAACGGTAACCAAGGTATTAGGAAGTGATGCGGAAGAGGCTTCCGATGTCGATATTGTTTCTTGTAAACATGATCTGCCTCACGATTTCAAACCGAATGAAATTGAAGCAGCAGCAGCCTTACCTTCTAGAATTCCAGCCGCAGAAATTAAGCGCCGACTGGATCTGCGAGAAAAACTGACAGTGGCGATTGGTCCTGAATTAATATCAAAAGATACTAGTTGGATTGAAAATGCTTTGACCTTAGAACAAAATGCCGAAGGTAATTGGCAATTAGGGATTCATATTGCCGATGTTGCCCATTATATAGACGCAGATACGGTTCTAGATCGCACGACCCAAAGAAGAGGAACCGCGATCGATCTACAAAAAAGGGTCATCCCCTTATTTCCTGATGCGGTTTGTAAAATTTGTGCTCTCAAACCAGGAAAAAACCGCCTGACAATCTCAGTTTCTATGACTATCAATCCTCAAGGAGAGATTATAGAGTCGAAAATTGAACCCACAGTAGTTTCTGTAGATCACTATTTTACTTATCAAGAAGTACAGTCTTTACTCGGAGATTCTGAACAAGTTGATTCTAAACTAGAATCTGCTGTCGCAGTACTCAAAGATCTCTTCTTTACCCTCAGTCCTCTAGTTAAAGCCCAGAGATTGCAGCGAGGAGGCTTTGAAATCACAACGCCTACAGTTAAAGGATTGAATAAGGATGAAGGTCGTTTAGGAGTTATCCTGACCACTTCTAGTTTACCGATCAAATCTCTGTTCACCGAATTAATGGTGTTACCGGGACATGTAGTCGCCGAACAGTTACAAGCTTGGGGAGTACCAGGAATTTATTGCATTCAACCTGAACCGGATGTTGATGAGTTGGATGATTTGATTAAGTTAAGTAATAATCTGGGATTAGAAATTACTCTCGATCCAGAAGGAGAAATTCAACCCCATGATTATCAATCCCTAACCCAAAAATTCGCTACTTCTGCCGAAAGTCAAGTTCTCAATTACCTGTTGCAAAATACCTTAAAGCCGACAAAATATATTACTAAACCTGGCAAACATTTTGGATTATCTTACGAAAATGGTTATACCCATTGTATTTCTCCTGGTCAAAGATATATTGATCTTGTAGTGCAACGCATTCTAAAAATTGTCTTTGAATTTGGACGTGATCGCCGTAATAGCAGAACGAAAACTATCGTGGATTTAGGTAGCAGTACTTGTCGTGGTCAGATTGCTTGGAATGTCTTACCACCGCAAATGCATGAACAACTTGATGTTGAGCTTCATGCTATTCTACCCCGCCTCAATGATCGCGAAAAAATTGCCGAGGATGCGGAAAAAGATCTCGCAGGACTCAAAAAAGCGGAAAAAATGAAGGAACGTACTGGGAAAATCTTTGAAGGATTAATTGCTGGAGTTCAATCCTATGGTTTCTTTGTGGAAATTGAAGATTTGCTAGTAGAAGGATTAGTTCATGTAAGTTCTCTCAAAGATGATTGGTACGAATATCGTTCCCGCGAAAGTTGTTTAAAAGGAAGAAAAAGTAATACTACCTATCGTTTAGGCGATCGCGTAGAAGTAGAGGTTAAAAGCGTGGACTATTATCGCCAGCAAATTGATTTAGTTACTATCAATAGCAGTAGCAATCGTAATGGCAACGGAGAATGGGAAGAAGAGTAACAAAATAAACAAAATAAGGAACGAGGAATGAGGAGCAAGGAATAAGGAATATTTTTCTTTCCTTTCTTCTCGATCCTTATTTCGATAAACTAACCGTTAGCTGATAACTGATAACTGATAACTGATAACTGATAACTGATGATCAACTCTTTAGAAAAAGTAATCGATCTGGCGAAGAAAAAAAATATAGAAGCAGAAGTCTACTATCTTGCGAGTCAGGATACTCCCATTGAGTTTGCTAATAATCGTTTGAAATCTTTGCAAACTAAAGCTATAGAAGGTATTGCTTTAAGAGTTATTGTTGATGGAAAATTGGGATTTGCTAGTGCTAGCGATCTAACTCGCTTAGATGAATTAGTCGAAGCTGCGATCGCGACTGCGGCGATCTCAGATCCGGTAGAATTTGATTTTGCGAGTAATATTCAGCTAATTTCTCCCGATAGTGATTATCAACTTCCTAGTACAAAAAAACTAGTAGAGATCGGGCAAAAACTGATTGCCAAAGTTCATGAATATAATTCTGATATTTTAGTCGATACTAGCTTTAATCTCGGCACAACTCAGGTACAACTAGCGACAACTACCAATACCTACACTCAACAAAGCGATAAGGGAATCAGTGCTAGTATCTCGGGTAATTTAGTTCGAGGAGAAGATTTTTTACAGGCTTATTCCTATGAAGTCACTAGAGATGAAGAACCCGATTATGAAAAGTTGGTAGCAGATCTGATTGGTAAATATAAAAATGCAGAACAGAATGCTAACATCTCCAGCGGTACTTATCCTGTTTTATTTACTCCTTTAGCCGCAGCTATGACTATTGGGCGTTTATTCAAAACTATTTTATCGGGTCAAGCGGTGGTTCAGAAAGCCTCTCCCTTGATTGACAAACTAGGAGAAAAGGTTTTTGATTCTCGTTTAACCCTAACCGAGGATCCTACCTTTGGAGTATCAGCTTGTCAGTTCGACGATGAAGGTACTCCCACCCAAAAGAAACTACTGGTAGAAAATGGAATAGTAAAACAATTTTATTGGGATCGTCGTTGGGCTTCTCGTGGCGGAACAACCTCTACCGGAAATGGTTTTCGTGGCGGATTATCTCGTCCTAGTACCAGTTTAGTCAATCTTTGTCTGAGTTCTGGTAATAGTAGTTTTGCCGATCTGATTGCGGGAATGGAAGAAGGCGTTATTGTCGATCAAGTATTAGGTGCAGGACAATCTAATCAATTAGCAGGAGAGTTTTCTGTCAATTTGGATTTAGGCTACAAAGTAGAGAAAGGGAAAATTGTTGGTCGAGTTAAAAATACGATGGTGGCGGGGAATATTTTTGAAGCTTTTAATAATTTAGTTGATTTTAGCGATCGCGCTCAATGGGTAGGTGGTAGTTCCTATTTACCCTATATTCTCTTTGCTAGTTTGGGAGTAGCTTCGAGAGAGTGAACAAAGGGTGAGCGAAAAAAGGTGTGGGAGGTGTGGGAAGTGTGGCTTTCAGGTGTATGTTTTTAAGATTTCCGAATTGTCAGAGGTAGAATTAATCGAGAAATGAAAACTGTACAGTTAGCTTGCTTGAAG
>JAAUYH010196869.1_pt1 | contig 10731 bp, 8 predicted proteins | sample 7278061 | NCBI WGS metagenome assembly JAAUYH01 (sample SAMN14350203, study PRJNA611818) | marine sediment metagenome | isolation source: surface marine sediment (0.6m) | place: French Polynesia: Moorea | collected 2018-08 | reverse complement strand
TTTTTACTTCTTGTTCTAAATCCCAATCTTTCATGGCTTCCCACTCCGATTGACGTACAGCTAGAAATGCTTGGGATAACTCCTTGTTTAAAGCCTGTAAGAGAAGATCATTTTGTTGGAGGTGAGCAATAGCTTCCCCTAAATTGGTGGGTAATCTGGAGATACCTTGAGCAGAGAGTTCTTCTAAGCTCAAGTTTCCTGGGTCTATATTTACTGGAAGAGGTACTTCTAGATTTCTTTGTACCCCATCTAATCCAGCAGCGATTACAGCCCCTAATGCTAGATAGGGATTGGCAGAGGCATCTACTATTTTTAGCTCAAAATGGGTGGGACAGCCAAAGGCTGGGTCTGTGGGTACTCGCACAGCAGCTTCGCGGTTATCAAGTCCCCAACAGCAATAAGCACCACTCCAACAATGAGGAAGTAGCCGACGATAAGAGTTAACACTAGGGGTAGTCAATGCCATTAATGATGGCAGATGATACAAGATTCCAGCAATAAATTCTCTAGCTGTCTGAGAAAGTCCGCAGACACCTTGAAAGTCAGGGAGCAGGTTTTTCCCTTCATGCCACAGACTGAGGTGAATGTGACAACCACTACCAGCAGCATCCGGAAAGATTTTAGGTAAGAAAGAGGCTTCCAGGTTGTGCCGACTAGCAATCGCTCTAACAGTTTCCCTAAAGGCAATCTGCCAGTCAGCAGCTTCCTTTGCATCAGTATAGCGGACAGAAATTTCCTGCTGACCGGGACCCGATTCGGGATAATACTGCTCTACAGGTATTCCTTGCGCAATAAGCGAGTCTGCAATCTCATCGATGACTTCCAGATGCAAATCCATTGCTTGAGTGGAGGCGAAGAGTGTTGTATCTGATGGTTCTAATCCCTTTGCTGTTTGGCGCAGCAGGTAAAATTCATTTTCAAATGCTGCCTTTACTAATAATCCTTGACCTCTGGCTCTTGCTACCATTCGCATTAAGAAATTACGGGGACATATTGCCCAAGGCGATGAGTTTAGTACCATGTTGCCCATGACACGAGCATGACTGGGAGAATAGGTCAACATCTTGAGGGTTGACCAATCTGGCACTAAACGAACTTCCCCCACTGGACTTAAACCCGTCTCAGGCATAACAGCATCGTACATTACGGGTACTCCCTGCTGTCCCGCAGATATACCTACCCCATGATTAAAGTAATGAGATAGCATATCTATATGCACCGCTTTGCCACGGATGATATTGGCATTGTCACACCAAAGGATGCGAACAAATTTAACACCAGCTTGCTGAAGAGTTTTTGTGATTTCCTTAAATTTAATATTTCCAGCCATTGCCAGGGAAAATATCATATCTGAAAATATTATACATGAGCGGAGAATACCCCATCATATTTTTCATAGCAATATCTCCTGTTCGAGAATTTTAATTTTTTGATTTGGGATTACAATAGGAGAAGATAAATAAGTAGCATTTATGTATTAAGAAAAATTGATATTTTGTAAATAATTCATAGTTGGACTTTAAAATATGAGTTATAAAAAACATTGTCTGCCATTGAATAAATCACTCTAACTTTGTATATCAATGGACTATATAATTCTAGTTATCGCTGTGATCTCGATTACTATAGGCATTTTTGTTGGTGCTTTAATCGTGTGGTTTATTTACTTCTGGAGAAGACGACAAGTTGTTGATAGTTTAATTAAACCCGAAGATGTTGTGGGTCTTTATGGCACTGTAGAAATACCATTTAATGCTGATAGTAAAGGAAAAATAAGAGTCAATATTAAAGGCTCAATGGTAGATTTAATCGCTATTACTGAAGAGTCGAGGGAATTAAATACAGGAGAGCGCGCTCTGATAATTCAAATGAAAGAAAACAAAGTATTAGTAGTTTCGGAAGACTATATCAATAAAAAATAACAGATTAATAATAAGTAGGAAGTAGCTTTTTAGCAATTTAAAGGTATGGAACTATCAAGTAATTCTAAATCTCAAATTTTACAGGAAACTATTGTTGCTGAAGCAACCCCCAATCAAGTTGAAACATCTAATGCTAATAATCTCATCTTTACGAGTATCCCTATTGCTTTAGGAATCTTTGGCACAATCATTTTAATTTGGTTTCTCAACTCTTTTTTATGTATTTGTAAACCTAACGAAGTAGTAGTACTTTCTGGGAGAAAAAGAAAAACCAAAAGTGGGCAAGAAATTGGTTATCGAGTGATTACAGGAGGGAGAAGTATCCGCATCCCGATCCTAGAAACAATTAAAAGGATCGATGTAACAACTATGCCCGTACCTGTTAAAGTAACTAATGCTTATGCTAAAGGAGGCACACCTCTTAATATTCAGGCGATCGCAAATGTCAAAATTTCCAGCAATCCCTCAGTAGTTGGGAACGCTATTGAAAGATTCTTAGATCAAGACAAATCAGAAATTGTAAGAGTTGCCAGAGAAACTTTAGAAGGTAATCTTAGAGGGGTAGTAGCTACTCTTACTCCAGAAGAACTTAACGAAAACAGATTAGAATTTTCTCAAAGGATTGCGTCTGATGTCAGTCGTGACTTAAGTAAGTTAGGCTTACAACTTGATATTCTCAAGATTCAAAATATTTCTGATGATGTAGATTATCTCGACTCTCTGGGTCGTCGTCAAATTGCTCTAGTAATTAAAGATGCAGAAATCGCTGAATCCAACGCCCTCAGCGAAGCAGAACAAATAGAAGCCCAGTGCGAAGAAGAAGCACAAGTTGCTAAAACTCAAGATAGTATTATCATTCAAGACAAACAAAACGAACTGCGTAAAGTTAAAGCAGAATTAGAACAACAATCCCGTTCTGAAGAAGAACGTACTACAGCAGCAGCACAAGAAGCCAGAGCCAAAGCGGAACAAAAGTTACAAGCAGTAAGAGCGCAACTAGAAAGACTCCGTTTGCAAGCAGAAAAGGTATTACCAGCAGAAGCAGCAAAAACCGCCCAACAACTCCGCGCCAAAGGGGAAGCAGCAGTACTTCAAGAAAATGCAGAAGCTTATGCAGTAGTTAATGAAATGTTGGGAAAAGTTTGGCAAGAAACAGGAAAAGATGCCAAAGAATTATTCTTAATCCAGCAACTCGAAACAGTACTACAAGAAGCAGTGGAAATCCCAGGAAGATTGAAATTAGACAAAGTTAATGTTATCGACAATGGGGATGGTAAATCGGTATCTAGTTTAGTTAATGTTTATCCCGAAATAGTCGCGCAATTCCTCAACAGCGTTAATCATACTCTCGGTATTGATGTCATCGGAACTCTTAATCCAGAAACAAAAGTAACAACTAACAACTAACAACTAACAATTAACAATATGGAAATAATCGCACTTTTAGTAGCCATATTCGGTTTAGGTTCTGGTGCTGGATGGTTTGTTATTCGTAACCTATACTATATTTGCCAGCCTAGTGAGATTTTAATTTTTGCAGGGACAAAAACTCGCTCGCCTGATGGAAAAGAAGTAGGATATCGCTTAGTTAAAGGTGGTAGTAGCATTAGAATTCCCATGTTAGAAGAAGCCTTTAAGATGGATTTGACTAACATGATTATCGAGCTTAAAGTCTCTAATGCTTACTCTAAAGGTGGTATTCCCCTGAAAGTAGAAGGAGTCGCCAATATAAAAATAGCAGGAGAAGAACCCACAATTCATAACGCGATCGAACGTCTATTGGGTAAAAGTCGCAAAGAAATCGAACTCCTCGCTAAACAAACTTTAGAAGGAAACTTACGAGGCGTGTTGGCTAGTCTCACTCCCGAACAAGTCAATGAAGATAAAATCGCCTTTGCTAAAAGTCTCTTAGATGAAGCAGAAGACGACTTAGAAAAACTCGGACTAGTATTAGATAATTTACAAATTCAAAATATTTCTGATGATGTTCACTATCTAGATTCTATCGGGCGCAAACAGCAAGCAGAACTCCTAAGAGATGCACGTATCGCTGAAGCTAAAGCACAATCAGAATCAGCAATTAAAAACTCCGAAAACAAAAAAGTTACATCTCTACGCCAAATTGGTAGAGATTTGGAGATAGCCAAAGCCCAAGCTGAAAAAAGAATTCGTGATGCGATTACTAAAAGAGAAGCCTTAGTAGCGGAAGTAGAAGCAGAAGTCGTCGCCCAACTAGCAAAAGCAGAAGCAGAACTCTCAGTACAAACTGAAAGAATTAAACAAGTACAACAACAACTCCAAGCAGATATAGTAGCTCCCGCGGAAGCAGAATGTAAACAAGCGATCGCCAAAGCTAAGGGGGATGCAGCTAGTATTATTGAAGATGGTAAGGCACAGGCTCTAGGTACTCAACGTCTAGCAGAGTCTTGGAAAACAGCAGGAGATAACGCTAGAGAGATTTTCCTGTTCCAAAAACTAGAAACTTTAATAAAAATGATGGCTGCTGGTGTGCCAGAAGTTGAAGTAGAAAGTATTACAGTAGTGGATGGCAAGAATAACAATCAAGCAACCAGCATAGCTTCTTTCCTCGAACAGTTACGCAAAACTACAGGAATGGATGTTACAGAAATTCTCCGTAATCTTGCAGCTAATGGCAAAATTAAGCAAATCAAAGCGGGTAATGCTGAAGATTTATTATAGGTTAAAGAATATGTAGGGTGGTTAACAATGAGAGTCCTCAACAGCCTTAACTTTTAATGAAAGATATACCCGATCTTGGGTTTGTGTATGACTATTAGAGGGAGTTAAGAAAATCAATGAGGAAATAACACCATGACTGGAGGCTCTATTGTAGAAGAGCGGGACTATACTCTGATTATTGATAAAAGTGGCAGTATGTCCATCAATGATCAACCAGGGGGTAAAACTCGCTGGGATGCAGCCCAAGAATCAACTATGGCTTTGGCTAGGAAGTGCGAACAAATTGACCCAGATGGTATTACAGTCTATTTATTTTCGGGTCGTTTCCGTCGCTATGACAATGTTACCTCTGATAAGGTAACTCAGGTTTATCAAGAAAATGAACCCATGGGGCGCACTGATTTAGCAAGTGTTTTACAAGATGCGCTCGCTAGCTACCTGGAAAGAAAAGCAGCAGGGGAAACTAAACCCAATGGGGAGACAATTCTGGTAATTACAGATGGTGAACCTGATGACCGCAAAGCTGTAATGAGAGTGATTATTGAAGCTTCTCGTAAAATAGATCGGGATGAGGAATTAGCTATTTCTTTGATCCAAGTTGGAGGCGATCGCAAAGCCACAGAATTTCTCAAAGCTTTAGATGATCAATTGGAGTCAGCAGGAGCAAAGTTTGACATTGTAGATACTGTCACCATAGATGATATGGAAGAGATGACTTTAGCGGAAGTTTTGCTCAACGCTATTATTGATTAGCGTCAGTAAAGAATGGGACATGAGACCTTGTAGGGGTGATTCATGAATTACCTCTACACTTAAAAATCTTTGGTTTTAACGGTGAGAGTAGTAAAATAAAACTTATTAATCCCATCAATAAATCTTTAACTACAATGAAGATGAAACTAGTGAAAATTGGCGAACTTGCTCAAGCATAAAAAAGAGAAAGCCCGCCTGAAGTTTTAAGATTCAGTGTGGAGTGAGAGTGGTAAAAGTCTAACTCTTATTGTTTCGTTATTTTTTTAAAGCCATGTTAAAAATTTTCATCTTTTTAGGTTTCATCATATTTTTCATTTTGTTTTGGCGTTGGGTGCTATCGAATAATACCAACTATACTCCTCCACCAGGGCGAATATAGGCAATATAACTAAGTGACATCCTCTCAATCCCCTTCTAGGGGAGGAGCTTCCTTACCTCACTTAAACCAGTCAACCACAGAAAAAACCTTGATTTTATTGGCAACTGAAATACTCTCAATCCTTATCAAAATAAGGGTTTGGGGGGTTTTTCCTGTGAGGAAAGATATTATTAGGTTTTTGTAGTATAAATTAAATATAATGTATTATAATAGATTCTGATAACCAACCCCTGATACTATGAAAGTGTGAAAGATAAAGCATACCCATTGCATTCATTAATTGAAGGTAACTGGTTCAAGCTAATCTGTGGAGCTAGTTATCAACACCTCCCTGCTGTCAGAAGTTTGGCATTAGCCTATAGTATTGCTGGTGCGGATTGTATTGATGTTGCAGCCGACCCTGCGGTAATTGCAGCAGCACAAGCAGGTATGGCAGTTGCATCAAAATTAAACGGTTCAAAGCCTTGGTTAATGGTGAGTCTCAATGATGGAGAAGACCCCCATTTTCGGAAAGCAGAATTTGATGCAACTCAATGTCCGACCGATTGTAGTCGTCCTTGTGAGGCTATTTGTCCTGCTAACGCCATTACAAAGCGGGGAATTAGCGATCACCTATGTTATGGTTGTGGTCGTTGTCTGCCCATTTGTCCCTATGATTTAATTACTACTCGCTCTTATGTTTCTACACCAAGCACTATTATTACTTTAATAGAGGACATGGCAATAGATGCGGTGGAAATCCACACTCAAGTAGGACACTTGCGAGATTTTCAAAGACTTTGGCGGGCGATCGCTACTATCATTCCCCGACTCAAATTATTAGCTATAAGTTGTCCCGATGCGCCTGAAATTATATCTTATTTCCAATCTCTTTACAATCTAATAAATCCCTTACCTTGTCCCCTAATTTGGCAAACCGATGGTCGTCCTATGAGTGGAGACATTGGCAAAGGTACAACCCACGCTGCGATCAAATTTGCGGAAAAAATTTTGCAAACAGATTTACCAGGATATGTACAACTTGCAGGAGGAACAAATGGTTACACAGTAAATAAACTCAAATCAGCACGAATGCTCCAGAATACCACTTCTTCTCGCGGAGTTTCGGGAGTTGCTTATGGTAGTTATGCTCGTTCTTTACTATCACCAATATTAGACAAATTAGAAACTACTAATCATGTTTCAGAAATCCCTTTGCCAAACCCTCAATCTTTAACTAATCCTGTGGTTCAACAATTAGAAAATAACCCTAATTTACTAAAACAAGCCGTTAATACTGCTTATGATTTAGTTAATCAGATAAAAAGCACCGAAAAATATTAGCTATTAACTAGCTATAGTAATTAAAATAAAACCCCCTTAATGCCGTCAGTAAATAAAGGAAAATGTAATTACTCTTAAAAGCTAAAATCTAATGGATAAAAAAACCTGAGACTCCGAAAAACTGACTTTCAGCAACCAGCAATCAGTAATTAATTAAAACATTAATGCCACAAGACAAAATTCCTTCCCACCGTATGCAAGTTACGGACAACCTCGACCAATTGTTGTCAATTTTTCCAGAAAATATACGCGCGTCAATTGAAACTCATCCCCAAAAAGATAATGTAATCGAAGTGGTAATGGACTTGGGAAGACTTCCAGAAGCTCGTTTTCGAGGAGAAGTGTCTTATTTGGGAGAAGAACCTATCTCTAAAGCCGATCTTCAATATTGTGTTGACCGCGTGGGGAGCTTTGGTAGTGATAATCGGGCTGGTATAGAAAGAACCCTACACCGTATTAGTGCCATTCGCAATCGTGCAGGAGATATTATTGGTCTGACTTGTCGTATTGGTCGTGCTGTTTTTGGTACGATCGTGATGATTCGGGACTTAGTAGAAACTGGTGAGTCTATACTGCTCTTAGGTCGCCCTGGAGTGGGAAAAACTACCGCTTTACGGGAAATTGCTAGAGTTTTAGCAGATGACCTCAATAAAAGAGTTGTAATCATCGATACTTCTAATGAAATTGCAGGAGATGGAGACATTCCTCATCCCGCTATAGGAAGAGCTAGAAGAATGCAAGTAGCTCGCCCCGAATTACAACATCAGGTAATGATCGAAGCAGTGGAAAACCATATGCCAGAAGTGATCGTTATTGATGAAATTGGTACAGAATTAGAAGCCCTTGCAGCCCGCACTATCGCAGAAAGAGGAGTACAGTTAGTAGGGACAGCCCACGGTAATAGTATTGCTAACCTCATTAAAAACCCTACTCTCTCAGATTTAGTAGGAGGTATTCAAGCAGTTACTTTAGGAGATGATGAAGCTCGTCGCCGTGGCTCTCAAAAAACCGTCCTAGAAAGAAAAGCACCCCCTACTTTTGCGATCGCAGTAGAAATGCTAGAACGTCAAAGATGGGTAGTTCACCAAGATACCGCCGAAACAGTGGATACAATCCTTAGAGGGTTTGAGCCAAGAACTCAAATCAGAACTGTTGATGACAGTGGGGAAGTTTCTATTATTCACGAAGAAGCCCAGGAAGTAAATAACATCTCACTTAGTAGAGGTTCTAATGTAGCAGTTCCCTTACGCCCTAGTGGCTGGCGTGCTTCGGGTAAAATGACCCCTGTTGCTCCTGTGGGCGGTAAAAAAAAAGGTAAAGTTAACCCTGAATTTGAGCGAATGTTAGATACATCTTGGCAAACCCAAGATTCTAACCAAAAATTGCGGACTCCTGGTCCTAATGGGGAAGATTGGCCTGTTTATGTCTATCCTTATGGTATAGGTCGCTCTCAACTCGACCAAGTAATTAGCGTCTTAGATCTACCAGTAGTCTTGACTAAAGACTTAGACAGTGCAGATGCGGTAATTGCCTTGCGATCGCAGGTTAAACACCATTCCCGACTGCGCCAAATGGCTCAAAATAACCATATTCCTATTCATGTGGTTAAATCTAACACTATTCCCCAAATTACTCGCGTCCTGCGCCAATTACTCAACTTAGACGATCCTAATATGCCCGAAGCGACAGATTTACGTCTGTTCACCAAAGCAGGAAGCGACGACGAGATTGAGGCACTAGAAGAAGCTAGACTAGCAGTAGAACAAATAGTAATCCCTAAAGGACAACCAGTAGAATTATTACCCCGTTCTGCTAAAGTCAGAAAAATGCAACATGAACTTGTAGAGCATTATCGCCTACAGTCTGATAGTTTTGGGGAAGAACCTAACCGCAGACTCAGAATTTATCCTGCTTAATTTTGAGCCAAGAAAATAACTTACAAATTGTAGGGGCAATTCCTTAATTGCCTCTATTATTATTTAATACCAATTCTCATCTAAAGAACAATGGAATCTAATCAAAATAATAATTTAGATGAATTATTAAGTGATTTAACATCTAAATACAAAGCATCAAAGCCATCTAATAATCCAGAAATACCACAAAGTAAGGCTAATGAAATAGATAATTTACTCAACGAAGTTAAATCAGAAATAAAGACCAATAAAAGCTCAGTGCCAGCAAATACTAAGAAAATTCCCCCAAATAATTCTCAAGCTGATGAAGATATAGACTCAATTAAAGCACAGTATAAAAATAAACAAACCCATAAAAAATCCCAAGAAGAACTAACTTTTAACAGAAATAAAGAAGAGATTATTATTCAAGAACAGCAAAAACAATTGAAGCGCAAACAATTAATTCGACAAGCAGAAAAATGGTTAGCCAACCTCAATCCTAGTTCCGATGAAGGTCTGTGGTTTAATCAACTTGCCGAATCTTATCCTTCAAAATTAGAAGCAGCTATACATTATTTATCATTAAACATTGATAACTGATTTAATTTTGGTAGCGATTTAATAAAGCTTCTAATCCACCTTGATAACCCGAGCCAATAGCGCTCATTCGCCATGTGCCATCTTTACGGTAAAGCTCTGCCATAATTAATGCTGTTTCAATAGAATAGTCTTCCGCCAAGTCATAGCGCAAAACTTCTTCTTTAGTCTTAACATCTACAAGTCGCACAAAGGCATTTTCTACTTGTCCAAAGTTTTGCCCTCGTTGATCCGCTTCGTAAATGGTCACTGTAAATACCAGTTTTTCAACATCACTTGGTACTTTTGTCAGGTTAACCAGGATTACCTCATCATCCCCTTCACCTGCTCCTGTTCTATTATCTCCCAGATACTCTACAGAAGCAGATTCCTCTGGACTTTTAGGATTGTTGTAAAAGATAAAATGTTTGTCACTAACAATCTTATCATTGCTATCCAACATAAAGACGGAAGCATCTAAATCGAAATCAGCACCTGAGTCGGTTAGATTTATATTCCATCCCAAGCCGACTAAAACCGCTTCTAGACCAGGAGCTACTTTTTCTAGGGATACTCGCTGTCCTTTTTGTAAAGATATAGGCATATTTTTTTTCTCTTGAAATATCTTCTATCAGATTTAGAGCTAGATTTAGATATTTATCGTGATTAGTTCTTTGATAATTATCTACGTTTATTGACGATTTTGCCAATCTAAGTGTTGCAATTATTCCATAGCCAGTATGTTAAGAATTGTATAGAAATGCGTATAATCACTTACAAAATCATGAGTAGTATTTAGATTAACTTATTCAATGATTGATTTTATGCTATTAAGAACTCTATTTAGTCTATCCCAAATTACTAGAATTAATAACTCACCAAAAATAGCCGAAAGCTACCATAATACTGATAATCTGATTCAACTGCAACAGTACGATCAATTTATGGCAATTGATTTTCAAGATGCAGAATTGTGCTTGAATCGCGGGAATGCTTACGCTGAATCTGGAGCATTGGAAAAAGCAATTTCTGATTACACAGAAGCCATAACTATCAATCCCCAATTAGTAGAAGCTTATTATAATCGTGGTGTTATCTATGGTGAATTAAAACAATACTATCAAGCAATTTCTGATTACACAGAAGCCATAACTATCAATCCCCAATTAGCAGAAGCTTA
>JAAUYH010038011.1_pt1 | contig 10731 bp, 9 predicted proteins | sample 7278061 | NCBI WGS metagenome assembly JAAUYH01 (sample SAMN14350203, study PRJNA611818) | marine sediment metagenome | isolation source: surface marine sediment (0.6m) | place: French Polynesia: Moorea | collected 2018-08 | reverse complement strand
TCGGACTGGTTCCCGTGGGTCGGACGGACCATAGGACCGGCCGACGACGCCTCAGTCCGGATCGAGCCCGTCGAGAAGCCGCCGCGCTCTCTCGACCAGCGGGGCATCGACCATCATGCCGTCGACCGACACGACGCCCGCTCCCTCGTCAGCAGCCGCTTCGGCCGCCTCGAGCAACCGGTGGGCGTGGGCGATCTCGTCTTCGCTGGGCGTGAAGGCGGCGTTGGCGAGCGCAACCTGGCCGGGGTGGACACAGAGCTTTCCGGCGAAGCCGAGATTCCGGGCTTGAGCGGCCTCGGCGCTGAACAGGTCCGAGTCGAGATAGTCGACGACCACTTGGTCGAGAACGGGCACTCCGGAGAGCCTCCCCGCCATCGCCATCTTCGAGCGGGCGTACAGCACTTCCTCGTTCGACTCGGTGCGGCGTCCGCCGATGTCGGTGATGTAGTCCTCGGCCCCGAAGTAGGCGAGGTCGAGCCCGGCTCCACACACCTCGACGACCCGGTGCAGGCCGGCAACCGACTCGATACCACCGCAGAGCAGCCCCCCGGTGAAACCGGCCGCCGCCATGGCCGACCGAACGTCTTCGACCTCACGGTCGGTCTCGAGCTTGGGGACCACGATGCCGTCGGCGTGGGCGGCCGAAGCGGCTTCGACATCGTCAGCGAAATGAGGGCTGCCGATCGAGTTCGTGCGGATGAAAAGGAGCATGCCGTCGAGCGAGCTCGACCCCGGGTCGGCGTCGACGAGGGCATCGCGCGCCGCCGCCTTCTCGGCCTCGGGCGTGGCGTCTTCGAGGTCGAGGACGCCGATGTCGGCACCGCTCGCCACGAACTTCTCCACGAAGTCGAGCCGGGCCGCCGGACCGAACAAGAGGCTTCGAACGCGCATCACGAGCCAACGTAGTTGCGCCGAGGTTGGATCGAAGGGCAATCGGCGACAACCTCAGGCGGTGGACTTCGCTCCCATGCCCCGACGCCCACCCGGTCCGATGACCCGTGCTCTTGCCCGGGTCTCCGAATCGGTTCGATCCATCGAAGCCCAAAGGGAGCCCCATGCCCGGTTCTGGGACGACTGGAACTCCGCCGCGGCGAAGCAGGACGGACCGTTGTGGGTCGCCCTCGGTGACTCGTCCTCACAGGGGATCGGAGCCGAGGATCCGGCCGAGAGCTGGGTACCGCGCATGGTGCATCGGCTGCGCGACCAGACCGGCGATCCGTGGCGAGCGATCAACCTGTCGATGACCGGCGCCCAGTTCGCTGATGTCCGCGATCATCAGCTCCCCCGGCTCCGGCAGCTCGAGGCGGCCGGCGCCCCCGCCCGGCTCGTGACCCACCTGGCGGGAGCGAACGATCTGCTGGCACCGCTCACGTGGGCAACGACTCGCCGCACACTCCGTCAGGTTCTGGGCGAGCTGCCGCCCAGAGCCGTGGTCGGCCGAGTCGGCACCTCGTCGCCGCTCAACGGCATCATGGCCCGCCTGATCACCCGCGTCATCGAACACCACGCCGACCACCGGTCCTTCGAGCTCTTCTGGCCGTGGGCCTGGCCCAGTCGCGACGGTCTCGCCGGCGACCGGTGGCACCCCAGCCCGATCGGCTACGGCTACATGGTTGACTTGATCTGGGCGCCGATCACCCGTTCTCTCGGGCTCGACGTCACCCCCGAGCCCGGGTGAGCAGCTCCTCGACGCGCCGCTGATCGGCGAGGACCCGGCCGACCAGCTCGACGACTCGAATGTCGGCCCGCTCGGAGACGTCGTCCTCGATCGTCTTGCGTGCCGTGCGGCCCCGACGCGCCGATGCGATGCCGAGCGGGAACCGGACCAGGAAGCCGATCACGAGTCCGATGACCACACCTCCCAGTAGCAGCAGGCTCGGTATGGGGATCCAATCAGCGCCCGGCGTGTCGGGCAGGAGGGGCTCGGTGTCGAACCGGAAGAAGCCTCCCAGCACGGCCACGGCGACAAGCCACACGAGGCCGACGACCGCTGTCGTGGCGACGACCCGTTGCAGCCAGGCGACGATGCTCCACCAGCGAGGGCGGCGGCCCGCCGCGACCGCGGCCGACCCGACGCTCGAGCGCAGGTCGTCGAGTAGGGCATCCCGTTCGGACGCCGCCGCCGCGCGAACGGCGGCAGGCCAGGGGGGTTCCAGATCGGCGGCCACCGCATCGCAGTAGTCACGCACCGCCAGGTCGGCCCGAGCCGTGGAGGCGGCGCCACCGCGCCCCGGGCCGGGCAGTTCGGCCAACGGCTTGCGACCCCAACGCCGGATGAACCGGGTGAAGGGCCAGCCCATCGCGAGAGTCCCGTTGCGCCGATGATGGGCTGCAGCAACCGACGCTGTCTCGGCCGACCCGGCGGCCTCGGCGAGGCCGGTCACCAGATCGCGGCGATTGCGTCCTCCGGTCTCGGCCGAGCCCACCTCTCGATGCAGCCCGGACGCGGCTGCCGACACATCGGCGCCTATCCGGTCGAGGGCCGCCCGACGATCGGCCACCGCATCTACGAGGAGGCGATGCAGGTCTTCGAAGCCACCGCCGTCGAGCGCCGAGACCGGAACCACCAGGGGCGCATCGATACCGTCGTCCATGAGCAGGCGCCGTAGGTCGGCGGCCAGCTCCTCCCCACGATCCTCGAGGCGGTCGACCTGGTTCAGCACGAACCGCAGGATCTGGGCATGATCGGCGAGCGGCCGGATGTAACCATGGTGAAGCGCCTCGTCGGCGTACTTCTGAGGGTCGGTCACCCAGATCAGTACGTCGACCAACGCCACCAGCCGGTCGACCTCCATGCGGTGTTCGACGGCGGTCGAATCGTGGTCTGGAAGATCGAGCAGCACCAATCCGGCGAGGGCCGGGGCGCCGTCGGCGATCTGGTGCCGCCGGCTGATCTCGAGCCAGTCGAGCAGCGGCCCGGCGTCCTCGTGGCCCCACACGATCGCGTGGGTCGCCGAGGTCGTCGGGCGGAGCACGCTCGCCTCCGACAGGACCGCACCGGCCACCCGATTGACGATCGAGGACTTGCCGGAGCCGGTGGCCCCGGCGACGGCGACCACCGTGTGGCGGGTGCCATGCCGGAGCCGGTCGCCCGCCTTGGCGATGACCAGCTCGGCCACGGCGATCTCGTCGGCCGGGAGATGGGGCCGAGCCAGCTCGGCGGCTTGGCGCAGGGCCTCGACCCGCTCGACCAGATCGGATTCGGGAAGGTGCTCGGTGGCCGTCGAGCTCACGATCGGGATCCTTCGAGGGCAGCCAGCGATTCGTCGAGCTCGGCGGCGGCCGACTCCTCCGGACCGAGTAGCCGCTCGAACCTCTGCCGGTCCTCGTCGAGAAGACCGCGCAGGCGCCCGAGGAGATCTTCCCGGGCTTCCCGGGCCAGGTCACGAACTGCCTGCTCTCCGAAGACGGCGGTGAGGACCGCCTGGGAGACAGCCGCGGTACCGCCCGCCACTGCCGCCTCGCCGCCGGTGAGGCCGCCGGTCTGGGAGAACACGGCGACCATGAGCGCCACCCCGACGCCGTTGATGCCGGTCGACAGCGTGCGGGCGATCGTCACGCGATCACCAGCCTGTTCGCGCACCAGGTCGAGCACTCTCTGCTCCCAGGCGTCGACCTCGTGCTCGAGCCGGCCGGTCAGCTCCGGAGCGGCTCGTTCGATGCTGCGCGGTGCCCCGGTCAAGACCTGGCTTCCGCCCGGCCGGCCCTCCCACTGCTCGACCACGTCGAGCGCCGCCCGGTCGACGGCATCGCGGGTGACCACGACGAGGTTCGATTCGAGCTGCCCGGCGGCCTGGCGATCGGGGGAGTCGTCGGGCTTGAAGATGTTGCGCAGGGTGTCGCGGACGCGGCTCACGCCTGCTTCGAGGCGCGACATGACTGCGCCTGTGCCCACGTACTCGCGCCACTGATCCAGAACCTCGCCCCTCAACAGCGTGCCGCGATCGAGCTCGAGGTCGATGTCGATCAGCGCCTGGGCATAGCGTCGCTCGGCCGTGGTGCGCAGCGACTCGACCTGTTCCTCCTGCTCCCGCAGCGCCTCGGAAATACGACTCGTTCGGTCGGGAACCGAGTCGAGGGCCCCGTCGAGCGTCGAGCGCACGAGGTGCTGGCGATGGGCCGAGTCGGCGGCGAGACCCCGCAGCCACTGACGGACTGGCTCGATCTGGTGGGTGAGCCGGCCGTCGACCAGGTCGCCCTCGGTGACGCTGAAGATCTCGGCGCCGTCGAGGCCGCGCTCGGCGAGCATGGCCGTGAAGTGGCGAACCACGGTGTCTTCGTGTCCGGCTGGTATGCGGTTGACCACCACGGCCAGCGCGGTCGAGCGCTCCTTGGCCATACCGAGGTACTCCCACGGTACGGCGTCGGCGTAGCGGGCCGCAGTCGTGACGAAGAGCCACAGGTCGGCGGCTCCCAGGAGCTGGGCGGCGAGGTCGTGATTGGCGAGCTCGACCGAGTCGATGTCGGGGGCATCGAGGATGGCCAGCCCGGCCGGCAGAGCCTCACTGATCGTCAGCCGAAGCCCCGACCCGGTCCCCGAGTCTCCTGTGGTACGGGCGAGGCCCGGCAACACTCCCTCCGGGTCTCGGAACCAGTCGATGTCGTCAGGGTGGCAGACAAGCACAGGCGCCCGGGTCGTCGGCCGCAGGACACCAGCCCGGGTCACCTCGTGGCCGACGATGCTGTTCGTGATCGTCGACTTCCCGGCACCGGTCGAGCCGCCGAGCACGGCGAGCAACGGGGCGTCGAGTCTTCGCAGCCTCGGCAGGATGTAGTCGTCGATCTGGTCGAGAAGCTCCGCCCGGTCGCGGCGGGCCGCCTCGGCGCCGGGAAGATCGAGGTTGAGCTCGGCGCCCTCCAGCGCCTGGCGGAGGCGCGTCAGAGCGTCGGCCGTCGGCGTCATCGGCTACCGATCTCGGAGCTCCCGCCGGAGGATCTTGCCGGACGCGGACTTCGGGATCTCGTCGATGAACTCGACGAGTCGGATGGCCTTGAAATGGGCGACCTGGTCACCGACGAACTGCTGGATCTCCTCGGCAGTGGCCTCGGCTCCGGGCTTCAACACGATGAAGGCCTTGGGAAGCTCGCCCGCCTCATCGTCGGGAATGCCGATCACCGCGCTGTCGGCGACTGCAGGGTGGGTGAGCAACAGCCCCTCGAGCTCGGCCGGCGGCACCTGGAACCCCTTGTACTTGATCAGTTCCTTGAGGCGGTCGACGACGTAGATGTGGCCGTCGCTGTCGAAGTGGGCGATGTCGCCTGTGTGCAGCCAGCCGTCCTCGTCGATCGTCGCCGCCGTTGCCTCGGGCACACCGAAATAGCCCTTCATGACCTGCGGACCACGCACCCAGAGCTCACCGTCCTCGTCGATACCGAGATCATTGCCCTCGTCGTCGACGATGCGGCACTCGGTGTTCGAGATCGTGATTCCGGAGGAACCCGACTTGCCCTGTCCGACGATCGTGGCGTGCGAGACCGGCGACAGCTCAGTCATGCCATAGCCCTGGATGACGTCGCAGCCGAGTCGAGCTGCGGCCTCCTCGCCTACTTCGCCCGCTAGCGGGGCGGCGCCGGAGAACACGACCCGGATCGAGCTCGTGTCGTAGGCATCGATCAACGGGTGCTTGGCCAGGGCCAGGACGATCGGCGGCACGGCGAAGAACCAGGTGATGTGGTGCTTCTCGACGATCTGAAGTGATTCCTCGAGGTCGAACCGCGGCATCGTCACGATCGGGATGCCGTTGGCGAGCAGGCCGTTCATCAGCACCTGCATGCCGTAGATGTGGAAGAACGGCAAGACCGCCAGGGCCACGTCGGTATCTTCGAAGGTGAGCACGTGCTGGAGCTGGGCGATGTTGGCGGTCAGGTTGTCGTGGCTGAGGATGACACCCTTGCTGCGGCCGGTTGTACCCGAGGAGTACGGCAACACCACGGCCTGCTCGTCGAAGTCGACCGGCACCTGTTCGGTCAGCGGCTCACCGAGGAGGTCGAGCATCGACGGGACGCCCTCGACCGGATCGATGGTGAAGATCTCGGTGATGCCCGTGCCTTCGGCGGCCTCTCGGGCCATGTCGAGGAACAGCGAGATCGTCACGATGAGGCTGGCCCCGCTGTCGGTCAGCTGGTGATGCACCTCGCCGGCGGTGTAGGTCGGGTTGATCGTCGTCACCGTGCCACCGGCGTAGGCGGCGCCGTGGAAGACCGAGGCGAACTCGGGGATGTTCGGACAGATCAGCGCCAGTGTGTCGCCGGGGCCGAAGCCCCGGGCGGCGAGCCCGCCAGCGAGCATCTGGATCCCGGCCTTGAGCTCGGCGAAGGTCTGCGATCGCCCAGTCGGGCCATCCGTGATCGCCGGCTTGTCGCCGAGCTCATCGGCCATTCGCAGCGTGTAGTCGGTGATCGAGATCCCCTTGGGAATGTCGACTTCGGGAAGATGCGAGGTGTGGATCACGGCCGGTCCTTCTTCTTCGATACGGGCGCCGAGGCGAGTGTAGGCGGCCCGGTCGGTGGGGTCGGCTACTGCGCAGCGACACCATTGGCTTCGCGATACAGACTTGACGAATGGGTTACAGCCAGTCACAGTGACCGTAGTCACGAGGGCGTGACTGTGGTCACACAGTTGAGTCCACGTGCTCCAGTGGAGCGACAGGAAGGAGTCAATCGGTGACCCAGACCTCATCCTCCAACTGCGAGCGAGGTCCTCCGTGACATAGCGATTGCCTGATGCAATCCAGCCACAACCATTCGGCGAGCAGCCGAGCCGGTCCCCTCAAGTTCTCTCACCACAGGCAACCACACTGCCCAGCGGAACAGAAGCGAGACGACTCGACCCGCCGCCGAAACCACAAGGGCTCCGTCTGCGTTCGGCAGGCGGGGCCCTTGGGTTTTTCGACTCATCCCGTCCCCGTATGCCTCCTTCGCCGCCCGGGACGACCGATATATTCCCCGTGATGCTTCGACGGCTCGGCGCCCAGTTCGCCCGCGGTTTCGCCATGGGCGCGAGCGATGTCGTTCCAGGGGTTTCCGGGGGCACGATCGCCCTCATCCTCGGTATCTACGCCGACCTGATCGCCAACATCGGACTCGGGTCGAAGGCCCTCGGCGATCTACTTCGAGGTCGGTGGCGATCGGCCCTCGAACGTCTGGGTCGCGTCGATTGGATGTTCCTCATCCCCCTCCTCGCCGGCATCGCCGCCGCGGTCGTCGTTCTCGCCGGGCTGATCGAGGAGGCGTTGCACGATCACCCCGAGACGATGGCCGGCCTCTTCTTCGGGCTGGTTGTCGGCTCGATCGCCGTTGCGACCGGGCTCCTCCGAGACCCAGAACGCCTCCACCTCGTGATCGCGTTGGCGGTCGGCGCGGTCACCTTCGGGCTCCTCGGCCTGCAATCGGGCCCCATCGCCGACCCGTCTGCCCTGGCCCTGATCGGATCGGGGGCCTTCGCCATCTGCGCCATGATCCTTCCGGGCATCTCTGGCTCGTTCATCCTGTTGATGATCGGGATGTATGCCGCAGTGCTCACGGCGGTCGACGAGCGGGCGATCGGTGACATCGCCCTCGTCGGCGTAGGTGCCATCATCGGGCTGGCGTTGTTCTCCTCGGCCCTCAACCACCTGCTGGACCGCTACCACGACATCGTGATGGCAGCGCTGATCGGCCTAATGGTCGGCTCGCTCCGCGTTCTCTGGCCATGGCCGAACGGGGTCGGAATCATCGAGCGCGAAGCCGAGGAGACGGTCTCGGGGACGGGTCTGGGACTGCCGGACGGGGCGCCGTGGGTACTCCCTGTCGTTCTCGCCGTCGCAGCAGCAGTTGCGGTCTATCTGGTCGCTTCGTCGGTCCGGTCGGCCGAGTCGGCGTTGCCCGAGTCGGTCTCTACCTGACGATCTCCAGCCACCCGGGCCCACTGACGCCGCTGACGAGCGCCCGGGCATAGCGTCGGCCGCCGCCCACGGCCGGAGCCCAACCCAGGACCCGAACACCTCCGCCCACCTCCCCGACTGGCAGATCGTCGACGAGGTGCGAGAGGTCGACATCGAGGACCGCCGAGTCCGAGTGAATCAGCGAGCCGTCCTCACTGGCCCAGGCCCGCCAGGCCGGGTGCGGTTCGGGCACGCCCCACCAATGATCTCTGACGCCGATGCCTTCGATCTCGAACCGCCGCTCGTCGATCAAGACCTCGCCGTGCATCTGGCCGACGAGCCGGTAGCCGTCTGTGCCAGCCACGGGACTGGGGCCGGGCTCTCCGGCGCTGTCCCAGTCCAGCTCGAGCCCCACCGCTGTTCGCTTGCCCCAGGCTCCGCTCCAGACATCGGTGGGCGACTCCACCTCGACGCCGAATGCCTCGAGGTCGGTGGTCAGATGTTCGAGGGGCTGCAACACAACGGTCTCGGTCCAGATGCCCGGAGCTCGAAGCTCCAGCGACGACCCGGTCGGCTCCGGCAGGTCGTCGACGAGCACGGTGACGAGGCCCCGCTCGAAACCGAGCAGGCCGGCCCAGTACCAGGTCACGGCCTCGTGAGGGTGGTGGGTCAGCCGTACGTATCCCCCGACCGGCTCGCCGGGCACGACGAACCAGTTGTCCCACACCTCGACCCATCCGGGGTCGCCGGAGGCGGGATGGGGCTGTTCGGCCGCCGCTGGTAGGTTCGCGCCCACGCCTCAGTGTCGCAGCCCAGGGAGCCGACGGTGACCACGAATGACTATGCCTCGCACGTCGCCAGGTGGATGGCGCGGCTCGAAGGCGATGAGCGGCTGGCCGGGCTCGAGCTGGTGATCGAGCAGCGGATAGTCGACTCCGGCGGCGGCGAAGAGACCTGGCATGTCCGCTTCAGCGGCGGCTCGGTCGACGTGGCGGCTGGCCCTGCGTCCGATGCTCACGTTGTCATAACTCAGGATCGAAGGACGGCAGACGCGCTGCGGCAAGGCGACACGAATGCCCATAGGGCGTTCTTGACAGGTCGACTGCGGGTCGACGGCGATGTCGACCTGTTGGTCGAGCACACTGACCTCCTCCAGGATCTCGTCGGGGAACCTCGTGCCTGAGATCGGCGAGATCAGAGCCCACGCTGAGCGGGTGGCCGACGAGTTCGGCGGCAGAGTCCTCGACCGCTTCCGCCCCATCTCATTCCATGTACTCAAGACCTTCACTCCCGATCCCGACGAGGCGCGTGGTCTGAGGCTGGAAGGAACCCGAACCCGCGGGAAGTACATGTACATGGACTTCGGGTCGATCGGCTTCCTGGTTCACCTGATGCAAGGGGGCCGGCTCCGCCCCGATCCCAAGCAGGCGGCCAAACCTCGTAACGGCCAGGCCCGCTGGACGTTCGAGGACGGCTCGGCGTTGCTGCTCACCGAAGCCGGTACCGACAAGCGGGCCGGGGTGTGGGTGCTTCCCGGCGACCAGGCGCTGGAGGACGTCGAGCCTCTGGCCGACCTCGGCCCCGAGGCGGACCAGCTCGACGTCGAAGAGCTGACGACCCTGCTCGGCGAGCACTCGATGCGTCTGCACGGCTTCCTGCGTCGACAATCGATCATCGCCGGCATCGGTCGGCGCCTGGCCAATGACATCTGCCACGAGGCCCAGCTGTCGCCCTTCGCCTCGACCGGCAAGCTCGACGCCGAGCAGATCGCTCGGCTACTCGAGGCGATCGGGGTTTGTATCCAGCGCTCGCTCGACTTCGAACGCACTCAGACCGAGATCGTGAACTCCGACAAGCGGCCGTCGGCGGTGCACAACCGCAAGGGTGAGCCCTGCCCCCGCTGCGGCGAGACGATCCGCGAGGTCACGTACACCAAGTACCAGGTCAACTACTGCCCGAAGTGCCAGACCGGCGGCAAGGTCCTCGCCGACAACACGACCAGCAAGTTCCTCAAATAGCCCACCGGTCCCGCCAGCAACATGAGTGGCCACCCACCGCGCGAGGGGTCTGACCCCTTCGGGCCTTCCCGCGCGAGGGGTCTGACCCCTTCTGGTGGATCAGATGTGTAACCACCCACCGCGCGAGGGGTCTGACCCCTTCTGGCCCACCGCGCGAGGGGTCTGACCCCTTCTGGCTGGTGGATCAGATGAGGCCGAGGGAGGCGACGGTGTCGCGCTCGGACACGAGCTCGGCGTTCGAGGCATCGATGCGCTCGCGAGAGAAGTCGTCAATGTCTAGGCCCGGGACGATCGAGTACGCCCCGCCGCTCGTCGTGCACGGGAACGAGGTGATGATCCCCTCGGGCGCGCCGTAGCTGCCGTCGGACGGAACGGCCATCGAGACCCAATCGCCTTCGGGTGTGCCTGCCGCCCAGTCGCGCATGTGGTCGATGGCAGCGTTGGCAGCCGACGCGGCTGACGACAGGCCCCTGGCCTTGATGATCGCCGCTCCGCGCTTCTGCACCGTCGGGATGAAGTCGTTCTCGAGCCAGCCCTGATCGCCGATCATCTCGGCAGCGTTCTGCCCGTTCACCTCAGTGTGGAACAGGTCCGGGTACTGGGTCGCCGAGTGGTTCCCCCAGATCGTCATGTTCGTGACGTCGTTCACGGTCACCCCCGCCTTCTGGGCCACCTGGGTCATGGCCCGGTTGTGGTCGAGCCGGGTCATGGCCGTGAACTGACTCGGGTCGAGATCAGGGGCAGCCGACTGGGCGATCAGCGCATTGGTGTTGGCCGGGTTTCCCACGACGAGCACCTTGATGTCGCGGGCGGCGTTGTCGTTTATCGCCTTGCCCTGCGGGCCGAAGATG
>JAAUYH010069374.1_pt1 | contig 10733 bp, 2 predicted proteins | sample 7278061 | NCBI WGS metagenome assembly JAAUYH01 (sample SAMN14350203, study PRJNA611818) | marine sediment metagenome | isolation source: surface marine sediment (0.6m) | place: French Polynesia: Moorea | collected 2018-08 | reverse complement strand
GTTGTAATCCACCTCTATATCCACCAGTCAACGGTGTAGTTACAGGAAACAAACCCGCTAGGACACTGCAGGGTTTTTACGCGAGACATAACCGCAAGGAGAAACGTTTCGCCGAAACTGTACTGTCGGTAGTGATATCCTCGAAACAACTAAACAGCGAAGTGACTGAGGGCAATTCGATTGAACTGTTTTCATAATTTGTAGGACGGGACTCTGCCCCTGACACCAAAGAGTCTGCAACTCACTAAAGGCGTATCTTATCAACGAAATCATCGGGTACCATAAAGATCCTAGTACAAATTTCGTTGCTGTCGGACAAGACGATTTCGGGTTGACATTTATTTCCTGAAACTGAATTGTCTACTGGAAGGTCAGCGGGATATGACATAGATAATTTGGGTTGTTCTGGAAGAACTCGTGGATGAAATAGTCCCAGAGTTCGTCCAAATACTCTCGTGTCCATATCATATCCCTCACTTCTCTAAAGATTGCAAGTGCACCATCCTTGTACTTCACAATTGTCGAGCGCGCATTTTCCATACATAACATTATTTAGATAAATCTAGGAGAGGGGATACACGAAAGGGTTTTACGTGTATGAATGCATTAAATGAATCTAATATTGTAAATTCTTTGAGGTGGTAATGTAAATTGATAGCAGCAACTCATTTGCTCACTGCCTTGCTTGAAGCGACCCCAAATTTTCCTACTGGAACTGAATTTTCAAGGAAATTTATTTGAGTAAATTAGTCAATTTGAATGAACAAATCGTAATTCATAAAAATCAATCGAATGTAAGGCCAATATGGCGTGAAAAAGGACCGGATCAACTAGCCTTTTACTTAACTAGACGCATCGTAGATGCGCCGATGGCCAAGTATTGGATGTTGTCATATTGCCAAGTGTCCTAATTTTAGAGGAGCCACAGAAGAAGAAATTCTCTACAGAACTGGCTCATAACTCCGCCAAGATTGTGACAAGTAGGAACTGAATTCATTCCGTGAATTTACGGCTCTGCAAAAGGAGAGTTTCTCCAAGCATTTAATGACTGATCAAATCGAAGTAAGCGTGGTGTCAGAGCACACTATAAAACCACACTATACTGTACAAGTATGAGTATCGTGCGAATACAGTGGTGTCCATGATGAATCGAACTGGATAAAGAAACACGCAGCAATAAATGACGGGGTTCATCACAATTTGTATACATTGTGAAGACCGAGCGCACTAAAATTTAAATACAGATAGTGTACAGGGGGTCCAGTAAAAGTAGAACACTCTATTTTTGAGTGTATTCTGTAACCCGGAAATCGATCGAAATTTAATTAGAATTTTGGGTTTTGGGTAGAGAAGTGCAAGTGAGAGTACTCAAGAAGCTGAAAAGGAAGAAAAAGCATTTATCAGAAGCTTTAGTTCTAAAACATTTTTTGTCGACCTGAGCTCAAGGATTAAGACTTTGTTCTGTGCTGGTTTCCGGGATCGGGCGGTGAATGTGCGAAATTTAGTGAACGTAGTAGTCGATGTAGGGTTCAACATTCGAAAAGCTGTTTTCTGTGTGATTGACCGCAGGTTGGGTGCCGACTGACGGCGGGATTTCGCTTACGCTGATAACTGTCTTCTTCGTTGCTTTGGGTCGATCACCATGCCCTTCTGTCTTCTGCGTGTAAGATTGAGCTGTAGCATTCTTCTTCGTTTTGGTAGTTTGAACTTGCTGAGAAGCCTCACCCCACTATTGAGCGAAAGGTGCGGGTAGTCGAAAAACTATGTTATATTTCAAAATAGCAAACAGAATAAAAAATGCAGTGCTTAACTCTACCGTCATCGAATAGCAAAATGGATTTAATTTGTGGATTAACTTCGTATTTTTGGCATTCAAATTTTTGAAGACATAATACGGAGGAAACCAAAAAAGGCTTCTTCGGATGGTATCGGTAATCAAGAAATCGGTGGGCGAGGTACTTTATGTATTGCTCGATAGGAGTGATAGAAATATTGCACTAGTATCGGATAGTTGACAATGTCAACTTTTGCTGCCAAAACAACCTTGCCTGCCTCCCCCGAAGGGGATACCGAGATCTCTGCCAAGAACCGCCTTTGGGGGTCTTTACAGTATCCGTAGAGCTAAAATGACTGTCGGAGTACAGATTTCGCACCTAGAAATCGTGCCTATAATGAAATCGTACAATAGATCTCATTTAGAATAGCCGAGAAAACTTGAAGTACGAGTGCATCCGCAAGAACAGCTAGATTCTTCCATTAGAAAAAGAAATTAAGGAGGAAAGAATTGATAGGAGAACATAGCAATATGCGACAAAAAAAGAATTAAAGGAAAAAGTGACAATGTAAAAGAATTGAATTTAAGGGAAACGGGATGAAATAGAGTCCTATATTAGGTGACTTTTTCAGAGTTGATAGAGGTGTAATCATATTGCTACGGCTCTGATACTTGTACGATAACATATCTGTGCTACCACATTCGATGGTCGAAAACTTGCTGCGTACTCGCGGATGCGACCTCTGACTGCTGCCATTTTTTATTTCTGGAGAATGCACCATAAACTTTTAAAAATATATTTTCTTGATATTTTTGACAACTTTAGATTGTTGTAGAAAAAAATTCATGTTCCGAGAATTGTTTGTAGTCAAACCAGTCATCTCGAATCTGCATCTCTAGTTAATCTAGGGTTCATTAATTACTTGCTTTTTGTTCGGTAGACGAAATTTCAAAACAACATTTGGGCGACCATCAGCAACGTTGAGCAGATCGGCTGGTGGGTACAAGTGTAAAATTGCGGATATGTTGATGAGCAAAGCATTTTTTGATAGTGTACTCTGGTTACCATTTTCTCAAATAGAGATTATGAGTCTATGAAATTATTAAAATCGACATTTTCTGAATGACAAGGACGAGTAGTCTTGATCATGCGCCAGATTAAAGGCTATTATTCACGGGAACGCTAGTACGTCCGATTCATTTAATGATCTTCTGACGCACATGATTTGTATGGGCCTTAGCGCACATTTGAAGAGTTATGTTTCTTGTCATATAGGCGTACAATGAAGCAGATAAGTTACCAAATATTTAAATTATGCTAGTTTCGCATCCGGTTGTCCAGCCATATACGAAGAAATCTATTTTCGCTTTGGTAAAGGAATTACGATGAGAACCTTTGAAGCAATTGCAGACTCAGGGATCTGTAATGTGTATTCGTGAATTATTCTATGTATTTTTATTTGCAGTAGAACGGCGGAATTGATAGAAGGTAAATGAAGTCAACTGACGGAACATACTAATAAAAGCACGCTTCTTATTGACAGAAAATCTCTCTGAAATACCCTCAGAGTTTTCTTATTCGATTTACGAATTTTGTAATGCACGGAAACTTCGAAGGATCGGCCGAAATCCATTTGATTCATAAATTTCGATCATTGTTTGTTGATTCGATCTGAACTCCAATACATTTGATTTGGAAATATTTGAATGGACGTTTCCTTACAAATCGCAGTGAATTTCAGACTCGAAAACATCTAATTGCGCTGTTTCGCAGCCAAATGTGTCGCGAACACGAGAAAATACCCAGTGGCTCTGTAGGAACATTATACGATTATGTAGAGTCAAATAAAAGACCAAGAAAGCTCTGATTTTCTCCCGAGCTTGAGATCTTCTCGAAGGCGATATCTAGAAATACTTCCTTGATGTTCCCTTGCACTGAAGAAAGTAGCAATGCATCGAGAGAGAAAAAAGGGGAGAGTATATTACATGTTGAACCTTCTAACTCTTGGAGCTTCATTCACTACTTTAGGCTTTTCAGAATCAACACGCCGGAGAGTGTCAATTCGAGTTTTAAAGTATTTTTAATTCCTATGACAGTTCTTGATTTTTTTACTATGAAGGTCGCGTTAAGGCGTCCTATGATAGACACAAGATCGGTGAGCCTTTTATTATTAGATCGGTTGGTTGGCTCGGATCTGGGATCTTTCTTGTCGTGAACTACGAAGTTGCTCACCCAGCAGGAAGCTCTGTCAGCCGGTACGCGAAGCTCAAATTCAATGAGAGCATCCCGAATTGCTTCGGATAACAAAAACGTACTCGAAAGTGGACTCCGATCTTCTAAATCAAGTCGTAATTTAATAAGGCAGAAATGTGTTGTCTATGATTCGACATTTTTCGGTTGTTGAATTCGAGCACTTCTCAATTACCATAAACCTAAACAACAGCGAATTTTCCACATTTCTATAATATCTTCCTTGGACAATACTACATTCTACCGTCAGGCGACAGTAAAAGAGATAATTGTTTTTATGATTAAGAAAGAGAAATTAGTTGTCAAGCATGACACATACAGGTTTTCATTATATCCATGGCCGTGAAAAAACCGTCAACCAAATTCAATTCTTCTCCACAAGTTTAAGTACATTGATAAATTCGCAAGATTCAGTTTCAGGTATTAAGCTATATACCATTTTTCAGCTCAAAATCTATTTCGCTAGAAAATATTGTCTTGATCGGCATCCTTCTAGGCGATTTATGGCAAATGCAGAATTTAGACAATAATTCGTCCGTATACCATCAGAACCTTGCATTCACAGAGTTTTTAAGTTCATTTTGGTCAGATAAGTACAGCAATACATCAAAAAGCACTATTCTTAAGCCTGTAGTTCATAGTTGTAAGAGAATCTTTTTCAGATTTCGCTTGATCTCATTATTGCACAACGTTTGGATACTTTTGCAGATAGTTCTTTTCCCGAAATCGGCTTGTATTTCCGTTTGTCTATCAAAAATGAAGTGCAATAGGTTTTTGGACATGAGTCACTTCATCGTTGGAGAAAGCTAAACTTTGCTCGGGTGTAACTAACAATCAGCTTGGCCTAGACACACAGCATGCGATGCTGCGCTTTATTGAAGTATTAAACTACGTTGGTCCAATTTCAAAGGGACGGAAAAGTCTTCCGCTATATACAACACGTTCGGGTTGGCCTAACAAGACAGCCAGAGCTCAGCGCATGCATTCGGATATTACGCTCTTATAAACATCAGCCGAATATGAAGGTATGGTATTGTCACTATTTCAATTATGAATTATCTCTCGCTGTCGATTGCTTGCACTTGTCGTTTGACACTCGCTGGTCTCACCTTGAAGAATTAAGACATACTCCCCGTCATGATCGCTGGTAAAACGAGCTAGCACCTACTGCCAACAGATCACATGATTCTCACTATTGATTTTTTTATTGCTAGCATTGCGATCTAGAACCTGAATTAGAAATGATAAAAATACTATTAGAAATTGAAGGTCTATTCTTTCTCTTTTTTGACAGCTCATCGATAGTCACAGAATATTCAAGACTTTGTTTCCCATAATCTGTTCGGTGCAGCATTTCTGCTCTGAATCAGGCAAGTTCTAGGTTTTTCAGGATATTTTTCGACCAATCACTGCTTTTCGATTATAATTTTTCGAAAGCAGATTGATATTTTGACATATTTCAGAAGACTGAGACTCATGAACTATGCAGTTGCGCCTTCACAAAAAAAATGCAGATAGCAATTCTGTAGTTAAATCGGCCCGGTTATTGCTTAAATTTTAGCATAAATGAAGAAAACAAGTTATCTTGTGTTTGGTTCCCAATTTATGAAAAATCAGTTGAAAGATTTGTTCATGCGTCTGCTGCCAACGACGTGTAATATCGTCCAGTATTTATTGCAATGCAGTGATGGTAATTGGAGTCCTATTTATGGCTGAGTCCATCATAATTTCTAGGGAGAGTGGTACTGAAGTTCTAATAATCCTGCAGAAAGCATAAGGAATGCATTGATAGTGCAACGGAACATTCAAAAAGGATCATTACCGATTGAAATACGACCTATGTCCACTTTTCAAGGTTTGTACTTGAACGAAAAAATCGAAAACACGAATGAAACCCAGCCACACAACCCAGATTTGCTTGAATTTTATTATTCGTAACAGATGATCTAAATATTTTGAATATGGAGCTGGAAAGCATTGCGGCTGATTGAAGAATTAGAGTGGTGATAAAGTCCGGGTCTAAGCTATTTTAAGAAATCAAAAAGACATTTTGACTACGGTAAAAGACTTACGCCGTCCTAAATAGTGTATCGAGGTAACGAGAATGATTTGTTAAAAAGTTTGCTTCAACAACGTTCCAGCATCATGCATCAGTTTGAATTAATAGCTTTAAATGCATTTCATTTCAGCTTCGTGTATTTGCGATTCTATACTTTTGACCTCCATATACAAAAAGCAAAAAAGCATGAGTTCGTCTTTCTCAGTTTATATAGTACAAGATGTGCAGTCAATATCATTTCTCAAACACGTCATAAACAACTTCTGTACTCAACAGAAGAAACTTATTTTCTTTCGTTATTGTCTTTGAGATCGATTGGTAGGAGTCATATTAACTCTATCTTACTGTTTTGCCAAGATTAGCTTTTCATGACGGTAGCAACAACAATGCTAAGAGCTGATTGTCACGTTTAGCTTATGTGTAGGAACTGTTTTGTATATACTGACTAAAACCAAACACTGTTCGTAATGAATTAATACAACACCCAATGACTACCACTTTTCACTGGTTTGATTCACTTCAAGTCATTTCCTATCTTAGTTCTCAATACGTATTTTGGATCTTCATCAAGCAACAATTTTGCCGTCGGTAGTAATTACCATCATTTCTGGTAGCTATGCCGCTGTACGAGACGTCTCTACAGCGTGACTTGCTCTCATCACTTTCAAATGGAAAAGATGAGGAGCATGCGTTCTAATGCGCATTGAATTTGCCTATTATACGTTTCTTATTCATGGCAGGATGCTAAATCTTTCCTAGAGAATGTTTATTCGGGTGTAATAAGCAGACCTCGCTATGGTTTCTTATTGTATATTCTAGTTCTATTGTGGACGGAACCGGAATCAATAGCCTAAAAATATTAATTGAAGACTTCCTAACAGAGGCAGTGAAATTTCTTCTTTAAATGGTTTTCTGTTCTGTAACAATATGATAATTAAGGAGCCTTCATGAGATTAACCTAAATTATTGAATATCATTTGTTTTCAATCTCGTGGGTTCCTTTTATAATTTTGTTGATTATGTCAAAAAGATGTTACTCCTTAAATCAGTGATTCATGTTAGAAACTGGAGAACCTAATGAACCTAAACAGTGTTGTCAGATAATCAGATCAATTTGCAGTGTTTCGGCATGTGATAAGTACATCTGAGAAATCCTCGTAAACACGTTTCTCATGAGCCATTTTTGTCGGTTTGACTGGTCTCCGTCGGCAGCGTCGTCAAATCTATGAAGTATCACAAGCCTATATTTAATCAGCATATTTTAAATATTATTTCGAATAGCTCGGACAGAAGCACGGAAGACTTATACTGCTGTATTGAATTTCTCAACTTATCCCAACGACTGATAGTTTCTCACTCACAATGCAATTATCTCTAACTATTTATCGTGCTTTTCCATAGTGCATTTTGCACTTTTCTGTTCTATGAAATCTTCAGGAAATCATCCTTGCGAGTTTTTACGAGGCTAAACGAGGAAAAATACATTGAAACCCTTCGTGAGAAAGTACGAAACTAGCATAAGAAGCTGATCAACCATGTTTTGCGCGAATGAATAGAAGCTAGCTACTAGGATCCCGGAAGCTGGGAAGATACACAATTAAGCAAATATAGAATATAATCAGATTGACATGTGTATTAATTTTACGGGGACAACGAAATCAAGCAAATCTTCTTAAAAATCGCTCATACCTTGCTAAGACAATCATCTTCAAGTATTTGAACTCGGCCTTTTTCCAGAATTTTTACATAACTACTTTCTCTTGATTGTATAAGAAGTGAAGGGACATGGATTCGACAATAGGCGACACTGGACTTCAGCATTATTTTCCCGAACCTGAAATAATTCTATCACTGTTCGCCCTTCGAGCACCACTTTGTCGCCTTGGAATAAAAATTTTAATTGCGGAAAATCTCTGCACATCAGTTTCGTGCACCAATTGCTGCAATTAATGCGGTATGGCAGGTATGATAATTGTTAGTGTTTCACACGGATCGGAAGCACTTGATTTGCTCATAGTCATGAAAGTCCCTCAATGGACCGAGTGAAGGCGATGTAAGATAGAGCGCCCTGTTAAGCTATCAAAGAAGAAAATTTGCTTGCACCCGTTTTCTACTTTTTGAATATCCCACTCTGTAATCACAGTGGGGCTAGAAGTGAACGGGAGAACTAGGAACATTCTGGAACTAGTACAGTACTTGCACTGTATTATAATGATTGCTGGAATTAATCTACTTCCAGCATTGTGCAAATTCAAGGAGTCACCTAAAACCTGTCAGCCTCCCTTACACGTACCGCCTCTCGCACAAGAAATCGTTAAATCATTCTTCCCTCCATTCAGCTCAGTCATTTCTATTGGTTAATTGTGTCAAACAGCAATGCGTTACTAATCAAAGCAATAATCATCATTTCATAGGCAGATGTAGCACTGAGGCCGATTCGAGATATCGCTTGTTTCTGCGAATGGCATGTTGACTAGTTCATGACCCTAGTGATTGAAGCGAATGGTAAGAACATATAGCATAATATGCCTTGCTTCACATTTTCATTACCAGAAACCAGCGAAATTGCACGGAAATGCTGTCATTTACTTATCACGAAATTTAATTTCTTGACTATACCGAGATGGAATCGCTGGATCTACAGCAGCTTGGGCAAGAAGCACGGTGTTTCGAACAAGCCGAACAGGTGCACTCGTTGTACGGTGCCGGTCTTGGTCCGGAAGGAGAATTAGAATGATTCTTGTCTCTGTAGTTGAAAGGCAAGATATTAGAAGTGTACACCAGAACTCGACTTGTCACATACTCGTTTCGATTTACACTGATGTATATCAGCGCCTTGATGTTCGACGCCTTCCAACCGAACTGTAGAGCATTGAAACCGATATTCTTGACACCATCGATGCGGTACTGGCCAATACGCTTCTGTGCAAGGGTGCACCGAAACATGCAAGACTCGTAGATACGTTTCAGCCCTGGTAGTGAGGGAGTGATCTTGAAGCATCGGTAGCGGGAACTCTGTCCCGCCCAATACTGCGCTTGTAAAGCGTGGCAAAACCGAGGACAGTTACCACCGTTGTAGATGCCGCACGACTTGAAGTAGAGTCTTTCTCTTGAATACGCACACGTCGGTGGTGATTTTGGCACGCTGCATTCGTCTGGAAGTCTAAGAAGAAGTTGTTGAGCGTTCACGACGAAAAGGAACGAGGTGAGCAAAAGCTTAAAAGTCATGTCGATTTGTTCGAGCTGAAGAATACGGGCGTTGAGGAATGGCTTTGTTTGGACCTCGAGCATACAATCCGATGTGGCACTGGTTCTGTTAAATAGGCGATGCGGGTGTTCGAATTGCTAACACGGTGCACATATTTGCTACAATGTTTACTCGATATGCTCTGTTGCAAACGGTGGCTGTGTGTATCGCTTTCGTCTGTAATCTGTACGTTGATTGGAAATGGATTACGAAAAAATCAGATGCCATGTATCGTCACCGCGGATACTGTAAAAGTAGTTTTATCAGGACAATCCCGATTTCCCCGTTTTCAGGCAGATGCACTGGTATTACTGGCTTGGTTTAGTGTCTTTTGGAGTGGTCTGGGCGTCAATAGATCAGTAAACGGAGGCCTGAAGTTTCTTTGAGATCTCTGAAGTTGATTCTATGTTAGATGAACCTCCCTTGGTTGGGTTGAATTACTTCTCGGTTAATAGTTATTTACAGCTAGTTTAGATTTTCTATCAATAATGTTGAAAATTGTCAACATTTCGGCTACCTTGAGATACTTGTTAGCCAGTTCGGCGAGAAAATTGCTATTGATTTGTCCATAGAAGAGAAGACAGCGGTCACAAGATCGATGTCCAAGACTGTCTTTTGTGATGTAAAACTATCGTAACATACAGTATTGTATGAGGACCAGGGAGGGATAGATCCTTTCTTCTGACTGCTGCCACCCTTGTCTGTCTGTCAGATAAGAACAGCGTTCGATCGTCGGAAGCAACGCGAAAATTCTCCCATTATCTCCGCGACTCAAGAATCGTACGCGGCTGCATCCCCATACTAAATGTTGAAATATCGACGAAAAATTTTCCCTCCTTTTGCGGTGTTCGTTCGATAGCTGCCCAGCAGCGAGTCTGTATCACTCAAACTCATGAAGCCGAGACGGGTCAATAGGTACTGAAGGTGGCGTACCTCGTTGCGAACTGGAGAGCCGAGTTCTTGTTCTAACGTTGTTTCTGGTGCGTCGCGCTCCCACGGCGCATCACCGTCATTTTCTCTCTTCCATTTTCGCTATCTAAGCGGCTCAAATTATCGTAGCAGTCGCGACATAGCACGCAGTCATTGCCGCTGTGCCAGAAGTAGCGCAAACAACTGTTTAGATCTCCGCAATCATGACAAAAGTAGGAGTGTGCTGAGACGTCGAAACGGCGCATCACGTCCTCTACGTCTTCAGGATATGGACCTATTGGATCTGGCCTTCGTTCTGGACCTACTTTGTAGTCTTTTACCGCGATTACGGTTAGCCTTCCACCATCGGGAAAGTTGGCAACTGCGTTACGAAGATATTTTCGTAGTTGATACTCACAGAAGCGTCTAATGAAGAAATAGTGTAGAGCTTCACTGTCGAAGAAGTGAGGTGTTTGCGAAGTTTCATGATGTC
>JAAUYH010025344.1_pt1 | contig 10733 bp, 8 predicted proteins | sample 7278061 | NCBI WGS metagenome assembly JAAUYH01 (sample SAMN14350203, study PRJNA611818) | marine sediment metagenome | isolation source: surface marine sediment (0.6m) | place: French Polynesia: Moorea | collected 2018-08 | reverse complement strand
TTTGTATGTTGATGTCGCTGAAGCAGACACTTCTGATGAGATGAACTGTGATGAATTATGTTTGAGTACTAGGAATTAAACAGGTTCAGTATTACAGGCTTGCAAAGCACGTTGATGAAATGTAACATTGACATGAGCTGTGTATGGAAATTCAGTAAGAAGATAATAGACAAGCTCGTGCAGTTCAATAACAGCGTACCAAACATCCCGGTTGCTCTGTATGATCGAATCCCACATGGCCGGAATGATGGGTTATTCACATTTTCGCATCGTATACACGGCGTGCAAGCCTTAATAGGCAGTGACGGATTGAAAGGATACGAACTGTCACCAGAATTCGCAGATCAGTTCAGTAAAAGCAAATGCTCACTTCGAGTGTATTTCCGAGGCGTTAGGGAAGAAGACCGGGACAAATATGTAAGTTGTTTTTTGCGGAGAACAACAGAAGCCTCGGCTAATGAAGAACACCGTACATTCGGAAGACAACTTTTTATGGACTTGGGAAATATCAGCGATGAGTCCAAGCCAAAAGTTTATTCTCATTCTGTTGTTGAGAATACACTAAAGTATAGCGATGGAAAGGCGTGGGGTGTTTTTGCTCCATCATCAGCATTCTCGGGAAGAACACAGTTACGGTCGGGGTCATTATTTACTTTAAATCGAATGACACTGTTTGAGCAGTCGGAGGGAATTTCCATCTAGAGAACGAACAGTACTAGGCTTCCCTCTTGTTTTCAGAATCTTTTCACCGATTGTTTACGGTTCTTCCTTCTCACTTTCTTTTCTCGGCTTAAACTATTTTCAACACACGACCTGCTTATTTATTTACAATACTGTACATCTGCTCCCTAAGTGCACGCGTCTATACAACGCGAATCACCGCAACATTCGTAGTTGTCGTTATTGTAACAAGTACTCGTGCTACAATTCGGACTAAGCACACATTCGTTGGATGCGCAGTCGAACCCAGAGCAGCAATCGGACTGTGCATCGCACCAGTTGCCATTGGTACTGCAGCCACAGGTCTTGTTCGACAAATACACATCCGAACCACTTAAGTCGTTCACATCATCGCAGAATTCGGCCGGGCCTTATATTCAGTTAGGAGTGCGAGAAATTCCCAGAACAGGTGCTGCTACTACTCTTCCTATCTTCGACAATCTCCACACCGGCTGTGTTTGATTCGAAGAGTTGCCATGGTCTTGTTTCTTCAGAATCTTCTCAGCGCTGGAAAGGGAATGAAAGTGAATCGCTAGCAACAGAACAGAACCTAATTGTAGGTACTTCATTTGAACAATAGTAGCGCCTTGTTACACATTCAACCGCTGCTCTGTTACCTGAGTGAGGTTCATAAGTCCCAATCGAAATTTAGTACAACGTTCATCCCACGTTCTCGAGTCATAGTACTTGCTGGCTAAAAATCTTCAACGGGCTTCGCTTTTACATTATTGCCAAGGAAAAAATCGTTGTACTGTGTCATCATTTGAAATTAATTGTTGCACAGTACAAGAATTAGCCAAACCCTAGAACCCTCACCAAGTGCCAAACTGTCAGTACAAAATTCGATACGTAAAAAATCTCATCGCATGAGATCGATTCAGATTGCATTCAATACACGTCGGAAAATTTGGGTCCCGCTATTTCAGTGGCAGTTGTGGAGATTTTTGCGACGGTTCATTTTTCACTGGTGTGTGTCGGTTCGTACTGTAATATCGATGTCGAAGTCGACGAAAACGAAATTGCTAGTTTTGGAGCAAGGACCCTATTCGTTCTGAAGGATGAGTGCGCGCACGTTTCGGCCTCAAAGCATGCTCGTCTCTCCAAATTGATCGAATGCAGAAGACGCGGGGGAAGTATGGTCAGTATCGAATAGCTATTTGTACACTTTACTCCTGTGCAGGAAGAATTCAACAATGAAAAATAGCGGCCGAACCTTCTGTGTCAAGAGCCTACACCAATCCTAGACATGATAAATCGGATTTAAAACAGCCTTCATGACCGCATCAATCCCACTCTCTACAGAACTCGTAGATCTTGCACCCCAGCGCGTGGATGGGTTTGAGACTCGCGCACGACCGACTATTCTGTAACATCCGACTCATTTTTAATGCTTTGAGAACTTCCTACTACCCATTAATTTTTCGAGCAGACCCGCCATCAAGTACAAAATCAGAATTAAGACGTACTCTAAACACTACTCCCGCCCCGACTCCTCACACGCGTGCAGCACCATCCGAAAACTAGAGCCGCCTATTTCGCTTGAACCGATGCGGGGTCCTCCTTGTTCCCAACGATTAGTTCAGAGTTTTCTGCCGCAACGCCGTTAGCGTTTCCATTTTGTTTGTTCGCGTCTTGCACCTTGGTCTTGGTTTCTCCATTCACCTGACCATTCTTCTTCTCATCATTATCCTTGCCACCACCGGTCAGTTCGGAGTTGTCTGCTACAACTCCATTCGTGCTTCCATTCTGTTTGTAAGCGTCTTGCGCCTCGGTTTTGGGTCCCCCATTCTCCAGTCCATTCTTCTTCGCATCGGCACCTTGTTCCACCAGCGCACGATTTCTTCGCTCCTCCTTCTTTTTCGTCGCCAACTCACGCGAGTGCGGTTCCAGGAAACCTCTGAACGCTGCATCGGCCGCGTGCCACCGAGCGCCATGGCCACTTTCTACTCTCAATTCCAATACACGGGTGCCACCAGGCGCGTGATGCACATTCATCCAGACCGCCTCATCCAGAATCACGTTCACGACCGCCTCCGCTCTCGCGTTACGCTCCTCGTCACCGCCAAACATGACCACGTTCTCATCGCCCCAATAACAAGTGCCCCAGCCGGACGGCCGCCGACCACAATGTTTCGCCAACGCTCTCGCGGACACGCTCAGTTTAGCTCCCTTTTTCTTGCCCACTCGCGCACGCGCGGCGGTGGCCAATGCCTCGCGGCCCGCCGGCAAGGCGCCCGTGACAGAGCCTGCCGTGGTGCGCAACCCAAGCAGGCGGCCGATTCCAGCGGGCCCAATCTTCTCGAGCGCCGTTCGGAACGCTTCCGGCGAGCGTTCACGCGCTGCCCTGGCCACGGCGAGGCGCAAGCTGGCCGCCGCAGCGTCGTGCGTGGGCTCCTCATTCGCGAACTCGCCATCATCGTTCGTCACACAGCACGGCAGTAGGGGGCCGGTTGCAAACGACAGCGGGAACACGCCACTGCCACCCCACAACAACAGTTCGCGTAATAAAATGCGGTAATGCGGCTCAGGGGTGACACCTTTCCACGGGCGCGGCACCTGCACCTTAGAATTATCGACGGGTCTAACAGAATGCGGGACGTCTGCTGGTCTCTCTCCGTCACTGGTGACGACGATGCACTCGGTGAGGAGTGCGCTGACAAAATCGTTTCCTAATTCATTATCGAGCGAGTCGATGGCGCGCCATAACGCCATGGTGTCGCGATCCAGGCCATCGGGGGCTATTCTCAAATCGGATTCATCCAACGATGGTGCTTTGCTAATCGTGTAATCGACTTGAGCCATGGGGGCGCGCCCGGGTGATAGTATGGCAGACGGCGGCAGGTGTCGCTAGCGTGAATTTTTGAGCTTCTTCTTAAAGGGGCAATACGTCATCGCGTTGACATTTCGGCCGCGTGAAAAAAATGCGATGATTCAGCACATGGCCGTACATTGCGAACATTCTGGACAGCCAGTGGACTGTCGCAGCCTGTATTGAGCTGTGTGAGCTGTACCGTATAGTAGGGACCATGTACATACGTCCGTCCTGGGGTGCCAGCGTTGATACGTGTACACGTGGGGATTCATCACATTCCACTCGCATGAACCGTTGGCCCGTCAGTCGTATCACAGCCCGGCGCGTACGGTCCCGATTGCCCCATGCAGCAACCGTCGCTTCGACTCGCCAATAGGCGCTTGAAGCGCCGTCGCGCACAACGCCGCGCCAACAACAATGACGCCGCACGCGCCGCACCCTCGATATTCGACGGCGCGGAATCCGACGGTGACGACGAAGCCGCGCCAGTTCGCCGACGCATCCTAGGTGGCGTGAAGCAAGTGCCGGAAGTAGAGGAGAAAACGTCACAAAATAGTCAAGCACCCAATAGCGACGCAGCCGATGCGCCTCCGCGAAATCCGTGGGTTGTCAAAGAAGCGCCACTCCCAGCGGTGGCACGCTCGGCACCCGGCGAGCCGCGGTCACAAATCGCACGCCTCATGGCGCGCCGCCGCGCAAGCGGCGACGACGTAAAGCAAGTGAAGGACGACGCCGCGCAGTTCCGCGACGACATCGCGCGCTGCGCGGACGTCGACGAGGCTGATTACGACGTGATATCGGTGGAGAAGTTCGGCGCGCGCATGCTGGCCGCCATGGGCTGGAGCCCACCGCAGAACCAAGCAGCAGAGGCAGATGACGCCGCGCCGGTGCGGCGACCGGCACGGCTAGGCCTGGGCGCGAAGCTGGGCGACGACGGGGAGCCGCCGCCGCCAACCCACTCGCGCTCGGGGCCGTTTGCATCCGTTCTGGGGCGTACAGCGTCCAGCACCCCCGTAATCGGGCAACCGAGGGCTGGGGCGTCACAGCGCAATTCTGGTGGCGACGCGACGAATTAAAGTGAAAGAAAATTTTAATTAAGGTACAATGTGATATCGCCAAACTAGTGTGCGTCTAGTTAGAGAACCGTATCCCCGTCACCGACCGATGCGCAGCGATGCACGCCACGGCGGTGAGCAGGCTATGCGCGCTTCGCGGCGTGCGCGCGGATGATGTGTGGGCGTTGTACGCGCGCATCGCCCCGGCCACGCGCTCGGTGTGCGCGATGCGGGGTGCGGAGGCGCTGCGCAGCCTGAACGAGCGGGTGGCGGCGGCGGAGCGGGCGGCGCGCGACGCGGCCGAGGTGCGCGACGGCGGGGACGCGTGCGCGGAGCTGAAGGCGCTGGCGTGCGAGGAAATCGCGGAGGCGCGCGACGCGGGCGCGCGCGACGCGGCGGCGCTCATCGACAAGCTGGCGCTGCGCACGGACGCGCCGGACGAGGAGGCGGGCGCGCGCGGCGCGCTACTGGAGCTGCGCGCGGGGACGGGGGGGTCGGAGGCGACGTTGTTCGTGCGGGACCTGTACGGGATGTACGAGCGGCTGGCGGCGCGGCGGGGGTGGCGGTGGCGCGAGATCGCACGGACGGCGAGCGACGTGGGCCGGCTGCGAGAGACGGCGGTGAGCGTGGGCGGTGAGGACGCGTACGCGCGGCTGGCGGGTGAGGCGGGCGTGCACCGCGTGCAGCGCGTACCTGAGACGGAGAGCGGCGGGCGCGTGCACACGAGCACGGCCACGGTCGCAGTGCTGCGCGCGGCCGAGCGCCGTGCCGACGTGCGCATCGACCCCGCCGACGTGCGCGTCGACGTGTACCGCGCCAGCGGCGCCGGCGGCCAGCACGTCAACACCACCGAGAGCGCCGTGCGCGTCACGCACATCCCCACCGGCCTCGTCGCCAGCTGCCAGGACGAGCGCTCCCAGCACCGCAACCGCGCCTCCGCCATGGACGCCCTGCGCCAGCGCGTCGCCGCCAAGGCCGAGCAGGAGAGGGCGGAGCGCCGTGCTGCCGAACGCCGCGTGCAAATGGGCACCAGCGCCAGCGGCGGCGAACGGTCCGACCGTATCCGAACGTACAACTTCCCGCAGAGCCGCGTCACCGACCATCGCATAGTACCCGATGACGAGCTGCTGCGCATATTGCCGTCAGCGAAGGAAACCATCGGCGATAAGAGTGCGCCGCTTGCTGCGGTACTTCGGGGCGAGGAACCGCTCGACAGACTGATCGACTCGGTCGCCAAGGTAACGCAACTCGAGCGAATACGCCGAATCGTGGAAATGGCCGAGCGTGGTGGGGAGGACGCGTTCCATCACATCGTACGGTAGTTTACTGGGCGGACAACTACATGGCATCGCGCGGTTGAGAATGCAATCGGTGGTGAGTAAAGAATTCTTAGTCGGGTCCCAACGGTGGCCGGTTTAATCGAACGCCTCGGGCGGGAGAATCGTGCGCAGCACCTCCTCCATGCCGTCCGGCAGGTCGACGTCGCCTAAGAGCACGCCGTCCTTGAACATGAGCTCGACGAGGTGGAACGCGGCGGCGCGGTCCTGCGCGGCGGCGCACACCTGCAGCACCTTCTGGTAGGACAGCGCGGTGGGCGCGACGCCGGTCGACCGCATGGTGTCGACGACCCAGATCGCCTTGCTGGGCGCCTCGCCCGCGGCGAGGCAGGTGTCCAGCAGGGTGTGCCACTGCTCGAGCGGCGGCGACTGCCCGCTGCGCCGCATCTCCGCGGCGAACGTGGCCCACGCCGCCTCCAGCCCGCCCGCGGTCGCCGGCGCCGCCTCGGCCGCGGTCATGCGAGCGCCGTGGCGGGGGCGCGCGGCGCGCGCGTGGCGCCGCGTGCTCGCGGCCGTGTTGGCGGCGCGACGGAGGGCGGGCGCGAGCGAGGTCGTGGCGAACGCCATTGCCTGCGGAAAAGTGCCACTCGATGCGTGCGATGCAGCGATTGTGCGGAAATAAAGCGGAGATTGGGGGATCCTGGCGAGATCGGATGCGGTCATACACGACTGCGATATTTTCTTTATATCCGTACGCATCCGTGAATGAGGACCTTGCTACCGGCGCCCACGTTCGTGCCATGCGTCCCGCTCGATTCGCGGCGCGTCAAGCCGAGCGCACGGCGCGCGACAGCGGCACGCGCCCACACGGCGGCACGACGGCGCCGGCGGTGCGACTGCGCCGCCAAGCCGCCGTACACGGGGAATGGGCGTGATGCGGACGACGACGACGACGACGACGACGACGAGCGGGGGTCAGAGCAAGACCGCATGACCGACAGCTACTTCCGCAAGCCTTGGGACGATCCGAAGAGCCCCGGCGAGGACATGCCCACGGAGCCGCTGGACGAGGCGCAGGAGAAGGCGGTGCGCGCGCGGCTACCGCAGCGCATCGCCGAGTTCGTGATCCGGCGCGCGGCGGGCGCGGGGCGCAAGGCGGCCACAGTCATGTCGCTGGTGGAGAGCGACGCGGGCGGCGCCGTCGACGAGGAGCTGGAGCGCGAGTACGAGGACTACGTCTACGAGTCCGACCGCAACGTTGAGACCAGCCTCTTCATGGACGAGGACAGCCAGGCCGATGCCGACGCCAAGCAGGCTGGCTACGGCGCGCTCGCCCTGTTCGCGCTCTTCGTGCTGTTCAAGACCGCCGCCAGCCTCGTCGGCTTCTTCGTCAACTTCGCCTTCTCCTTCCTCGCCATCTTCGCCCTCTCCGCTGGCATCTTCATGGTCATCATCCTGTTCCGCTTCTGACCGCCGCCTGTGTTTCGCACACCCCGTTGCTGTCGTGCGCCTTTGCAACGTTTCCTGTCGCGTCGTGGCACCGTCGAATTCCGAACAATTGTCGAGTCGATGGCGTGGTGCAGTGGAGTTAGAGGGTGAGTACCCAATTAAGTGATTTTCTACAACGCATTATTTGCAGATGTGGTACCAAATAGTGTGACTGAAGACAATTTTTAATTGGACGTGTTTGATTCGTTAAAATCTGTTGAAATTCGGACGAGATCTTTCGCGGAGTTTGCGGTTCATAGGCCACATTTTCGTTTTGCATTGTTTTGGTGGATATCTAAATTTATGTGTATGTACAGTTGGTATCAATTGTAGAAGTTGTCGCACAACACGTGTTTTCGACATGGATTTGTGTCGAGGAATTGCAGCCTAGGGGGTGCGATTTTCCGGAAGATGCGAGGTAGAAATAATACACGGTAAAATGCGAGTCGTAACGACGTGTAAGTCGTATGAAACAAGCAACAAGTATGGTGGCGTGCAGACCAAGAAAAACAGATTCGCGCTTCTGCTTGTATGAATCGAAAATAGACCTTGTAGCGCATCGCACTCGGATACGCGTCGGATTCGGGAGATGGGCGCGCACACAGATGTGGCTTCCATAATGGGTGTGTGACGGGTTACACTCACACTGCACGTTAGGGCAGATTCGTGCTGGTGCCAAATCTGCACGTGTCCCCGTTTCCTGGTGAAACGCACTCACAACTATTCAATAATTTACTGGCGCCGATTAATTGGGCAGTCATCGCAGGAAAACAATATTGCCAACACGAATGGAGAAAACTCTGCACAACAAAGTGAGGAGAGTGCGTGCGCAAAACGCGGCGTTGGGGGTGAAGGCCCGCGCAGTGCGGGGGGTACAGTCGTGTTGAGGTGAGTAGCTTTTGCAGTACGGCACACTCTGGCTGACATTGAGAACAACGAATGAGAGGCGCCACAATGCTATCGGCTAACCAACGGAATTCGAGCGCTCAAATTCGACAAAACGCGGCGCACTGCTTGTTCGTTCTACCATGACGCAAGGGAGTACCGAAAAAGGCCGCCTCATCGCCGCACATTGCGTAATCCCATGTCGTCGTCGCGATCTGTGAGCAATCGCCTCACCACAGTCGTTTTTCGAATCCTCTCGGCACATCGCGCAGCAACAACACGGCAATCGGCCGATGGGCGATACTTGTTGACATGCGGGCCACCTCACAGCTGTGATCTAAAACATTGCTGCCCCACGCATCCAGCTGCTTACATCTGACCCATTTAACACATTTCGCCCAACTTAAAAAACACAGTACAACGCTGCATCGTTCAACCTCAGCTCCACCTCGTCTCACACACCCACTATATTTGCCTCTTCTCCCCGATTCGAAGAAGAACATGCCGGCGTCGGAATCACCCTCTTCTTCCACCCGGCATGCCTCAATTGCCGACAGCTCTAACAAGTGCTCGCCCACTGACACCAACATCACTGCAGCGATGAAGTCGCCTCACGCCCCACAGAACGACGGAAAACAGCCAGATTTAAGCAGCACCGCTACCAGCACCACCCTCGCCACCGACAAGGAGAACACCAACTCCAACATTGAGCGCGCCAACACGAACGCCATGCGCGTTCGTGACCGCGCCGCCACCAACACCACGCCGTCGACCGCCCAGCCCGCCGTCGCCATCATGGCGGCGGACGGCAGAGGCCTATCAGACAGGCGCAGCAAGCCGGAGCAGGGTAGCGTAGCCGCCGCGGCGGGCAGCGCCACACCAGACGGGTACCACACACCCGAGTTGTGTAGCAGGAAGAGGCGGTGCACATACGAAGAGGTGTACAAGGAATTGTGTAGGAACTTCAAGCGGCGCGCGTTGCCGATGGCGGACCCGGAGGACGAGCCGCCCGTGCTGGTGCTGCCCACGTCGCTGGTGCGTGCACAGCACGAATTCGGGATCAACGACGTTTATATATGGGAGCACCAGCGCGGCGGGTAGGACGAGCTGATGGCTCGAGGGGCGAGCGTACGTCGAGTTGTAGGATGTGTCGATTCGTCGTTGACGTGCGTAATGAGTTAATGTCGCGTGTGCGTGTTGGACGTCGAGGTAGTGTAGTTCGTGTGTAAACTGTTGGATAACGATTTGCATTCCACGCGTACAATGTCCGTTACCCTGCATTCCGCGGCTCGAGTGCGTCGGGGGTACACCCCCCGGAAACCCGCGCGTGGCGCAGCCACCGAGATCACTATGGCGGCCCACGCCGACACGCACGCGCTCATCACGGGCGGCACGCAGGGCCTGGGCTACGCCGTGGGGGAGCAGCTCGTGCGCGAGGGCTGCCGCCACCTCGTGCTGGTGGGGCGCGACGGCGACAAGGGCCGAGCGGCGGCGCGGCGCCTGTGCGCGCAGGCGCCCGGGGTGAACGCGCACTTCCTGCAGGCCGACCTGGCCGACGCGTGCGCTGCGGACGCGCTGGTGGGGCGGGCCGCGCCGCTGCTGGGCGGGCGGCTGAACGCGCTGGTGAACAGCGCGGCCGACACGGCGCGCGCGCCGCTGCACGGGGTGACGGCGGCGGCGTTCGACCGCGCGATGGCGGTGAACGCGCGCGCGCCGCTGCTGCTGATGCAGGCGCTGGCGGCGCGCCACACGCCGGGCGCCGTGCCCTACGCCGTGGTGAACGTGGGCAGCGTCGCCGCGCACTGCGGCCCCGCCAACCTCGCGCCCTACAACGCCAGCAAGGCCGCGCTCGCCTGCCTCACCAAGAACCTCGCGCACGCGCTGCGCGGCCGCATGCGCGTCAACTGCGTCAACGTGGGCTGGATGGACACGCCCGCCGAGGACGTGGTGCAGCGCGCCGAGGGCGCCCCGCCCGACTGGCTGGCGCGCGCCGAGGCCGCGCAGCCGTTCAAGTCGCTGGTGAAGGCCGACCAGGTCGCGCGCCAGGTCGCGCTGTTCCTGTCGCCCGCGTCGGGCGTGGTCACGGGCGCCGTGCTGGACTGGGACCAGCACGTGGTGGGCCGCATGGATTGACTACAGTTGGTAGAACCTCATGTTTACTAGTACAGTACTGCTTACGTGCCGCTATCCCGCGGCGCAGGCGTCACCTCATCCTCGCCCCACTCCTCATCCCGTTCTCGCCCGTCCATACCCCTGCGCGCATCTTCCGCTCGCCGCAGCGCGTACCCCACCATCCCCCGCACCCCGCACCGGCGCCGCAGGAACAGCTCCACCTCGTGCCACAGCGCGGACGTCTTCGCGCGCGCCTCCGCACGCTCCGCCCGCCACGCGCTGCCGTACGCCGCCTGCAGCGCGGCTTGCGCGCCGCGCACGGCGTCGAGCGCGGCCTGCGCCTCGCGCGCGCGCCGTGCCGCGCGCCTCGCGCCCGGCCGCAGG
>JAAUYH010105161.1_pt1 | contig 10734 bp, 7 predicted proteins | sample 7278061 | NCBI WGS metagenome assembly JAAUYH01 (sample SAMN14350203, study PRJNA611818) | marine sediment metagenome | isolation source: surface marine sediment (0.6m) | place: French Polynesia: Moorea | collected 2018-08 | reverse complement strand
GAAGGAGCAAAAAATTAAAATACCAGCCTTCATCAGTTAGCCGTAGGAGCTATGAAGTCAAATGAATTAGTTTAAAGGCTGGTATTTTAATAAAGCGCAAGTCCCTAAATATTTCTGGATATTTCACCATCTCCTAATAACAAAGCTAAAATTATCTTGGTTTGAGAAAACATACCAAAGAAGAAGACAACCATGAATCAGTCTGCTCAAGAGAACCTGACGGCTAAAGCATTAGAGAAGACGATTAAGGCTAGCATCAAAAAAGAAATTGTTGCTAAAGGGATTAACACCACCACACGCCAAGGAAACAAGGAATTAAAGTTTTTAGCTAGCAAAATTGCCCGTTACCCCTTTGATAATCTTGAACAAGCCAAAATAGCTGGAGAAAAGCTAGGGCAACATCTCTCTGAACTCTTACAACAAAGGAATAAGCAAAATCTCGATGGGAGTTTAATTCAAAAAATAGCCTATCAAAAAGATTTATGGTCTTTGGCTGGATTATCAAAACCCCATCTTACAAAGACAGCCAATAACAATAACGATTCGAGCCAAAAACCTGCTATTGAAACAGAACAAATACAATCGACTGACGAAGTAACTGCTATCTCATCTACAGAAGCAGAAGAAATATCTGCAACAGACACAGCAGCACCAGAAGCCCAAGACCAGAACTCCATGGAAGAACGCGCTGATGAGACAGGTACAACAGATGTAACTTAGTGACGTAAACGCACGCTGACCGCTTGCGGTACAGACGTGGGCTTCTTCAGTCCCCCAGATTGAAGGAGGAAGACTTCCTTCGCAGTACTGGTATTCTTTACGGCACACGGCGGTTTAAAGTCAGGTACACGCCCAGCCGGACTTTTTGTAGAGACATGAAAAACTACTACGCACTTGGTATCCCAATAGACTTTTACGCTCCCAAGGATAAACCCAAGAATTCTGGTTCACAACCTATGTCTATTTTATTTTCTAGGTTCAACTCCGACGCAGCCTTTTAATCTTCTGTCGGAACAAAGGTATTATACAACGTTTGCGCGAAGGGGGCTTCAAGAGCGCGAAAAGCTGAGATACAAGCCGAAAAATTAAGTGTAAAGCGGACTTCCGCCCTTTGTTATATAAAGATTTGGTATCAAAACTGTAAAGCTATGTCCAACAAGTTATCGCGCTCGTTCTCTCACCGCAGGTGCGCGGAGCGACCCCACACTGTACCTGATAGGGTCAGTGTGGGGCTTCCAACTCGCAATGCTAAATTATAAAAAAGCTCTGGTATTGAACCATTCTTTTTTGTAGGCTTCTCATGCCCTCCCATTTATGGGAAGGGATGAGAAGCCTAATTTATAAAAAACTTGCTCAGAGGCGAAAGCCTTGGGCTTATACAACTTGATACTATAAAAACAACATTCTCAACAAATATTACGGTTTCATTTCAATGTACATATATTACGCCCTGGGATTGCTTTTTTTACTATTAGTAGTAGCCATCGCGCTTTATTTAATTACCCCCCGCAATTATGAATCGTCTGAGACGGTAGCCAATTCCTACGATGAATGGACTCAAGACGGTATTTTAGAATTTTACTGGGGCGAACACATCCACTTAGGTCATTATGGTTCACCACCAAAACGCAAGGATTTTTTGACTGCTAAGTCTGATTTTGTGCATGAAATGGTTAAATGGGGTGGCTTAGATAAGTTACCTCGCGGTACTACTGTTTTAGATGTAGGCTGTGGAATTGGCGGAAGTAGCCGTATTTTAGCCCATGATTACGGGTTTGACGTTACAGGGATTACTATTAGCCCCCAACAGGTTAAACGCGCCCAAGAGTTAACTCCTGAAGGAGTTGATGCCAAATTTAAAGTAGATGATGCCCTAGCACTCTCTTTCCCCGATGCTAGTTTCGATGTAGTTTGGTCTATTGAAGCTGGTCCTCATATGCCAGATAAAGCTAAGTATGCTCAAGAAATGATGCGAGTATTAAAGCCTGGTGGAATCTTAGTTGTAGCTGACTGGAATCAGCGAGATGATCGCGCCTTACCCCTCAATTTCTGGGAAAAACCAGTAATGCGCCAACTATTAGACCAGTGGTCACATCCTGCTTTTTCTAGTATCGAAGGGTTTTCTGAACTAATAGCAGAGACTGGATTAGTAGAAGGAGAAGTGGTAACAGCAGATTGGACGCAAGAAACCCTCCCATCTTGGCTTGATTCAATCTGGCAAGGAATAGTTCGACCTGAAGGGTTGGTGCGCTTTGGTCTGTCTGGTTTCATTAAATCTCTGCGAGAAGTACCAACTATCCTACTGATGCGTATAGGATTCGGGACGGGTCTTTGTCGATTCGGGATGTTCCGCGCTGTAAAAGCTAACTCACTACCACAGTCAACGGAAACCTCTGAAGCTGAAGTAGTTAAAGCCTAATAGTTACAAATTTCTAGATAAGCTTCAATTTTTTGCCAGCAGTCAAAGCTGGCTTCCAACCCCCATAAACGCAGTAGCTTCTACTTTGTCAAAATATAGCAGAAGACCGCAAAGATTAAGACATTCCCTATTGCGCTTCTTGCAAGAAAAGCCTATTAAATAGAACAAGAGTAAATGATTATTTAAAAGCGATCGCTTTTGTCTTGTCATTCTTTTATTCTGGGTATTTCATGTACCAATGTAATTTGTTACCTCGATAAAGCAATATGGTTTTTAAAAGCTAAAGGCTAATAGCTAAAAAGAAAATATTATAGTTATTAACCGCTATCTTAAAATGTATTGTTTTTTATTTATTCATAATTAAAATTACACCGAAAAATTAAAACAAAGCTAAGTTTATTTAATGAACTATATTTTTTGATTTAAAACCAGAATAGAGTCAATAGAAATGGCAAGATGACCAATACCAATAAAGTATATGCTCAACCTACAGAACAACATATCTCTTTGGGCAAAGGATTAAGAGGGATTCTGTTTTATGTTCCAACTATACTCTTATTTTTACTCCTATTTGTGTTTTTAAAACCAACAAATTATAAAAATATCAGAAGTTTTATTCCTGCATTAATTTTTACCCCGTTCTGGTCGGTTATTGTGGGAGGAGTTAGGGTGGCTGCGGAATGGGAAAGGGGAGTAATTCTGCGTCTGGGGAAATTCCAAGCTGTGAGAGGAGGGGGTGTATTATATGTCATTCCGATTTTTGAGTCAGTAAGTTTTATTGATATTCGCACCAAAGTCATTAATGTACCTCATCAAAAAGTAATTACACGAGATAATGTTCCAGCTGAGATCGATAGTGCTTTATTTTTTATGGTGAGTGATCCTGAAAAAGCGGTCACTTCTATTCAAGATTTTCGCTTTGCAGTATCAGAATATGCTCAAGCAGCTTTAAGAGATGTCATTGGCGGACTAACTCTCGATGAATTATTATCAGAACGAGATCAAATTCAAACTCGTATTGTGGAGATTGTAGAGGAGCAAGTTAGAGATTGGGGATTGCATATTGATGCTATCAGACTTCAAGATATTGAACTACCAGAAGACCTTAAGAGAATGATGTCTCGTCAAGCTTCTGCCGAAAGAGAAAAAAGAGCTACGATTACCAAAGCAGACGGAGATAGACAAGCAGCAGAAAGTTTGGCTAAAGCAGCACAAATCATGACCAATAATCCCATTGCTTTAGAATTAAGAACTTTGCAAACATTGGATGGTTTAGGTGCAAGTCCTTCTAATACGGTTATTTTGTTTCCTGTTGAGATGGGAAGTGCTATTGAAAAGATTAAGTCTCAGTTGTCAAAAAAATCATAGAAAATAAATTTCATTATTCTTCCTATATTTGCTCTTTGGGGACTATCTCAGTGACAATCTGACTACTGTTGTTATTTTCCTTGTCAGTTAATCAATTTGAGCCAACAGTTGTTCCCAATCTGTAGTAGGGGGTCTTGAGCCAGAATTGATCATCTCAAAAGCTTTTCCTGCACTCACCTCATAATTTAAACACTCAACACAAACCTGAGCTACATCAATGCGACTGGTTTCTCCTTCTAAAGTATCTCCAGTACCAATAACTACAGCTTTTTTTCCGTCAGTTTTAGCTTTGAGTAAAGTATTGAGATCGTAAGATGTATAAGGACCATCGATTAAACGTGCTGGTCGAATAATCGTGTATGGCAATCCTGAAGCAACAATCGCTGCTTCGCCTTTTAGTTTGGCATCTAGTACGCCGAAGCTATTAAGGATATTAAAAGGAAACTTGTCTTTTCGCAATACACCACAGGAAGAAACAAAGACAAATCTTTTCAGGTCTTTAGGTGCTGCTTTTACTAAGTTGGTGACTCCTTCAGCATCTACCGCTTGAGGGTTGTTTTTTGGTTCAAACAAGTTGGTAAAATCCCAACGGTTAGAGGGAAAGGCTGTCGTACCAGTGCAGCAAATGATATGGGTAACGTCTTTAGTAGCTTTCGCTAAAGTACTTGGGTAGCGAAGATCTGCAACTACAATTTCTACTTTGTCCCCAAACATTTGTTTGGCTTTGTTTCTACTTCTGGTCAAAGCACGCACAGGGATATTTTTTTGGCACAACTTGCCAATTACTAACTGTCCTACTCCACCAGTAGCACCAGCAACTAAAATTAAATCAGAATTGGATAGCATATATTGATAGATTATTGTGTAATTTTGAGTATCATATCAATTTCTCCCTGTGATTTTTCTGACTGATAAGCAGGTTCAAAATATTCTAAAATATTGCGCCAACTACTATCACTGCTCCCACAGAATTAAATCGAACTAATCAGGACTATATTCCTTATAAAGTCCAGGGCGAAAATTCTTGTCAGCGATCGCTTTTGCCATGGCAAAGTACATAACTAGGTTTTATAAATTATTTTGCCTATCAGGAATAAAATTAATTTGTTCCTGATAGGAAGGAAGTCTAACCAAATCAGCAAAAAGACTTTGTAATCTTTGCAATTGTGCGCCAACCTGATAAAGTAAATCTCCTTTTCCTAATAAATAAGCTCCTTCTGTTTGGGTACCACCTAAAATAATCTTAGAATTAGCTTCGCTACCGCTAGTAGAAAGAGCAATTCTTCCTGGCAAATTATCGCGAATAATTGGCGTAACTACGCTCGCTTCTGGACGTTGAGTAGCGATAATTAAATGAATTCCTGCTGCCCTTGCCATTCCTCCTAAACGCTTGATACTAGTTTCTAAAGCATTACGAGTTTCTTTTTCGACCATAAAGTCGGCATATTCATCAAAGATACAAACAATACGAGGTAGGTTATGTTTGCTTGATGTTTGTTTTTGATTGTAAGCATCAAGGTGGGGACATCCTGCTGTTTCAAATATTTTGTAACGCTTGTCCATTTCTCTAACTAATTCTTCCATTAAAGAAATTGCAGCTTCGCTATCTTTGACTACTGGGGAAAGTAACCAAGGCATTTGGGTAAATTCAGGAAAAGTTACTCTTTTGGGATCCACCAGAGCAATTTTGACTTGTTCGGGGGAATGACGATATATCAGGCTTAGAAGAAGCGATCGCAGAAATTCACTCTTACCGCTTCCTGGCGTACCACCAATCAAAAAATGACAATTGTTAGAATCGGCTAAATCTGCTTCTACTAATTTTCCTTCTAAATCGACTCCGATAGCAATAGTTACTGCTGCGCGATCGGATTTTTTCTGAGGTTGAATATAGTCTTTAAAATAGGCAATTTGACGATCTTCGCGGGGTAGATCGACGCTGACATAACCAGGTTGGGTAGAAATTAGCGGGGGACGAACAATCCCTAACTGTACCTGTAGATCGGAAGCTAATTTGAGAATGGATGCTACCTTTACGCCTTTACCTGGTTTGAGTTTGATTCGAGTAAAAGTAGGACCAGCAATTGCACCTATATATTCAACATTAACTTTAAATGATTTTAAGGTTTCTACTAATTCTCTACCAATTGTTTCAGGCTCGATGGGAGGATCATCTGGTAATTGAGGAGGTTCATCGGTAAAAAAACTTTGGCATTTTTTCTGCTGAGGACAGATACTACATAGAGCGGAATTACTTGTTGGTGGTGGCGCATCTGGTTGTGATGGTTGCCATTCCAGCCATTGTTGCATCTGTTGTAGTTTAAAGGGAATTACTTGATGCAGATTGGTTTCTAATTCTGACCAAGCATAATGATATTCTTTAAATTCTGGTAAAACACAATAAACAGCAGAATCAACAGGTACTTTTTTGAGTTGCTGAATCATGTAACTGTAAAGAGCAACCTGCGCTAGCTGTGCAGAAGGATCGACAGGAGCGTAAGTTTTTAACTCAACTACACAAGGACGACCCTTGCTATAGTCATAAATCAGACAGTCCAATCTTCCGACTATGGATTGTTGAGTACCATCAGGTAAGTTAAAATCAAATTCCAGTTTAGATTCTGTTGATACAAAGGTGCGATCGAAGATTTCATCGGCATTAGAATAAGCGCGATTTTTAATTAATAATTGAGTCCACTGTTGAATTAAATTTCTCAGTCCTTGCCAAATTTGATTTAGTGCAGGAGCTAGATCGGGTTTTGTTTGAATTGTTGGTTGTAAATAGTTAGGAAAAAAGACCACACTGTAGAAGATATCTTGCATCTGGGAAGCGACTGCTTCTAGTTTCAATTGCTTTGCAGATGGCTCAAATAAATCCTTAAACTGGGGTTCTTGTTTGACTGTGGTGATAAATTCATTTTCAATTAGACAAGAATCCCTAAGATCGGCTTCAGCTAAGTTAGCTCTGATGAGATTTGCACCTCGCAAGTCTGCACCAACTAAGCAAGCATGACTGAGATTAATACCCTGTAAATCTGCTTCAAAGAGGTTGGCGTTGCTCAAATTTTCTCTACGAAAATTCCGTTCTCCTGCTTCATACTGCTTGAGCAAGTGAATAATTTTAAATCCTCTTCGGCTAGGATGCTCTAGGCTCATGGGGTCACTATCCCCAATAATCTCCCAATTGAGAGCAGAGCAAGCTTGAATATCTTCTAGCCACAAACGCAGAATTTCTTTGGCTTCTGAGTCGGTTTGAGGCAATGGTAACCAAGATCTATTGCTATTACAAGACCATTCTAAATGGAAGCCACCTGCGGGATAAAAACGAGTATCCCACATCCCCTGAATGTAGTCTTTGGTTTCACTATCTTCGAGAATAAAATGCCCTGTAAAGCGACTAGTCTCTTCTTTGATGATATATTGAGCTTCTTGCCATAGTTCATCAATTACTCGTTCGAGATTGGCAAAACTAGGATCGCTAATAGTTTCATGCTCCGAGTATTTCGGACGATAGATTAAGGTTAGTTCTCTATCTTGATTATTTCTACCAAAAACGTTTTTTAATTTAGCACCTATTTTCCCTATCCATAAACCAGATTTGCCTTGTAGTTGAACTGATTCTGCTTTAATTAAACTTGATAGTTGTTTTTTGGCATCAGCATCATTAGGATTTAACTGAATAACTTTTGTAAAATCCTCGATCGCTCCTGAAATATCTCCTGCTGCTTGACGAGCATAACCACGATGAGAATAGCCATTCCAATTTTCAGAATCAATTGCGATCGCTTTGGTATAGTCAGCGATCGCATTTTGTAAATTTCCTAAAACTCGATGAGCATATCCTCTGCTAATATGAATATTTGCATCATGGTAATTAAGAGCAATAGCGCGATCAAAGTCTAAGATTGCTCCTTGATAGTCTGACAATTCCTCTTTTGTCCAGCCTCGCAGACAATAGAGATATGCTTCTTGAGGACTTAGAGCGATCGCTTTACTAAAATCAGCCAGTGCTTCTGTATAGTTACCTAGTTCGCTGTGAGCTTCTCCCCGAAAACTATAAGTATTAGCATAATTAGGTTCTAATTTAATAGCTTCGGTTAGTGCAGCGATAGCACCTCGATTATTTCCTTGTTTCAGAAGTAATAAACCTTGTTGATAGTAGCGATCGAATTGACTCATTTACTTGCTCCTGCTACTACCTGAGGTATTAAACAAATTAATCGCTCTTTTGGTTTGGCGTTAGGATTAACAATAGATATTTTCTGTTCTTTAGCTAGTTCTTGAATCAGATTTTCTATTTGTGCTTCTTCTACCTCAGCAAACTGACTCTTTGCTTGTTGAATTAATATATGTTGTCCTAGTAAATGATGATGTTTTACTAAGTTAAGTAGAAATTCTTTTAATTCTTTAAGTAGTTTTTGATCTTTGTCTGTTCCTTCAGAGTTCGGTGTCATTTAAAGTCTGAGTTCGCCACTTTTTAAAGTCTTACTTTGCCACATCTATTTTTTAAAGTGAATATTTCGGTTAATCAATCTCATCTGTAATTACAAATTTTAAACTATTACTTTGCCGATATACAAAAATTAAAGTTTGATATTGCCGAAATATCCTAACCTATTCGTAGGTGATTTTCAAGAGCGTATACCATGCTTAGTGATAAAGAGTTTAGATATTGGTGCGATCGCCTTAAGCTACCAGAGCAAACAAGAGAAATTTTGGGAAAGGTTCGCACATCTGAACCCGTGAGAAAGGTTAAAGGCACTACCAGAAATGTACATGGACCTTACGCTAGCAAAAAAATGGGCAGAACTATTCAGTTTGAATCCCACACCCTGGAGCTTCCCGCTTTAACCTCATTTTATGAATATGATGATGAGGTTCTGGAATATTGGGATCAGCCATACAAATTTACCTTGAAATGTTTTCCAAATGGTAAAAGGTCAAATACGATTTCCTACGTTCCTGATTTTTTAGTCCTTAGAACTAATGGTGTTGGGTTTGAAGAATGGAAGCCAGAGAAGAAATTACTAGAGAGAGCAAAAAAATATCCTTATCGCTATGTTCGGGATAAAAATCAGCATTGGCAAGATGTATTAGCTCTAGAGCAATGTGAAAAACTTGGTTTTTATTTCCGTCTTCGTATAGATTCAGAAATTGACTGGATTAAATATCGAAATTTAAAATATCTTGGCAAATATTTAGATGGATATCTCAACCAAAAATATATTGTTGAGGAAGAAGTTCAACTTCATATTAAAGATGTGGTTAAGAATCATCCAGGTATTAGTCTCAGTCAACTTTTAGAGAAAATAGAAGTCGGAACTATTGATGATCTCAATGCCTTAATAGCCACCGAACAAATTTATGTCGATCTGAGTGCTATTTCTCTTATAGACCAGAAAAAAGTCAAAATTTTTCGAGATGAAGTGACGGCGCAAGCCTATATCATTGCCAATGCTAATTATAGTCAAGCTGTAAATAGTAGTTTACAAACTGTAGATATCAAAGTAGGTTCGTCTTTTTTACTTGATGGCAAATGTCTAACTGTCGATCACATAGGAGACAGTAAAATATTTCTTAGTGGACAAGAAGGATTAATTCAGTGGACACATCAACAATTTCAACGATTAGTTGAGTTAGGCGAAATTATCAATCTCCAAATAGAAGAGACACATCACCTTGATTCTGTAGTGGAAGAATACTTTAACTCAGCTAGTCCCCAAGCTTTAGCAGAAGCAAATCGAAGATATAGCATTCTCGAACCTTATTTAAAGGAGCAACTTTCTCCACCACCAGAATCAGATACTCCCAAGCGAACTATTCGAGATTGGAAAGCAAAATATAAAAAAGCCCAGCAAGAATATGGTTGTGGTTTTATTGGGCTAATTCCTAAAAGAAAGGGCAATCCGACATCTAGATATTCTGAGGAAGATTTAGCTTTTGTCGATGAAATAATTGAACAAGAATACGAAAGTTTTAAACAGAAAAAAGTCTGGGCAGTTTACGAAATTTTAAAAGCAAGGTGGCATGAATCTCAGCGCATTTCGCCAGTTCCCAGTCATACTTTTCTGTATCAGAGGATTAAAAATCGTCCCAAACACAAAACCGTTAGGAAACGAAAAGGCTCTCGCGCTGCCAATAATTTTTTAGGTCCTTGGTTAATACAGCTAACTACCCCTCGTCATGGAGATCGACCTTTTGAAATTGTTCATATCGACCACACTTTATTAGAGATTGAATGTATCTGTCCTAAGAGTAAGGTCAATTTAGGCAGACCTTGGGTAACAGCAATGATTGATGCTTATAGTCGCCGTATTTTAGCTGTTTATCTTACTTTCAATGCTCCAAGTTATCGTTCTTGTATGATGATTCTACGAATCTGCGTGCAAAGATTTAAACGCTTTCCTGAATGGATTGTGGTAGATAACGGCAAAGACTTTCAAAGCACCTATTTTGATACTCTCTTGGCTCGATTTGAAGCTAGTAAAAAACATCGTCCTAAAGATGTTCCTAAGTTTAGCTCAATTATTGAACGCTGGTTTCGCACTACTGAAACTGAGTTTTTCAATAATTTGAGGGGTAATACTCAAATAATGAAGGAAGTCCGTCTAGTCAAAAAAAATAATAATCCCAAAAAACTAGCCGTTTGGGAGTTAGATGAACTATATGGTTACTTTGTTAATGGTTACTGTTACGGAGTTTATGATCGCAAGGAACATCCTGCTTTAGAAGGAATGTCCCCCCAGCAGGCGTTTGAATTTGGCATTACTAAAACTGGTTCTCGTCCCCATCAAGCAATTAAGTATGACGAGCAATGTGACTTCCTCCCTCAGTAAACTGAGGGCTTCCCAATCTCGCGACTGAGAGCTTTCTGCACTATGCCACTTATCTAGAACCATGACAGCTATCACAATTCCCCGACAGTACGACTTTACAGACAATTTCTT
>JAAUYH010134573.1_pt1 | contig 10736 bp, 5 predicted proteins | sample 7278061 | NCBI WGS metagenome assembly JAAUYH01 (sample SAMN14350203, study PRJNA611818) | marine sediment metagenome | isolation source: surface marine sediment (0.6m) | place: French Polynesia: Moorea | collected 2018-08 | reverse complement strand
AACCCATTTAGAGACCGGTTAACAAGAAATATTTTTATACTTCAACACTAAATAGATGGGCTCAATGCCACTTCTATGACGTGAAAAAGATAAAAAGATGATTCAGATCCATCTCACAGAATATTCTCCAACAAAAAGTTGAAGAATCTTCTTGAAATTTTATTCTTCTCAGATGTTTGTTAAATTCATTTGATTAGATTCTTATTCAAAGCTGTAAACATAGCAAAGTAGAAGAGAAGGAATGATAAATAACTTTCTCGAGAATTCTCGGATAGTTAACTGAAATCTAGTTTTAAATTAAGCAATAGTTTTACATTTATCATGATGGTTTACCTCAAGATTGTCTAAATTCAAACAGAAAAGTGTAAGCTAAAATCCGAAATTGAATCGCAAGTGTAAGTCACTTACGAGTAAAGTGCTTTATACTTAATGAATAAGAGTTTGAAATGTAGGGTTTTTGCTTCTATTAACTATTAAAAACGATAACACACTGTTTTACGTTCATTTCAAATTTGGTTTATTAAAAGTTCGTAAACAAACAAATGTATTTAATATTATTCATTTCATTGCGATAATAAATTCATTTTGTCATGAATTAATGAAATATTTGTGCAAAGGAAAAAACAAAAATATGTTCTATAAGTTTCGAAAAGGTGCTTATAAAATTTTAACAACAATTAGAACTTAGATTATTCCATTTGCATATCCTAAAATTCCCTATCATACTGGTGGGCCGTAAGCAATATCAAGGCCTGAAGGTCTTTTAGCCCAATCCGTCTAATGCTGCAGTATAAATATTTTTTTCCTACGTTCGCTGCTGGCAGAATGCTTTTAGGCTAAAATGTGGAATGGAGAGACAAACTACCAATCTAGCAAGCATGTCCTAACACAGAAACTATGCGATGTTCAACTAAGTAAATTCGTTTCTCCAAATAAATCATTGATTCTTGACAATGGAAACGTGAAAGAAGATGAGCCTTCTGAGAAAAATCATAGAGCAACTGAGTTGCAAGTGAATGCCCGTCCAATGGATTCTTTGAAGTATAATTCTGATCCAAGACATTTGAGTAAACGTTCAGAAGGAATCGCAAATAATAAATTTTTCTTGGACTCGAATTGTACTGGAGAAGTCAATAAAACAAGCAAAACAAGAAAACGTCGAGCTGACTCCGCATTTCTGAGTGGATCGCAAGCAGATTATTCGAAAAAACCTTCAAATTTAGTTTCAGAAAATGGAAATAATGATGAGAACATGAAGCGAATACGAAGGGAGTGCTTTAGATGTGGTGGTAGAAATCATGTAGTCCTTGTGTGTACTTCTACGGAACGAGACGCGTATAAAAACTTGTCTCTACCGAAGTGTGAGGAGTGTTCTGGTCGTGGACATTCTGCCAACAACTGTCCATCAATCATGAACTCAAACCCATGCTATAAATGCCGAAGACCAGGGCATTTTGCGAGAGACTGTCCCTCGAAATGGAACAGAAATAATATCAACAATAATAATCATTACATTCCGCACCAGAATGGTGGAGCAATGGAGAGAAATACCAATTCAGCTGAAGTTCTGACGAGACAGCTAAATTCATACGGCTACACTAGTTCCGAACAATTATATGCTGCTCTTAATGCTGCTGCCTTTTCCGGAATGTATTCATCCAGGGGATTCCAGCATAAAATGCCAAGTGGTGTAGTCCAGTACTACCCCGGCTACGAGTATCCTAATCAAATAAATACAGTGGGTGACGTTCAAAGTCAGAGTTTCCAATATACTGAGAATAGCAAGGAGAATACTTTTCAAATTGGAAAATGCTTCCGTTGTAATGTGACAGGCCATTGGACTAAAGATTGCCCGATGCGTCCTGCAGATTCCGACCCAAATGGGTGTTACAAGTGCGGGAAACTAGGCCATAAATCGAAAGATTGTACAGCGTGCTACACATGTGGAAAAGCTGGTCATCGAGCATCACACTGTCCGAATCGTCCGAATAAATGATTTAAAGTTGGTATAAAAGCAGTGGAATTGTACATGGAGCACTGCTACATATATGTTCTCGCTTCTTTTCATTAGTACTAATCGACAGCAAAAGTTGTTGCTCATTTCTCTTAGAAAGTTCGTACATTCCAAGATCATCAAAAGATCATCATTCCATTAAAATTTGAACTGACATACCTAGAACACTTTAGGAAGTTGGCATTTTATTTTAACAGACTAACTACTTTTGACCATACTTTAAAAACTAATGAACCACTGAATGTAACACAGAAGTCCCGACCATAGTAAAATAGAAAAAATAGTCTTTTACAACCTTGCCCACTACGCTAGGCTATTTTTCTATGACCGAATAAATTCTTTCATGTTTGGAGTTTTTCACCTTACTATCGAAATGTATCAGCAAAGCAGAATATTACTATTTTAAGAAGTATATTTCGAGGTTAATTATATTTTTCTATTATCTAACTTTGATGGTGTTCTGTTACGCTTTGAAATAGTCTAGTTGGTAGTTTACGAAGGGATTGAACGAGAAATTTTCAATCCCCTGATCATGCTGCATATCCTTTTCTTAGTATTACAAAAATTATTTGTTATGTTACGTACGCACAGATTTTCAGATGTATATGAAGTTCTACTTTTATTTTTGTTCATGCTACGATATAGAGACTTAGCATCGGCTTTTGGAATTTTGCAAAAAGAAATATTGAGGAACTGAAGACATAACTTGAATCAGCGAAACCTTTTCGCACGGCACTGGTGCTCAGAAATTAGGTAATTTAATGTGACTAAGGAGAATCTAAGTTAGACGGAGTGCAAGTCTGTTGGATTCCAAGTGGAATGCACCATATTATTATTTCACCGCAGTAATTAGAGATCATACTTTATATCGTTCATGATCGTGCACGACATTTGCGTGCAGTATTGCAGAGAGCGACAGGCCTGCAGCGCATGTGCAGAATTCAACATTCTATGTTCAGTGCTGTAGGAAACCTGAATTGTACCTAACGCACTTTTTGCGACATTTCGATGTTCTGTAAGTTCGAGCGGGAATCTTCTTCCGCTTGATGGCAGTGAATAAACGGAAGAGGTTGAGCAAGTTTATGTTGCCATCGTCCACGGGGGGAGACGGTACTCGCATTTAACCAATTTTCTGTGATCAAAATTGAAGTTCAGCCAAGATTGATATGCTTCACACAAAATGATAAATAGTTGATCCGTGCAGCCTCCTCAGTTGTTGCAGCCCCCACATTCCAAACGATATGGACAAACACCACCTACCGGTATAATCCGTTGCTTCAAGCTACAGTTTCAGCACGAGCAAATCGCAGTCACACTCCATAACTGATTGCCCGTGCAGTTATTCGAGAAGGGATTGAGATGAGGTTGACGAAGAGAAACAGAAATGCAGTGCAGAAAAGTGTCTGTCTAATTAGCTGGTCTAGCTACAGTGTAGTAGGAACTAAGTAGTAGAAACTAGGAGATTGCAAGTTTTCACTAGTTTTCATCTGTTCGGTAATGCTAGCACTGTGTGCAAGTTCATGTGTCCAATTGTGACAGATAGTGCGAACGGCAGTGATGGATGCAGAATCAGGCGAACATTGGACGCAGGTATAGCCATGCCGAAGCCCAAGCGGAATCGAACCAAGCCTGTGCGAACGCTAGTGAACTTGATGAAGTCGTGCAGCGTGTTTTGGTGTGACGTCATCGATACTCGGGTCATGTCATAAGAATACAGGCTACGGTCGAGGTAGGGCGAAGGAGTGTTAGAAACCGACCGTACGGGGAGATGTACAAGTGCGCGTTGAGCGCGACGGGCAATATCAGATCGTGAGCCACGCAATGTGCGTGCCTCCGTCGGGGGTGGCCGCCAAGCAGCGGCGGCAGATTCCGGTGAATCGTAGAACAGGTCGTGATAGCGCTCGAATATATGCAATAAGGTCAAGGAGCGATCCTGAAACAGCCGCACGACTTCAGACTTGGAGAGACAATACACTAAATAGAAATGAGGCCATCCCCCAGAGCCGATGCGACCCGCGTCCTCTTCCGGGCCCAATTCGATGAGAACATAATCGTCATGTAACAATTGCGCACGTAGCATCAGTAACATACTGTACTGCGCAACGACATGGAAAAATTTGGACGCATTGCCTCTGCGCGCAAATTCTCGGTAAACATAAGCAAGTAAGCGCTGCATGAGCCCACAAAATGGGGCATCGCGTCGTTTCCCATTTCCTAACCCACACTCCACATCACCTGAGGCGTCTGGGTCTTGAGGAGTGGCCATCCGCGCGATTTCCGCTTCATCATCTCCATTACAAACCGACCCAATAGCACGCTCGTGTACGAAGCGACCCATAGATTCTTGGATTCGGAGGATGTTTAGCGTTTGATTGCGCAAGGAAAGAATACAGAGCATGTCTTGAAAAATGTGAATTCCTCGATTGGCTTCCAACTGCACGAAGTCATTCTCCATAATGAATCGGTCATACACTTGACCAGTCTCGACTTCCACAAGGTATAGCGTGAAGTGTTCGAGAACGGGACACGAGCGAACCGCGGGTAGTGGTGTTGGATTCGTATTCAAATTCGGATTTTGTGCCGGCGGCCCGGCAGCATCGCCACCGTCATTATCAGCGCCACGAGAAAAGGCGGCTAGTATGAGGAAACGCCCACGTGCAGACGCGAGGCAAAAGTCAGATATTAAAGTTTCTCCCTGATGCGCAACAGGCACGGTGTAGTAATGCGAGAAGAAGCGTGAGAAACTGCAAGAATCTGTCTCATTTCGCAAATCTGTTCTCGCGTCGGACGAGACGGAATCGGCTTGAGAGAACGACTTGGGCCAATTCGATCGTAAGTCACCACCCTCGAGTTGGTAGAGCGCCAAATCGGCATGGTTGTGACAAATGGTGACTAGGAATCGGCCGCATGGCGTGAACCGCACCGGGAGCGCGTTGGGGAGATCACGCACTTGCTCGAACGTGTGATTGGGGGCGACGCTGTTGTACAGCTGCGTGCGGAACTCGGCGGTGTCTCCGAGCTCCCGCCTGCGCACGGCGCGCGACACGCTGCACTTCGACGACGCGTGAAACTTGGTCAGCGAGTCGCTGGATAGCGCCTGCACCACATCTTCGAACAAGAGTCGCCGCGATGGTGTGCCTTGCATGGCGCTAGCTCTGCTCGGCCATAGCCTCCGCAGGAACTGTATACCGCCAACGTGACCTCGTTGGAATTAGTTCACGGTACACGATCTGGTGATTGGTGATTCAAGGAAATTGTATCTGACTTAATTCCCCTTATTTTCTCGCAGACACGCCCAATTCGCCTACTGTAATTCTTTGTGACTCCCTGCGCTAATCTGCGCTGTGCATTCATTTCTGCTACCGCGCCGACGTCGTCTGCTGCACTATTGTCCTTCTGTTGCTTGTTGGTTGCAGTGGCGGGTATGGATTCTGAGACGGAACTCGAAGCGAAGCTAGGCGACTGGCGCACGAAAGAAGAGGTTACCTACTCCACGCCGAGTACTCCGAAGAAATTGCGCAAACGCAAAAAACGGGATCGACCATCTTTGCCGAAAAATGAATCGTATTCCTCTCCTGCCTCGGCACCCTTGGGAACGGAACTAGCGCAACAAATTCTTCCTGACACCAGTGTATCACCAGAGGTGGAATCTGCGGCTCTATCTCGTACTCTGCTACAATCTCGCGTTGAAGACAAATGGAAACCAATGCCTGGTGTGAGTGTGCGGGCAAAATCAGGCATAGCCAAAAAACGACGGTCGTCGAGCAGGCGAGCGGATACACGAACTGAGAAAAACGCCGCACAACTCGTCGAGCGCTTTCGACACGAAGTCGGTGCACTGGGTGCGGCGGGCCTACAAAAGCGCGAGCGCAAGGCGTACGACGAAGCTGTATTGGACCGGCTCGGGTTCCGCAGGCCGAAGAACCAGAAGATGCCACTGACGCTACTGGAAGAGCAACGACGGAAAGAGAAGCTTCGTCTGCAGCAGGAGAAGGAGAAGAAGCTAGAAGAGGGGGTATTGCTGTCGGCGAAGCGGAAGAATCGGCGGAGGTAGGAAGCGAGTAACCCGGAAGTCAAGGCGAGTGGGAAATATGCGAGCGAGTTGCAGAAAATAAGCAAGTAGGTAGAAATGGAAGAATTTAGAATACAATATTGCGGTGTACTATTGGACCAGTGATCTCGCTGCAAGACGTTACGAGTCCCTTGATAAAATGGGTCCCGCATTCGCCACCGGAGCGCTGGTTCCACGGTTGTCCCATCTGTCAACACGCCTCGCCTCGTGCAGTAGCTTCGTTCCTCGACACATCTCCATCTACCACACGCGGTCAGTTCGTGCCATCGGCGTCAGATTTGCCACTACCATGTCGTACCAGGCCTCAAATCACGGGTTTGACTACGACCTTTTTGTGATCGGCGCCGGCTCGGGTGGGGTTCGCGCCGCGCGTATCGCCGCCACTCACGGTGCCAAGGTCGCTGTGGCGGAGAACGACGCACTGGGCGGCACCTGCGTCAATGTGGGTTGCGTTCCCAAAAAGCTGTTTGTATACGGCAGCCATTACGGCCATGATTTCCATGATGCGCAAGCGTACGGATGGGATGTGCCATCGCCCAAGCTGGATTGGGGTCGTTTGATTGCGAACAAGAACGCAGAAATCACCCGTCTCAACGGCATTTACGGTCGTCTTCTCGAAAAAGCTGGCGTGGAGCTGAAGACTGGTACCGCCTCGTTTGTCGACAAGAATACAGTCGAGGTGAGTGGGCAACGATATACTGCAGAAAGGATCCTTGTAGCTGTTGGCGGAAAACCATTCGTGCCCGATATCGAAGGCAAGGAACACATCATCACTTCGAACGAGGCCTTCTATCTCACCGACCTACCAAAGCGTGTGTTGGTGTCGGGTGGTGGCTATATTGCGGTCGAGTTCGCTGGTATTTTCCATAGCTACGGTTCGAAGGTTATCCAGGCGTATCGTTCCGAACTGTTCATGCGTGGCTTCGACGATGACATTCGACACCATCTCGCGAACGAAATGCGTACCAGCGGCATCGATGTGCGATTCAAATGTCAAGTCACCAAGGTGGAGAAGGTCGACACTGGGCTCAAGGCCACGCTCAGTACTGGGGATGTTGTCGAGGTGGATTGTGTGATGTTCGCCACCGGCCGTGTGCCGAATATCAGCAAGCTGAACTTGGGGGCTGCCGGCGTTGAAGTCGGTCGCAAGGGACAGATTATTGTTGATGAATGGAGCAAAACAAATGTGGACAATATTTACGCGGTTGGCGATGTGACAGACCGCGTGAACCTCACCCCAGTGGCAATCCACGAAGGACATGCTTTCGCAGACACCGTGTACGGCAATAATCCTCGCAACACTAGCTACGAGTACATTCCGACTGCGGTGTTCTCGCAACCAAGTATCGGCACATGCGGCTTGACCGAAACGCAGGCACGCGAGAAGTACGGCAAATATGCTGTCGACGTCTACAAGACACAATTCAGGCCAATGAAACACACACTGACCAAGCGCGAAGGCGAGAAGACGTTCATGAAACTGATTGTCGAGAAAGAAACAGATAAGATTGTCGGATGCCACGTCGCCGACACCTCGTCGGCGGCGGAGGTGATTCAAATGGTGGGCGTCGCGATGAAGGCTGGTGCGACGAAGAAACACTTCGACAGCACAATGCCAGTGCATCCGACCAGCTCTGAAGAGCTGGTCACGCTGAGAACTGCGGAGCCGCAACCGCATTAAGATTTTGTTTTTAGTCAAGTCCGCTCTTCCATGGACTGATCGAAATAGACCATTCTTTCCCAACGCCGGTGCAGTGTCGTCACTGTACCGCAGTATGCCGAGAATGGATTCACCTCGAAACGTTCGAGCCACTCATGGGCGCTATGCTGCTAAACGACACTATAAACATGGCGAACCCAAAAAGGTTTACAAAAAAATGTTACTTGATCTGGTTTGGAGTTAGTCCCACTCGTATATTACATCAACTCCCTATGGTGAAAGCCCCCGAGCAAAAATTGATAAGTTAAGTCGTCCTCAGCACACACACGCGGCATCCGCGAACAGTTCAGTCGGCATCGCCCGATTTCGACGTCGGCGTCTTTTGTTTCGTAGGGGTTCGACCCCGTTTCTTTCGCGGCGCAGCCGTGTTCGTCGTTTTGGTTGTGCCGCGAGTTGCGCGAGTAGTCGGTCTCAGCGCTGCACTGTTCCGAGTAGAACCGGCCGGCCGGCCTCGCGGACGCTTAGTGGCAGATTTCTTGGTCGTCGGGCTAGTGTTCACATCATCCAGCAACACACTTAGAGGCTCCGCTCGTGTATTCGCAATCCCGTCCAGTAAATTGAACGAATCGCCCCGAGTGGTCGCCATCTCATCAAGGATCACAATGTTCGGACCATCGCGAGATATCCTCTTCCCATTCCCCGCGAAACGAGCACCCCCATGTCCAACTAATTCACTCCTCTGCGCACCGCTATTCATTTCCAGCAATTCCGAACTCCCGTTCAGTCGCGAGGTATCTGCGTTGTCGCCATGACCCAAAGGCGCGTTATTCTTCTGAAACCCATTGCTCATTTGTAACTCAGTCTCGTTATCACCCCTCCCATGCCGACGGCTCGTTTCGGGTGCCAGATACTCGGCCATGTCGTTTGCCACGGCGACACGATCCGAAATCGACAACACGCGGTCGGGGTCCATGGATTCGCGCAAATCACGAACTACCGTCATGAGGAGGCGTTGCGCGAGCTGCATGTCATCCTTCGACACGGTGACACCATCCTTCTGCATGGGCAGCAAGATGGTGTTCAATTCACGCACACGATGAATGGCCAGCTCGAGTGTTTCCGCGTGCTTCCGCATGTCGGTGCGAAAGCCCGACATGCTTCTCGAATCGATCACGCGAAACATGTCGCGCATTTTCGCGAACGTCTCCTGCAAGCGATACAGATTCTCCTTGGCCACGAAACGGCGGTGATTCACCGCGCTCGTCAGGTTGACCAGCACCACGCTGAGGTCGTTGGCGAGCACAATCGCGCGACCCAGAAATGCGGTGCCCGGCTCATGACTCACGCAGAACGGGTAAGCGGCGAAAATGTAGCTCCAAGTCGCGGAAAAACGCGACAACGGGTAGAGCGCACTATCGAGCAAATTGATGCGATGCACTTCTTGCAGTCGTATCAAATGATAATCCGAGCTCACCAATGTGAAGTGGCAATTCGCAATGACCTCCGGCTTGCAGCGCCGCTGCAGCGCGGCTATGACGTTTTGCACGTTCTGTAACGTGCTGGTGCTTTTCTCCTCCAACAAATACGAGTACTTCTGCACATCCAATCGTGCTTCCTCACATACCGATCGAAAAAATGAGTACCCCGCCGACGCCTCGGACACACAGCCGCCCGGTGCGCGGCCGCCCGTGAAGCAAATCATATCGGGGTCTATCGCTTTTGTAGTCAACTGTTTCACTAACGTCACGATTCGTTTCGCGTACTCAACTGTGACTTGATCTCGTATGAGTCGCTTGCCAAACACTACCACGATATGAAGCGATGCATTCAAATGCCCCATTCGCTCGTCGCCCTCCATCGGCATCGGTGTGGCACGTGCCTCCGCCAATGAGCCGACGTCGAGCAGGTCGGATATTCTCGCGGTCAACTCGTGCAGATTGGCGATAGGCGCGTGCTGCTCATGATTCGTGTGGAACGGGTCCTGCTCGCTATCATCGTCGTGCGTATCGAAGGGCGAGTGCGCGGCGAGGTGGGCGGAAACCGATTTATGGGTGGTGTAGCGGATGCGGCGCACGAAACCTCGGGGATGGAACAACACCGTCGACGAGTGGGGGAAGGGCTGAAGCGCCGGCGCGAACCCGAACGCCACGGAGGGCCGTATCAGAAGCATGGCGTCGGTGAACGGGGCGGGGGGGTCGGGCGGTGGGTCGGTGGCGGCCCTAGTAGGAAAAAAGAGCCTAGGAAGCGCATAGTCGCTCGGCAAGAAACCGCGGTTTTGAGGGATTCCAGGGAGGCGCTCAGGCGTGCAAACGAATTGATGGACATGGAAGCTCAACGAGCCTCTACGAGCCATTCATTCCGCTAATCTCGCAACGCCACCAATCGCAATCGCAATGGAAATTTGCAAATATTGTGGATACCATCGCCCTTGACCCGTATTTTGCATATCAGCGGGAGATATAGCCGAGATGCACCACTGTATACGACACCGCACTGCACCGCACGTACAATACTAAAAATGCCGTTTCGTTCCTTTCTTATTTCGATCTCTCCCAATCATACTAACCCGTCGCCCTCTTTGCCTCTCACTCTTTCTCGGTGCACGGCTGCCGTTCCCCGCGGTACAGGCCCCTTCTCCGCCAACACGCCCGGACATTCCCTAATAAAGATCTTTATGAGAAAGTAGGCAGCGCGACGCGATTGCCCGGGGCGCCAGATCCGAGGTCTCTTGCTCTCGGTTTCGCGCCGCGTAACGCATTCGAGGACGCACATATAGATTTATTGTCGACATGTTTAGCTTTACAAATGACAAAGAGAAAGAACCATAGAGAGACTAGCATTCGTACTACAAGTGGAGAGTGTAATCATGACATGCATCCAGCTGTCGTCGTACGCTACTCTTCGGAAACCATTCGTACATCATCGAACTATTCGGTTTCAGCCACTCACAGCGAGCGACCACCGAAACCATCGACGATTCGACGCTGTTT
>JAAUYH010034501.1_pt1 | contig 10736 bp, 2 predicted proteins | sample 7278061 | NCBI WGS metagenome assembly JAAUYH01 (sample SAMN14350203, study PRJNA611818) | marine sediment metagenome | isolation source: surface marine sediment (0.6m) | place: French Polynesia: Moorea | collected 2018-08 | reverse complement strand
GTTCAATGGGATGATGACCTGCCTCAGTTGTTTCGGAGTAGCTATAGTCAATGCCCTGCCAATCTTAAAGTTCAAGAAAACCATCTAACTAAGAAGGATGTATTGACTTTCGAGAAAATCCAATCCGCCTTAGACTATCTCCAACAAATGCGTCAATTTAAAGATAATGCTCAAACAATCTTATTTAAGTATGGAAAAAGAGACCAAACACGATCCCTCAAAGGTAATGGAATGATTCTTGAAGGAGATAAGTATCGCATTGAAAGAGATGAGGAAGCGTTTAGAATCATCGCCAAAGATGGAAGGGGAGAAATTCTCAACTATCCCAGCTACCCTAACACTCGTTATCCAGAAACTCAAGCCAAAGCGAAGTTTAATCAAGAGGATGTGGACTTGTTCTCCAACATAGTCCAACAGATTGAACAGAAGCGACGGGAAGCTGAAAGAAATAGGCAGTTAGAGCAGTCGCAGCAACGGCAGCGAGGTAGGGGTCTTAGTCGTTAATTTCTTTTTTTCTTTTCACTGGAGTTTAGAAACGTGAGCGAGAACACGAATTTTGATTCGTAATGTCATAGAGAAACAATTTGTTTCTTAGGAGTCATAATTGTAGTGGCTTGCAATACCTATTATATGCCAGCCGACTTCTATACTTGCTTTTTCAGGGCTACTTTCCCCACCTTGACGCAAGATCGAGCTTTTGGGGACGAACGTAGTATTGTCACGTCTATACGTAAAGTCAAAGCGATAGTGACCAGGATTCAGTGTAGGCAGTACAATAAATACTCCTGTCCCATCAGCCTTACGCAAAAGTTTAATATTGGGGATTTCAACCCAACTAGCAGCATTAATAAAAGTTCGCTCATGACCAGATAAATTCCATCTTAGGCGAGCAGGTAAAGTAAGGACTGGCGCGTTTTCAGCTGGTATCAGCACATCTTCATTGGAACTGGCACCACCAACCATTATCTGTGTGCCTACAGGCAACATCTCATCTCGAACGAAAGTATGGTATGTTTCCCAAATTGGTGGCTCGACTATCACCTCCTCAAAGGAAACACCCGTGTTAGCCCCGCTATAAAGGGCAACCTTTCCTGTTGTCAAAACTGCATCTTCAATCTCGAATAGTAATGCGCCATCCAGAAAAGCGCTCAAGTGGCTACCCAAACATTCAACTGTCAGCTGATATAGACGATCTGGCTCTAGTACCTGGTTGACCTCCCAGAGCATCGTTAGTGTGCCAGTATGCTTGCGTTCGAGGCGAAAACGGCTGCGCTGCTGGCTCAGGGTTAGGCGATAGTAGTTGTTGTCGTCCTGATAGCGGAACATAACGCCAACCGACTCGTCATTAGGGTTGGTCAGACTCAGTGAGGTCTTCAGCCGATAATCTTGCCAACTTAGATCGCCCGCAACGGCGTAAACGCCTGTATTGGCAACATTAGCAATAGGATGGGTGTTAGCTGTTGGCACAAGTGTGCCGTTCGCCTGCCAGTGCGAAGGCTCGGTGCGGGCCGATTCGTCGATGAACTGCCAAAAATCTGGTTTCAGGAAATTGAAGGTGTCAGTGAGCAGGTTAGTAGGACTTTGGGTTGCTGCCTTAATCACCCACACCCTGTCAAACCGAGCATTATTGTTCGCCCAGCAGTAAAGACCGATCTGCCCATTTAGTAGGTCGTAGTCAAATACCTCGAACATCAGCCGACCATCGAGATAGCCACGCAGCATTCCGCCGATGGCAACCAACGTTAACTCGTAGCGGCGACCAATCTCGTATCTTAGGTTGTCCTCCCATAGCAATGTCATTGTGCCACCAACATTTTTGACCAGTCGCCGATAGCTGCGCTCGTTATCCATTGAAAAACGGTAGTAGTTATCGTTGTCCTGATAGCGGAAGACGGCACCGAACGCATCATTGTCAAAAGACTGCAGACCTATTTGCACTACAACATCGTCCCAAGTAGGGCTACCAACGAGGCCCAGTGTTCCTGGCTTTTTGAGCGCATCACGATCAAGGGGCATTGAATGGATGTTACTTGTCTGGCGCAGTAAACCATCAACAATGTTCCAGCGTGACGGATCACTGCGATCGCCATTGTCTACAAAGACCCAGCCATCAATGTTATCCTCTGCAAAACGGTCGCTAAACAGCACAGTGTCGCTAGCATAGCGGTCGAGTGGGGTTGACCAGCGCTCGTACTCCAGTTTGCTACCTGCCAGATTGACAGTCTCGCGAGCTAGCAGATGCACAACTTGCGACGCACCCATTTCAAAAGCAGTTATTTTGATATCACCTGGCGGTTTTGCAGGTCGCAGGATTGTGTCAGCGCGGGAGACAGTCAGAGCGGTGCGAGACCAGTCGATTGGCTCCGGTGAACGCAGCGCGAAGCAAATCGGCATACCCCGATGTTCGATCCTGCTAACTTCCAATTCTTGCGGTTCCTGATAGGCAGCTGCGCCAAAGGCCAGAGCCGCAAGTGAAGCATAGGCACGGCTTTCTGCTTCACTTGGTAGGTTTATCGTTGGTACAATGGCAGCAGCAAGCATGGCATTGAGTTCATCGGTGGGTGTCTCATCTGCAATTTCTACTAGCCATGTCTCATCCTGATAGCTATGCAAGTGGTGAAAAAAGTTGGTAAATTGCGATGTTGTGAACGGAAAGCGATAGACGACAGGGGCATTAGCACGAAAATCGTGGACAAGTACATCTTTAAACCTCGCTCCCTCACTCGCCCAAGCGTAAAGACCGATACGTCCATTTCCAAGCGCATCATCCTGTACGACAAAAATCTGTTCACCATCCTGATAGACACGTAGATTGTTACTAATTGCCTCAATAGTGACGCGATAGTCACGATCGCTCTCGTACACAAAATCATCTTCTGCCAGCAGCGTTGCCGTACCGTTTCGGACGCGCACTAGTCTCCGATAACGCCGCTCCCGATCCATTGAGAATCGGTAGAAGTTGTTGCTATCTCGATAGCGGAATACAACACCAATGGCATCATTATCAGCCGAACGCATAAATAGTGTTATCCGGTAATCAGTCCAACTGTTGTCACCACGAACCAGCGTTGTCCCTGGCTTGAGAAGGCCGTCACGATTAGTCGATCCACCGTGAATGTTGCTCGTTTGCTCTATATGAGGCGTTGCAGGTGTACCAGATGCCCCGACAATCCAGCGAGATGGAGCAGAAACATTACCAGAGTCGATAACCTGCCAATCACCTAGTTGCTGTCCACCGCTGACGATCGTGCCTGCTGTGTAAGCACTAAAATCATCGTGCAGTAACATGGGAATTAGACGAGCTTCGTAAACAGTGTCGGCTTCCAGTAGTTGTGAAGCATCAAGGGTGCGGTTGCGCGGCGTCAGATCAATGTCTACGTTACTCAAGCAACTACTGCGATTAATCTGTCCGACAAAGCGCAACTCTTTGCTGTCCAGTGAGGTTTCTTCAGTTACCCCCCACTGGTTACTGATGGTAATAATTCCGCCAAATTCGTCCCGTACTGGTTGGTTGTTGTTGTCAAATAGATACAGCCCCAAGTCACGCCCGCTGCTGCGATACATCAAATCGACGTAATCTTCATTAAAACGCACGCCCACGTCATATGCACGATAGACAGGACGCGGCAGCAAAGCTTTCTCATTTGGTTTTTTCGGCACTGTTGGCGGAATGGTCTGATCTACGTACAGCATCAAATCACCCAGTCCGCCCTGGGCCTTTTGGAATTCATCCTGATTAGGATGGTCGATAGGCGTAGATAGCGTTGTTACACCAGGCGCGCCTGCCGTGCGGAAGTATGCGAACTCAACAATTTCAAAGTTCCGGCTGTAGCTACTAAAATCTCCCTCACCCTGCGCCGCAATAGTTGTAACGACTTGTAGACGATAGACAGTGTGCGGTTCCAGTACAAAACCCCGATCTTGCCAGCGAGTTAATTGGCTTTCCATGTGATCGGTCATTTCAATGCGCCGCTGCACGTCCTCGGGATCGGGGCCTATGTTGACACAAACTTCAATCAGGCAGATTTGTGTCGTCCCCTCAACTCGGATGCGATTCATCTGCCTGCCCCGAACAGTCAGTGTCGAATCAGATGTACTGCCAGTGGGGAAGGTAAGGTTATCACTAAAGCCAATTGCACGCCAGGTAGCTTCGGCTGAACTGTCGCACTCGAAACAGATGGTATGTACTAGAGTCTCCGCATTGGGTGCAATGAAAATGACCTGCACGATGTCATTGCCTTCCAACCGTAGTGTTTCTTGTTCTCTATTGTCTGCTTGTCCCCTCGCTCGTGCTACGACCTCACCGTTGATGTTAATGGCGGTTAATTCTGGTGGCGAAGAAAAATGCGTATAGGTTATTTCAACAAAATCCGATGGACACGGCAACTTCATCGTGAGCTGTGAGTTAACAATGATCCCAGGCACAGTACCAAAACTGCTTACGATCAGAGCACCTTCTGGGCGACCGCGTCGATCCAACACGGTGAATTCCACACCATTTTCTTTATGTGGATTGGGGAACTGCTGTGTCTGTTCTGAATCTCTGAAATCGACGCAAACTGGCGCCGATGGAAGAGCAGGTGCAATTCTAGCTGCGATCTTTACTTCGTCTGATGGTTCGCGCAGCAAAATATCAATTGCCTGGTCTGGTGACACACATAATCCTCGACGATGACCACTAATGGATGGATAGATCGACACAACATCAAAGCTGCGTTGATTTATCGCACGAAAGATAATGAAGGGGTGTTCGCGGCAGGTTAAGGGCGACTGTACTGGTGCGATAGGAAAATCATCGAAGTCACAACAGACAACCCGATCTGGAGCATCCGGAATACAGGGATAGGAGCTGAACCAATCCTCAAACCAGTCATCCCAGTCATCACTGGTGTGTCGTGTATAGCTGTAGGGTGTGCGCGACCACAACCATAATTTCGTTTGGTTGACATGGTTATCGCTACTATCATCAAAATTCTCTGGCAATGGGAGAGGTGGTAGGGGTGCCCATGAGCCAAATAAGCGTGGAACACTTGCTGGGTTAGGTGTATCGCCTTTGCGTGCGACAACTTCCCAGTTTGACCCATTGCGTTTTTCAAGAAGGATCTCTTTCAATCCATAACGGATCAGTACTGGACCTTCATTTTTATCTGGATCACCAATGCGTTCACGATCTGGTGAAGGAGGTTGAGGATTAACACTGATTAGCGCGTCATCATGTACTGACCTGCCGAATGTTAGATGTGGACGAGTATCTAACGGCACAATTGGGATGGCACTGTCATTGGGGGAAGTATGATCTGCGGAGACGGGTAAATTTTCAGCGGTGCTACCGTCGAGCAGTCCATCACCATTGGCATCATAGTTCGGCAATAACAGTTGTCCGGCAGGTAATGGCCATTTGGTCGTGACTTTGAAATGTTCTGCCGAAACAGACTGTAATGGCTTCGGTAATAGCGGTGGGTCTGGTTCTGGTCCCCATTCGAGGGTTATGCCCACGCTGAAGTCAGGAAGCGGCCAGGGTAGGTTAATTCCCACGCGGAATGCACCAACGATATGGAATGGATCGAACACATCGGCAGCAATTCTGGCATCTGCTGAAAGCCCCAGTCCAAAGCCAAATACTGAAAGTTCTGCCTTGCCATGTAACCAGAGATCCCCATAGAAGTGGGCGGGATTCCAGCTTATAATGGTGTTACCTTCGATCCACGCTTCGACAATGACACGAAGGGGCCCAAATTTCCATCGCTTGTCATAGCCAACCCAAGCTCCCATCGCTAGCTTATGAGCGTCGATCATGAAGTAAGAGTTAGCTTCAAAGATTGTTAACACCTCAGCCCGAATACGACGCTCGCGTGGTTCTTTTTCACCCAAATAAAGATGCCATGCGAGGGGATTATCGAAGTCAAAAAATGCTTCTACACCCCCACGAATGTCAATTAACTCGCCATTGTCAGCAAATTTATACTGGGCATCCAAACCAAAGAGGAAGGAACGCTCACGTCCGTCTAACACTGCCAAGGCCCGGAAAATTGGTTCTTGATTTAACTTGGAACGTTCCTTGAGGAGATTGGCTTTACCCTCAAACAGCACAATGGGTCCGGGGAAAACAATGACAAGCAATAATCGCCCCGAGAAGGTGAAACCATTGTCTGGAACTGTTCCAAGGGTGATCCCTGCCCCAAAGGCTAAACTACCCCGTTCGTTTTCCCATTTTCGGATCAGGTCAGTGACACCAATTTCAGGTCGCTTGTACCAGCCTTCGTTGGGAGCAAGTCCATACCAGGGTTCATCTTCCCTCTTGTCTGGTTCCATTTGCAGTGCGAACAAACCAGCCATGCCATAAAGTGCAACTCCGGTTGACCACAAGGGAATACCTGCGGGTAGATCGACACCCAGATAAATAGCGAAGAAGGTGTAACTACCCTGGACTGGATCTGTGGCTGTACCAACCACCAGAATCGCATCAATGGTTAGGTTAAGGGTTAACAGTTCAAGCTTGATTGCCCCATCAAAGCGATTAATAGTTTCTGCCCCATCCGTCAACTGACGGTAGGCCACCTCACCCTTAAACCGTAGAGTACCAGGAACTTCAAATTCAACCCCAACACCATTGAATGAAATACTAGGTTTACGCCCATCCTCGTACCAGGTAACTCTCAGACCTTCAACTGATGCACCTGCTGACAATCCATCTACTAATTTAAGTCCTCCAGAGAAGCCAATCCATTTACCACCATCTTCGGTTTTGCCGAATCCTAGTTGGGTAATTTCGAGTTGGAATCCATAAAAGTTAAGGCTATATTGCTCAGAAAGAGTTAACCAGCCGCCATCGAGTTTGACATTGCCCTCGGAATCTATGGAAAGCTTCTTAATATCGAAAGTAGGCCAGTCAAGTCCACCAAATTGGGGGGTAATATTACCGCCAATAGCTACCGTGATTGAATTTTCCTGATGTTCAATCGATAATCTCTCTAGCTTTACTTGAGCAATTTGGATACCACCAGCTTCTAGAGTAAATTCTTCAATACCAGATGAGTTACCAACACTTAAACTAAAGTTACCAGCTAAATCCAGTCCCAGTTCTACATCGAGAGCATGGTTGAAGAATGGTAAGCCTAAGACCCCACTAATATCTATACCGGTTAAAGAGTTCTGTAGAAACGCAACTTGAAGTGTTTTCAACCCAAAGGAAATACTGAATAATGTTCCCGAACCAGAACCAGTGATGTCCGTTCCCGATATACTGGGATTCCAGTTGCCACTAATGCCTCCTGATATGCCTCCGCTCCCGATATGGAAATTCGTCAGGGTTAAATCAGTTGGACTAATAGGCACATCTAAATCGTCTGGCAAATAGATGGCTAATGTCTTGAAAACAACTCCACGCCACTCTGGTCCAAGTCCCATGGCTGTGGATTCTGGTAGGCTTTGATTTGATGAGAAATCTAAAGCAATAGTGCCTTCGATAACCAAACCTGTATCAGCAATCATTGAGGGTGCTAGGATAAACTCATTAAGCCCATCCAAGTTAACGCTTCCTCGATCATCAATTAAAACCGCTGCTCCGATGCCAATTTCTGTGTATTGTTGCAAGGGATTATCAACCCACCGATGATTATCTCGAATTACTGGTTTAAGCCATTCACGGGGGAAACGTAATTGTACTCCCCCACCAATCCGAAACTGATAACTTGTCTCCCTAAACGTTGCACCAAAAGTAATTAGAGAAGCACTTCCACCACCAAATACGAGCCCAAATCCATCTAATCCCGGAATGGCTAGTACTGTCTCTGGTACGACGCTCAAATCAGCTTCGATGTGTCCAGCGTTATCTGCCTCAAGAAATTCCTCTTGATATCGTGTGACTAGAATACGATTGAGCAACTCTAGCAAATCTTCCCCTGGTTCCAATTGATCTAGGGGAATAAGATCGCGGGGAAGAACGCGGATTAAGGGGATACCTTCTTGAACTTGTGCCATGATGTCACTTTTCCTCGTACTTTTTGCTATCGTGGTGGACCGCCATAGGGATCGATTAGATTACGAATTGCCCTTCCGTGACCTATTGGAGCGCTTGTAGATGCTGGAATAGGAGTATATCTGCGTACACGACCTTGGTTACCGTTGGTACGGTTCTTAAAAAGCGTGTAGGCTGCATTAGGATCGTTAGGTATGTTGATTTGCAAATGCTCCTCCCACAAAGCGTTGCGGAAATCTCGGGTAAATTGTTCGGCTTGATCGATGACACCAAGTTGTAGTTCACCATCGAAGGTCATACTGCGTTGACCAATATTTGCTGAGCCAACTAAGGTAAATTCATCATCGACAAGCATCAATTTTGCATGGACATATACATTTGTTGTACCGTTATGCAGATAGGCAATTACAAAGTCTCCTGGATGTGCTGCTGCAATCCCTTGCAGATACCGCACACCTAAATCGCGCTGATAGACTTGGTACACTCGCGTAGAATCTTCGGAGGTTTGTGGAACCAATACTGCTACTTTTACCCCTCTTTTAATAGCTTCTCCTAGCTGATAAATAATATCCGTATCCCTCGCTCGGCCAGTTCTGCGAAAACAGGGCGGATAATCAAAAGGTAAGAAGTATTGATCTTCAATGTATATATAGTTGCTGGCCTGCCGAATAGCTTTGAGATAGGAAGCCCAAACTGTAAATTCCCCTGTCGGTGACCAAGAATACCCATAAAACGTACTGGTACGACCATAGGTATGTAGCACTTGTACTGAATGTGTCCCGACTGCTGCTGGAGTTGAAATGGGTGTAGTAATTCTGGCTAAGGGTGGTAGAAGTGGTTCAAGACCAAAAGTGCGGGTTGAATCATTCCAGCGATTGCGAAACGAGCGCTCAATATCGGCAACGACTGGTCCTTCTACCATGATTCCAACATCGTGTGTTGGTGGATTAGGACGATCTGGATCGGTGGGTGAGTGTGATGTTGTATCCCAACGGGTGGTGGAAATATCAATCGAACCCACTAATGCCTTTGGGTTAGTAGGTTTTTTGAAGCAGACATACTTGAAGTGATTACTCCCCGCAACTGGAAACCGATTATCCAATACAGCAGTCCAAACGGAATTAGGAGGAGTTCGTAACCGAGCAACTGATAAAGAGTTAGGCTGTATGCCCGCTGCATGACGACTTAAGACGATATAGGGTGTGGTATTGCCGGCAGCCTGAACAGTTGTCACTTGATCTAAAGCCCCTGACGTAGTATTAGTGTCGCCTAGAGTTCTTACATTTTCAAACCGCCATCCTGCATGATACAGCTCCGTATCCGGTGTTCCAGAAACAGCTGTTAGGGATAAATTCCACTCGCGCATATAATTCTGTCCATCAATACGCAGTAATACTCGATTACCATCAGTATGTGGCTGGAGGGCAACGAGTCCACTCCCAGATGGAGTTGGATAACGACCTTTAGGTGGAAACCCACTAGAGTCACTTAAGTCTATGAACCACTTGGATTTCAGTTCAGTTAAACTTGGCACTATGATTCCTCCTCTGGAGCAGCTAGATTACTCGGAGCAAATGCGATATTGGCATTACCAGCTTCATTGAGAACTTTGATTCTGTATGTCTGTTCTTCAAAGTTAAATTCGTTGGGATGTACATATTCGTATATGCCTCTAGGTAACCATCTGGAGGCATTCCGGAAACTAGCTTCACTTGCTGTGCGTAATTGCACCATACATCTAAGGTTTGAATCGGGCGATGACCACTTTAGGCGTACCGCACTGTAGCGCTCCTCACCTATCGGAATTGACTCACTATAAGGGTGCAACGTGCCATTATCCCCAACACGAACCCATTCAATTGTAGTTATTTGTGGTGGCTCGGGTGGCGATAAATCAACAGCTCTAGCACATCCGATAACAGATGGTTCGGAGCGCAAAATAATTGAACCTCTTCCAGTTTCTCCTTGGCTTATAGCAACAAGACGGTAGTAATAAGTACGTGGACCCCTAAGTCCAGCATCGACCCAAGCTAACCGTTGATTCGGAACAGCTGTATATTGCAGCTCACTCTTACTGTCTCGATAAACTACTACTACTCTTGTGCCATCAGGCGCAGTTATCCCAGAAATAGTTCCGCTTACAGGTGCCGTTGGTGTCGCTAAAAACTGAGTGCTGGACTGTCCATTTAATAAGTCCCTTCCAGGATCAAAGGTGGTTGCCTCGTACACCCGCTCAACTAAGATTACATCTATGTTTGTGCCTAAATCTACGACACCACCATCAGGAATGAGAGGTAGAGCCGGTAAATCGGCAACAGGAGGACCCATCAAACGAATGTCGTGGCTATTTTGCTTGTTGTCGGTTCGATAGATTAAGAATCGCTGTATTCCTCGATCTTTTTGAATCCCCCAAATTAATCTTATGCTTCGATCACTGCCCAGTGCTTTCAATAAATGCGGTTGATTGGGCGGTGTGATATTAGGTAAATAAACAGGCGGGCTACTATTACTCAAATTGCTGATATTGTTCGCCCCATCAACGTAGGCAGAACGATAAAAATAGCGATTCATCGCCCGTCCATCAAGCGTATCCATGTATGCCCGCAAATTTACATCTGGGGTATAGTTTGCCGGGCTATCTGGACCCCGTCGGTCATTATTAGCTGCTTCATTTGGATCGAGCGGAGTTGTTGTAATTTGAGTGAAGGCACGGGCTGTCTGCAGCAAGCTAGCTAGTACTCGCAAACCATCATTGGAT
>JAAUYH010218512.1_pt1 | contig 10737 bp, 8 predicted proteins | sample 7278061 | NCBI WGS metagenome assembly JAAUYH01 (sample SAMN14350203, study PRJNA611818) | marine sediment metagenome | isolation source: surface marine sediment (0.6m) | place: French Polynesia: Moorea | collected 2018-08 | reverse complement strand
GTGGTAGGTGCTACCGAATCAACAAATGCTCCTGCCTCTACCAGCAGTCGAACGACTTCAACACTTCCTCCTTGGCAAGCTTTATGCAAAACAGATGCTCCTGCACGCCTGTCAGTTGCTAAAGCTTCAGCCCCAGCATCTAACAAAAGCTTTGTCACTTCTGTATTCGCTTGACCAGCAGCCATCATCAGAACGGTTAAGCTACTCTCAGTATCTCTAGTATTGGGATTAGCACCAACTTCAAGCAGCCTTTTGACCTCGTTAAGGTTATTTTCTTGAACTGCCCCTATTAGTTGGAAGTTGATATCAGCTTTATAGGCAGCAACTTCAACATTTGGATCGAAGTAAACTTTCCATTTAGCAATTTGTCCGTTTTCATCCACCACTAAATGGTGAGTGTCTTCAATTTCATAAACAATTTTCGTGTGTGTTTGACGAGCTTTAGTGTAAACTACAGCAAAAGCTATGTTTCCTTGTGCTACTATTTCACGCACTTGATATTCTAAAATTTCATTCTCTTCTCCCCTAATCCTAAAGGCTTCGGCAACTTGTTCCCGTCCGATATGTGTCCCCAAATAAGGAATGATTTGGTTGTATTTATCTTGAGGAAGCTCGAAGATAATTTCTTCTGAAAGACCGTTCATGATAGCTTCCATGTCACCGAGCCCTATACTGTCATACCACTGACTGATAATTTGTAAAGTTGTTTCGGTATTCATTGTTGCTCCTTATTGTCGAAAATCACTATTTAAGGGCGAAATTCTGGTCCAATAATCCAGTGTTCGTCGGTAACCATTGTGTGGATGTATTTAGGCTCAAACAGATTTGCCAAATCTGGCTTGATTTCCTGTTCGTATTCTGGAGAGGTGTAGGCTTTTTCCAGTGCCTCTATGTCATCAAACCAAAGCTGCGAAACACAATCGAGAAGTGCTTCGCCAACACTATAAAAACTATCGCAAACGTGGCACTGAAAATAACGCTGAAGTCCAGGAAGTTTCATGACATTGGGGGCGTGAGTTTCGAGCATTTTCTGGCGAAATTCCGCTAACGGCATTCCTGCTTTACGCTTAACCAGAATAAAAAGCTTTACCATACTGGAGTCCTTCCGAAAAGGACATTTGTTCATCAGAATGTGAGTAGTCGTATCTAAGGCAACGGTGCGCCAAAAAGCTGCCCAGTTCGGTTCATCTGCTCGGGCTCCTTCTAAAAATTCTTTACTTTGAAGGGAAGCAAGTTGATCTTCCTCATTTTTGAGCCAGATTTCTGCTACGCCACTGAAAAGAGAAACTTCCGATTCTTTTGCTCTAAAAGGAATCTTGGCATCGATCGCGTAACGTTTAATTTGCGGAATTTTGCTAGCATATTGAACAGCATGAACGTTTATCCAGTAATCCTGAAATTCTTTTTCGCTCATTCCAGGTTTAGGACTGGCAAAGATTAATTGATGAATCATGGTAAAGACTTTAAACTGTTATAGGTGCTTTCACTTCTGATGTTTTCAAGGAAAAATGGTTTTTGTCTTTAAAAGCACTACAAAGAGGGCAAAAAATGTATGACTGTAACTTGGTGTTAGGAATTTTTTAACTTATGAGCAACTCCAAAATGTCGAGCAATTTTGCCATTTTCCATCAGCCAAACATCACCGACTGCCCATTTACCTGTTTTTGAAGATGTAATTACAGCTTGAAAAGAAATAACATCTTCAGTCTCAAGAAAATTCTCTAAAGACTCTAATCGTATATCGCCTTGATAATTCAAGAAGGCATCATAAGCTTCGATTAATTTTTCTGAACCTTGAATTACATTTGGAGGAGGAGTATCTAGAAAAGGAAAGGGATTGTAAAAAACTGCATCTTCCGTGTAAGTATTAACAACCATGCTAGCCATATCTTTATCTGCGATATACTGCATGTGATCGTTGAAAAATTTGCGTCCAGTTGTGATAGTCATAGTAGGTTTTTAAAATCATAGTAGGTTTCTAAAAATATTGGAAAAGAGAAAAAAGCTAGAAATCATTGACCGCATTTAACACCAACCATTTCAGGATTAACATTGCCCTCCAAAACAACATCGATGAGAAAAGGTCCTTTGTGAGCTAATGCCTTCTTAATCGCCGGAGCAATTTCTTCGGGCTTCTCAACTCGAATACTTTCAACGCCCATCGATCGAGCCATTTCGTCAAAGCGCAAATCTGGTTTAGACAGATCGAAACTAAGAGGATAATCCCGCTTTGGTATATCCCGTTCTTGCCAGTAAGCTTCAATGTTCAGCTGCAGTAGCCTGTAAGAGGCGTTATTACAAATAACAAACTTAGCATCTACATTGTGACGAGCAGCCGACCACAGGGCCTGAATTGTGTACATAGAACCGCCATCACCGGAAATTCCAATCACTGTTTTGTCAGGATTAGCAAGTTTAACACCGATTGCTCCTGGAATTCCTACACCTAGGGAACCACCACGGGTGAGGAAATAGTGACCTGGTTTAGTTGGGGGGAAATAGTGTGTTAGAGGCGGAGAGCAAGTTAGAGCCTCATCAAAGATAATAGCATCGTCTGGTAATTGAGCGGCTAATTCTTCAGCAAACCGAGAAAAGTAGAGTGGGACAGAATCGCCAACTTTTTTATATTCTTCTGAGTCCTTCTTGCGATCTTCTTCTTTCTTTCCAGCTATCTTAGTCTTTCTGTCTAGAGCAGCTTTTTTTTGCTCTAATGTCATGACTGCTTCTAGTTCGGCTGCTAGTTTGTCCAAAGTAAGTTTAGGGTCGCTAACTATTCCTAAGTCAACTGGGTGATTTTTGGCAATCTCATAGGCATCTATATCGATGTGGATGACCTTGGCACCTGGTTTAAAGATATTTCCCAGTTCGGGAAATACCTCCGGCAACATATAAGTGCCACAAACTAAGTTAACATCTCCTTTCGAGGTGATAGGCAAACTTTGATAGCCAAACATGTGTCCTGTCGAACCTTGATAGAGAGGATGAGCATAGCTCATGTTCAACTCGCCAGCATCTGCAGACCAAACTTCCGCTCCTAAGAGTTCAGCAAGGCGAGTTAACTCATCTTGAGCCCCAGAATAAGCTACACCATCTCCTATAAAAATCATCGGTTTCCGAGCAGATGCCAACATATCTACTGCAGCTTTAATAGTTTTTTCATCTGGTAATACTTTAGTCGAAGGAAATGAGGTGGGTCTAACCTCTTCAACGACAAACTTATCCAAAATATCTACAGGAACGCAAACATAAACAGGTCCCATAGGAGGAGTGGTCGCAATTTTAATTGCCCGACGCAAAACACGCAGCAGTGAAGAAGGCTCTATTACTTGAGTTGACCACTTAGTAACTGGTTCGGCAAAAGCTACTAAATCTCCAGCCATTTGGGCATCCATTGCCTGATATTTAATTCCGGCATCTCCCCCAATTACTACTAAGGGTGAATGACCTCGTTTGGCTTGATATAACGCTCCGATCGCATTACCTAAACCAGGAGTACTGTGAATTTGCACTAATGCTGGCTTTTGAGTTGCTCTAGCATAACCATCTGCTGCCATCACAGCAATAGATTCTTGCAAGGTCAAAATGTATTTGAGCTCTGGGTAATCTGATAAAGCATCTAAAAATCCTTCTTCTGAGGTACCTGGATTGCCAAACATATATTGGAAGCCATCTGCAAGAAATTGTTCGAGAATGGCAAACCGCCCAGTTTTTTTTGTCATAAATTTTCCCTCGCGTGATAAATAGAGTCTCTTTTAATTTTTTCCTCCGTTTTACCAGTTATATCGTTTGAGTCCTTTTTCCAAAACTTCTATTAATCTCTCCCCGCACTCAGCAGAAGAAGCAGTAGAACGGCTGGTGATAAAGGGATAATCAACAATTACTGAAGTTACATGCCCGACTCTGCCAATAAAAGCACCATCGGGTCCAACAGCGTCACGGAGAATAAACTCTAAGGGATAAAAAGGAGGGCCAAAGTTTATAAAGCCATCTCCAAATCCCTTGTTAGAGCCATCGAGGGCGTGAGGCCCTTCAAATCCTGTACCGTCAAGATAGTCATAATCAATTGGATGACCAGTAACGTGTTTGCCCCAAATAAGGCTTTGTTTATCTCTGAAATCTCTTGCAAATGCTAGACAGCTAACGCCATAGCACTCAGCAGCAATGGGCTTATTTAAGCGATAAAAGCCAAGAATCAGATCGTGCAGTCTTTGATTGTTTGCCAAATCGACCAGCGCACCGCTACCACCGACAATTACAAGAGCATCGTATTCTACTAGTTGTTTGTCAATAATCTCATCTAGTTTCTTGTAATAGTTTTCCATTTCTCTGAGATATTTTGGAGAGCTAGGATAAGGTCGCCGTGGCAACCAGTTAGCAAGACTCTTGGGATTATCTAGTCGGTTTGAATCGTGTATTTTCCGTGTCTTTTGCGCGTAGTCTTCTGAGGTAACTGACCGACCTAAAGGGGGATCTGTGAAGCCAGGTTGCATACTAACTGCCAAGGGTGTAGGTTTTTTTCCTGTCGGGGTCACAAAGGTAATTTCATATCCCTGGTGATCGCAAGCTTCTAAAGGTCCAATAAGTTCTTCCCCCCAGTACCCCCATTCTGACAAAATAAAGATAATTTTTTTCATTCAACTAACTCCTCATTTGAGCCTTTATATATTCATTCTGTTTTGCTATTAACTCAGTTGAAATCTGAAATTATGCCAATTATCAAAAATAGTCAGATATGTAGCCAACTATTTTCTCATTAAAAGCAATTTCCAAATACTTTCCTATGTTTCGACGTTTGGTTTTATTTTTAAGACCTTTACCTTTATTCATCTCATTAGATAGTCTCCATATATTTTTCATGAATTGAAAATTTTATTTTCTTATTTACTTTAGGCTTTTCACCTGACAGAAATTAATAAATCAATATTCAATTAAAACCATAGTATTTGACCTGAATTATTGTTTCATTTTTGGAGTCAAAAATTAATGTAACTACAGATCGCATTTTAAAATGACGTACGTTAATTATGGGAGATTAGTTTTTTTGTATTTTAGAAAACTCCTGTCTTTTTATAAGATATCGTCAATTTTAGTAATAAGCAAGTTCTTTATAATTTGTACATTTTCTTTTCAAGCTGATTTTTTCAAAATAAATCTAGGTATGAATATAGCGATCAATAAAATCGATCACTTACAAAAAAATATACCCCATCAACGAAATATTTACAGAAAAAATTATTTAAATAGTTATCATAAATAGCTCTACTTATATTAAAGTTTAAGATGTAATCACTAGTGTTTAATAATCGGATTTATATATCATTTCTAAGATAAACCTCTTACTTTACGCGTGGATCGTATATTTCGTAATATTTCTTTATACTGGAGTTGAGCTGGCGGGGTGAAAAAGTTCATTTGCGAAATTTACGCGAAGTGATTAAGGCAGATGGGGCTATACCGATACGCCTTGCATATCGGTATAGCCCCCAGGGGAATCGCATCTAATGGCTGAAATCTTTGCCAGAAAAATGTTTGATCGAGCTAAAAAGTCGAACTCACGTTACTTATGTAAGTAATTATTGCAAGAAGTAACGATTAATATAATCCGCATAAAATTAGGAGTTTATTTGAGAATTCTATAGATAAGACATTAAAAAAATGAGCTTAAATTCACATTTAAACAAAGGAGTAAAAATATGAATTTAGATACGATTCAAACGCCTAACGGAACTAACTAGCTTATTTACCTGATAACGATGGAAGAGATGGTTGTTATCATCAGCTAACTGTAAAGTTTGGAGATTTAGACACAGTTTACGAACAAATAATTAAATATTATATTCCTGATTAGATAATTATAGAATGATGAAAGAAAAACGGTTAGCTGAATTTACCCTATCTGACACAGATAACACAACATTTCTGGTTGAAATAGAAGAACCAGAAGATCGTTCTCTTGAAAGAGTTGCCTTACCATCTCGGAGAAACGTAATCAAAGCAAAGCAGTCGTTTGAAGAAGCTTTAGAGAATGTCAAGCCTGTAGCTTCTACAATTATCAAAAAGTTGCGCGGAATGAATACTCCAGCTACTGAAGTAGAAGTTAAGTTTGGTTTGAAGTTAACGGCCGATGCAGGAGCAATTTTTACTTCCGTAGGAGGTGAAGTAAGTTATGAAATTACGTTGAAGTGGACACAAGAGAAATTGTCAGAAGCAAATGATTAATCTTTTATCTGATGATTACTATCAATATCAATTTTTCAAAGTCTCTATTACTCGTATTTATAATGATTATAATCAAGTAGTGGGAGCTGGTTTTCTAGTATCTGATCGATACATAATAACCTGCGCTCATGTGATTAGTGAATCATTGAATCTTCCTGAAGATAGCCAAGAAATACCTAAAAAATCACTAACTTTAGATTTTCCTTTTATTGATAATGATGAGAAACTAACCGCACAGGTAGTATTTTGGAAACCAGTTTCGTTTACTGAAAAGATAGAAGATATTGCAGGCTTACAACTGAATAATAATTTACCTAATATGCCTCAACCTGTACGTTTAGTTACACCAGAAGATGTATGGGAGCATTCCTTTAGAATTTTTGGTTTTCCAAAAGGTCATAGTCATGGAATACCAGTATCTGGAAAATTATTGGACACAAATAGTAAAGGTTGGCTATTGATGGGCAATGTTGAAGGAACAGGATATTGGATAGAACCTGGATTTAGTGGTGCGCCAGTATGGGATGAACAGTTGAGGGGAGTTGTGGGCATGGCTGTTGCCTATGAAAAACGCAGAGAAAATGTTAAGGCAGCTTTTTTGATTCCTACTCAAGTTTTGAGACAAGCTTGGAATAAAATTTCTCAACCAGACATAATCTCCCCGCGCCCTAAAATTCCAAATCCTCCTTCAACTACTGAACAGCAAAGAGAACTTCAACAACGTCAAGACCAAATTAAAGAGCGTATAGCTACCTTAAAGGTCTCCAATGATAATTTTGATATTTATAATCAACTCTGTGATTCGTTAAAAAAAGAGGAATGGAATGACGCAGATAAGGAAACGATTCAGATTATTCTCGGCCTTACTAAGCGAAAAAAATATGGCTTTCTAAGGGAGAAAGATATTGAAAATATTTCTTGTATAGACCTCCTCAAAATAGATTTACTCTGGCTGAAAGCTAGTAATAATCGGTTTGGTTTTAGCGTGCAGCGATATATTTGGCTAAGAAAACTTGATATTAGATTAGAACTAGCGCAATTGAATAATAGTCAAAACCTTCTTAATTTTGGGAAGTGTGTGGGATGGTACGCAAATGATGAATTATTGCACAGTCGTGACAGCTATAAATTTTCCTTAGATGCTCCAGAAGGTCATCTGCCATCATTGAGATTTCCTTGCTCTGAATTTGCTCGAAATAATACGAATTGGTGGCAATCATGGAAAAGAATTTTCAAAAATTTCTTAATTCGCACAGACAACTGTTTATTAACGTGAGGTATTTATTTGTATGAAATTAGTGCAATTTATTCTAAAATTATCAATCTTAGTAAGTGTGGTAATAATTAGTCAGCCTAAAATGTTACACTTCAAAATATTATTGTTAGAAAAAGAGCGACATTTATCGTTGGAATTGTTCGAGAAAAATTCTGAAGATTCAAAAACTCTGAAAACGGACTTAAGCGTACAGAAACAAAAGATATTAACTCCCTCTGTCGATAATTTACCTATATTAATTCCGTTTACGTTTGCCGGCATTATTATAGGTTTAGTTCATGTGATTGCTGGTGTAGTGGTTTTGTATATTTTATTTCGACCTAGTATTATTCAGATCGAGCAAAATGAGGTTGGAATTGTCTATAAAAAGTTTGGTTCTACTTTGCCACCTAATTGTCAGATTGCTCTTAATAAAGAAATGGGTATTCAAATTGATATTCTTTATCCCGGACGACATTTTATCTTTCCTTTTTGGATGTACAAAATCATTAAGGAAAAGGCTGTAGATATTGGTCAAGATGAAATTGGTTTAGTTAAAGCTAAAGATGGTTATCCTCTTGCCGCTGGACAAATGTTTGGTAAAGTTGTTGAATGTAATGATTTTCAAGATGGTAGTGCATTTATAAAGGAAGGTGGTCAGCGAGGTATACAATTAAAAATCCTAAGAAATGGTATTTATCGAATTAACACCGAACTATTTGATGTTGAAAAAAGATTAATTACTCATATTAATGAAGATGAAATAGGAATAGTAGAAGCTAAAGATGGTCAGCCACTTCCTTCTGGAAAAACTTTTGGTTCTGCTGTTGAATGTAGTAATTTTGAAGATGCTCAAGCATTTATAAATAAAGGAGGATGTAGGGGGAAACAGCTCAAAGTTCTAACTGCTGGCAAATACGCAATTAATAGAGAACTTTTTAAAATTAAAAAATGTAATATTGTCGAAATTGAAGCTAACCAAATAGGAATAGTAGAAGCTAAAGATGGTCAGCCACTTCCATTAGGTCAGAACTTCGGTTCTGTTGTTGAATGTAATAATTTTCAAGATGCTGAGGCATTTATCAGAAATGGTGGTCAAAAAGGGAAGCAATTAGAAATTCTTTCTAGTGGAATTTATTACATTAATACCGAATTATTTAAAGTTGATAAAGCAGCAGTTATTAATATTTCTCATGGGGAAATAGGACTTGTTATTGCTCAAGATGGTGCACCATTACCACCGGGGCAAATATTAGGTAAGACTGTTGAGTGTAATAATTTCCAAAATGCTGAAGCATTTATCAGAAATGGTGGTCAAAAAGGTAAACAAAGAACAATTATTACTTCGGGAGATTATAGGATAAACACTGAATTATTTACAGTAATTACTACTACAAATGCCATAGATTTTGGAATTGATCCAGATGAATTAAAAGTTTATCTGGTTACACCAGGCAAAATTGGAATTATTACTACTCAAGATGGTAATCCATTACCAGGAGGTGAAATTGCTGGATCTGTTATTGAGGGGCACAGTAAATTTCAAAATGTGCAAAAATTTATTGATGCAGGTGGCTATCGAGGTTTACAAGAGGAGGTTCTTGAAGAAGGATCTTGGTGTTTAAATCCTTGGTTTGCTAAAGTCGATTTAGTTCCCTTGATTTATATTAAGGCAGGAACAGTTGGAGTTGTAATCTCAAATGTAGGAGAAAATATCGAACAAGATCGGAGGCAAGATACTGATGAGTCTCGATTTAATATAGTTCCACAAGGATATAAAGGTATCGAAGAAATACCACTTATGGCTGGAAAACATTCTATCAATACAAGAATAAAAAATATAGAAATAGTTCCTAGCCATGAAATAACTTTGGACTGGACAAATAGAGATAAACCAGCAACAAACTACGATTCTAATTTGAAAACGTTAGAACTTCGTTCCAAAGATGGCTTTACTTTTAAAGTTGAGGTCACACAAGTTATTAATATTGCTCCAAAAAATGCGCCTAAAATGATCTCTCGTGTTGGTTCACCAATTGCAGATATTTTTAATGAAGTTGAGCAAAAACAAGAATCTGATGATAATCCGGTTAAATATAGCTCTATCAAAAACCTTGTCACTAGAGTATTAGAACCAATGGTTGATAATTACTTCCGTAATTCTGCTCAAGAATATGATGCTTTAGACTTTTTACGACAACGGGATGAAATTCAAGAAGGAGCTACCGAACATATTAAAAATGCACTTAATACTTATGGAGTTCAATCTGTTGGTACTTTTATTAATGAAATTGACTTACCAAATGAACTCGAAGACCGAATAAAGGCTCAAAAAATTGCTGAAGTTGAAAGTTTAAAATTGAAAAAAGAACAGGAGACTGAAAAAGAACGCCGAAAACTTGTCACAGAGCAGAAACTTACAGAATCTGAGGGAGAATTAGTTAAAGCGGAACGAGCGACAAAAATAGGAGAAGAAAAAGCCAAAATTCAAATAAGGGAAGCACAAGCACAAGCACAAGCCAAACAACTCGAGAATAATCTAGAAATAGAGAAGAAGGAACGAGAAACTAATCTAAAAATAGAAGAACAGGAGCGTCTGATTGAACTTGAGATGAAAGTATTTCGTGAGAAAATTAAGGCTTTTAGTCCTGAACTTTATGCCAAGTTAATATCAGACAAAGACTGGAGCGAAGCATTATCTAAGTTTAAATATCAAGCCCCAGAAATATTTATTGGTGGTGGTAATACTGGTAGTTCTGGAGGAATGGAAGCATTGCAGTCAGGTCAATATCAGCTCATGTTTTTAGATTTTATTCAAGAACGGTTAAAAGAAACAAAAACTAAGAGATTGAAAACTAACAACATGGAATCGAAAGGTTTGATAGAAGCATCCTTAGACCAAATAGAGGATAACAATTAAGGTTCTGTCACAAAAAAGATCGAAGAGAAAATAACTTCGTGATTGGAAAGTTGATGAAGATTGAAATTGACTAAAATCGCCATGCAACTTTTTGTCCGTTTAGAGTTTAGTTTATCGAAAATATTCTTTATCTTTTAAACTATTCCAATCGATTGGTTTTACCAACACATCAGTAACTCGATCTTCTAAACCAGCTCGCACATTGTCGGGTAAATCTTCAGAGGTAAATACAACTATATCGCCATCAAACGATATTTCTTGGATTAATGCGATGCTCGGTGAATCGGAGCTGGAGATATCAAATATTAATATATCGGAATCGATCGGATCTGGGAGTTCTTGG
>JAAUYH010076993.1_pt1 | contig 10737 bp, 4 predicted proteins | sample 7278061 | NCBI WGS metagenome assembly JAAUYH01 (sample SAMN14350203, study PRJNA611818) | marine sediment metagenome | isolation source: surface marine sediment (0.6m) | place: French Polynesia: Moorea | collected 2018-08 | reverse complement strand
GTTTGAAGATCTCTTTGCTACATCGAATTTCACCTGAAAACTGCAAGAATTGGCTTCTTTGGTCTTCATCACCGTATATGGCCAGTACACTAAATCAAAAATCAGAATTCTAACTCAAGTGGATAAGATACTGGACATACATCCGGAATCAGCAGTTGAGCAAGGTCATCGAATAATATAAAATATTTGCTTGTTTGCAAATAATGTATTCGAGGTTCTGGAATATTTCCTTCACTTTACCGTTTTCAATTCGTCTCATATTTAGAAAAATAACTTACTGAAAATTTCAGAGTTAACTGAGATTTTCCGGACCTTCCGCAGAATTTTCTGGACTTGAGAGTTTCACAAATACCTAAAACATTGATTGCTCTTGTTTTTTATGCGATAGTTTTACTGAGACATTTCTATAATAGATATATGAATAGTAAACGATGCGCAAAGACGTGGATCATAGTACATGTATCATTTAATCATTTACGAAGCTTACTATTTACTTAATATAAGGAATTTCAAATTTCGTTATATAATTTTAAATTTGTAGGGATAGAAATTGGACTTTGTATATAAGATCTGCCATTACGAACCGGTCGCTCATGATGCTACATACAGACTGAGCTTGCTTCTAAGCTCTGAACTTCAGAGCTGAAAAAACATCTTGTTGAAGCTGAAAGAAGACAGGCTAATGCAATTTGCAGGTACAAAATGAATAAAACAGAAAAATTACATAAGAAATGCAAGAGAAGGTATCAGATCCATTGTCCTATAAATTTAGGCGAATCGAGCCTAGCTAGAACTACGACGATGCGGCGTGCTCAAATTTTACACCAGTATTTTTCGTTATGCCACACATGAAGGCAATCTGCGAATCGAATTCTGCTTTCTTTGCGAAATTGTCTCCATCGTAATCCACAGGCCTCCTATATTTTCATCACTACTCAACTTTTGGTATTATTTCCATAAGGAACCAGTTCAGCGGCCTACGATAGTTATGAAACGGCTCTGTTTTCAAGGTTTCGGCTATTCAACATTTCTTCTTGAACTAACGATCTTGCTTGGGTTTGGGTCAGTGTGCCCAAATCGGATGAGTGCTCAATCCAAATCTTCGGCTTCATGATTCCACCTAATTGTCGCTATGCCGCTCATCGACTAATTCGTAGTTGTTGAAAACCCATACAATCTAGAAAAAAACAGGCTTTGTTCTCCTCTCCGACCCAAACTACCAGAAGCTGTGTACCGTGTTGCAGTTCGTGACGCCAACGTCAGATGCTCAAGTAACTTCTACGATAATTAGGTCCAAAAAAGTGACATCTCGTTTTTCAGTATTTTTTATACCTTTGATCGACCTTCCCAGCGACCAGTAAAATTCTTGATTTGAGGCATAAAAGCGAGAAATCTACTTTCATATCTACTTCGATTCCTCAAAACTGGAAGACCATTGGCTTCAGGAAAACTGACAACGACATTGCGCGCATAATCAGAAATCTAGAGATATCGAGATATTCTCATGAATCAGCCCAGCGAGGGATCCAGCACGCAAATAATTTCCGGACGACAAAGGCTTAGCAATAACGTAAGAGAGAGAAGCAACAGCAGTTTCTATTGAACTTCAGAAGCATGGCTGTTTGGATTTTGAACACTGTGCAATGAAACTCACTGAGCAAGTTCAGCTTTCGGGTAATCAGTTAGTCCTTTCGCCCCATAGTTCTCTCCAGCCGGTGAATAGTAGTATTCAGTCGACGGAATCGGGGCCGTTTTAATGCCCTTCTCGTGGCGCTCCACCAAATCCGGATTACTGATATATAGACGTCCGAACGCAACCATTTCACAGTAGCCCTCTCGCACATCCTTCTCCGCATTGTCCAAACTATACCCGCAGTTTGCCATAATAGGCCCATCGAACACGTCACGAAACTCGCCTAGTGTCATTGGAGTGCCAAGTTCATGAAACCCGATCGCAAGACCGTTTAGGACATGTAGGAACGCCAGATTGTACGCGTTCAACATCTTTGCCACATGCAAGAATTGTTCACGGTAATCTGGCGAACCAACCTCGTTGAACACGCCGTTCGGAGAGATACGTACAGCAACGCAATTGGAAGGCCACACTCTGAGAATAGCCCGCACGACCTCGTCCAGTAAACGTGCACGATTTTCGATAGAGCCACCGTACTTATCTGTGCGTCTGTTCGTCTTCGACTGCAGGAAGGTATCCAGCAGATAACCATTCGCAGAATGCACCTCGACACCGTCAAACCCGGCCTCCTTCGCCATTCGAGCAGCGTTCTCGAACTGTTGCGGTATCTCTTTCGTTTCCTCCGTGGTGAGTGCTCTCGGAACTTCGTAGTTCACTTTTCCCGCAGGTGTGTAGTTCAACTTGTGCTCAGCGCTGATGCCAATCGCCGACGGGGCCACTGGAAGCGGCTCCTTCTCGTCGGGACGAAATGAAGAGTGCGATACTCGGCCGCTGTGCCACAACTGGCAGAAGATTTTTCCTCCTTTCGCATGAACTGCATCGGTCACCAATTTCCATGCTTCCCCATGCTTCGATGTAAACAAGCGTGGCAGACGCCAAAATCCTTCACCTTGAACAGAGACTGAGGAAGTTTCGGCGATGATGAGTCCAGCGCTAGCACGTTATGCGTAGTACTCTGCCATAGTTGGGCTGGCCACCCAGTCGCGTTCACCCACGGCACGACCCCTCGTCAACGGGGCCATTGCGATGCGATTCGATAAGGTGATGTCGCCAAACTTCATCGGTGTGAGTAAGGACGAGGCCATTGTGTTTAGTTCTGTGAGGACTCGGGAGATGTGCTACTAATAGGTTCCTTGCATCATGAACATGACGTCTGCAAAAAGTTGGGACTTCGTACTCAAAAAAAAATAAGACAATTCTCTATGATTCCCTCAATAATATCTCAATTGCACAGTCCCAATGGTGTAGTTCATCAGGCAGTTTTTCTTATATGCACGAATGAAGCAATTAAAACTGTCGGAAAAATGAAACAGTCTGGAAAACAGTCTCAGAAATCGGTCTTAAGAGATCTCGACACAATCAGTGAGGATTTTAGGGAGCCAGTTTCAGCCAATCACCTCTTTTCAGTGAATCAGGCTATAGTTTTTATTCGCTGACTGTAGGTTTCAAAAGTACCTACTTATAGTGTCGAGATCTGTAAATGGTAGCTTAGAAAAAATATCATTTTCGTGCCGAACGAAAGAATCCGGTTATTTCATAATTTGAACCGGAATTCACGAGAAGCTGGCTCCGAGTTCTAATTCGATTCTGGACTGGGTAACCTAAAAAACCGAATTTGGCTCCAGACAAAGCATCACACCATTTTATTGAATTATTTGCGACCTTTATATTTTGAAATGAAAAAAGTAATGCGAAGAAACCAGTAGAATTAGAGAGAAATGCGCACATGGTTTTAGTTAGTCTATCAGAAGACGGTATGTCTGTTGAAACTGTAATTGAAAGAAAGGTTCAATGCTTACCCAGTGAATTGGTCCTAATTTTCCGAATTAGACACAAAATTTAATGACGTTTAGGAATACATCAGTGTAGAACTGAAAGGCATTTAAAATTAACGCGCTTTATGTAACGCAGATTATGAAGTGATGTTGAAGTAGCTTAACTAGTTGAACAGATTCCATTTATTCGGAAACGTAGAAGAAGTGTTTTATAAATAATTCATGGAACGCTGATGAATTATGTTTAAATAGAAACCGATATTCTAAGAAAGATAGAGACAGAAAAGTTGCGGTACCATTTCTTTTTTGTTTATAGAGAGAACGACTGAATGCTTCTTAAACTGGCTGAATATCTACAACAGATTACTTCTGTATTCTGCCCTTTGTTGCACATTGTACTATTTCAAAGATTGTACACATAACATCTCCAAAGACTGAGATTACGATCAGATATTCGATTCACGAATTCAAATCCTCTATTGAATTTCTTTTTGTGCTATTCTTTGATACATCATTACATGCTTTAATTCCATCACAATATATATATATATATATTCTACTTTCGGTACAGAAATAAAGCCATAGAAACTGATCTAGCCTTCATTTCTTATCATTTCCCGTGGAGAACGAATGACAGAATATGTAGTTAATACAAATCAGATTTTCTACTTTTCCTGCCTGAAATATGACGAGTATTATTGAAGCTTCAATAACATTGTCATCTTGTTTAGCGATGATGATACCTCTTACAAAGAAAATCGAAGCGAACGTTAGGCTTCATGCATGTAACGTTCTGCAAAATTTAGTAAGTAAACTAAGATATTTTCTATATTCTTAGAGTTTAACGGTGAATATTTAGTTCTTTCCAACACTAATAAATCTAAAAATCAATTGTAGGTGAACCGCCGGGCGGTCCGAAGGACTGTAAATTCTCGGCTCCAATACAATACACCTTCGAAGTGGGCTGAATCTCAGAAGAAGTTGAGAAACTCGGAGTAGCCAAAAAATTAAAACCCAGTCGGGATGTCTCGTGTGGCGGAGCAAGCGGTAGGAAAGGCTATCTCTGACTTAAAGTCAGATATTTATGAATGAAAAATGAGAGGTGCTACATCAGAATGCCCTTACAAGACATTCCAGAAACCTATTCAATTAAATACGTATCGCATGATTACTACATTTTATTGTATAATAACTATCTTAATATCGCCATTGACAGTGTCATGCTTCTTTTGTTATTGCTTAGCACACTACAAGTCACTAACGGCAAAGCAAAAGTATTGAAAATTTTTCTTGACATCGCGCTTAATTCGATAAAATAAGATAATCTCTGTTGCTTGTGAATTGGTTCTATGAATGTATGTCGATAATTTCGTCCTTCCGCTTACGGTGATCATAAGTTAGTAAAACTATATTTTATTGTTTTCATCATCATTTTTCATAAATTTTTCGTCTTTTTGGTGCACAGTTACATTTTTCTTTGAAGCTTGCGATATGTTTTATTCTTGTAATTATTTTGTTTGATCCATGCTGACTCGCTCGATTGTATTAAGATTTAAATGAGGAAATCCAAGAACTTTCTTTATTCAATTTTGAATCATTCAAACAAGATGAAAGGCGTGAGTTCTACTGGGCAACTTTTTGGATGCAGAAAAAAATTATTATTAAATTGTACGTGACCTTGAGTAAGAGAAGGAAGCTGTTGTAGAGAAGAATGAAGAAAAACAATGTTACTCGAACTAGAGAATAATGCCTACTTCTCTAGTTCAGTACATAATTATTGATTTCGGGCACCCACAGGAGATTAACTAGCTATTCCGGATTGATACTATCGATGTAATCTATTCTGAACATATTATATTTCAATAATCTGTATGCGACTCTGTGAAGACTGCGAAATTCAGCACAATGTTTATTGAGTATGCTGACATCTGCGTGGAACGGGACTTCCCTTTAATACTTCAGCCATATTGGTTGGCGCTTTGACAACGTGCACATCGCCGTGGGTTGAAATCAATTGGTGGACGATAACAGGAAAGTGTATTCGTATTTGAATCTATTTAAATTAATTGTATTCAATCCTACTTTTTACAGAAAGAGAATCTTTTTCACAGTTCTTTTACTTTTCCTATTTGCGGTATTTTTGACAATTCGTAAGTTGTTTTTCATTTGATGTTAATCGAACATTTTCGATCTTAAGTAGATGGAGTAGGGGCCATTCTATTGAGTGATCTCGTACAGAACATGTCAAGAAAAACGGTACTACTAATATCCATACTCTCCTATTCCCTTATTCTCAGCTGATCAAAGATTTAATTCGAAGATCTATGGTTATCTATATTGAGCGGGATGTATGCTAAATTTCTTTGCCGTTCAAGCGCACTTTTGGCGGATTGGAATGATATGATTACCGTCGACGCAGAAGTTTCCATTAAATTTCAGATCAAGTTGTACGTGGTCCTTACAGTACCGTATCTGAATCAAACCTCTCCGTTTTAGTAAGTGGCATCGACGCGTAATGATTCTCAGGATTCTTGGGCGTGTGATATTTCAATTCATTCTGTATAAAAATCACAGAAATGCTATGGCACTATCTGATACGGCACTTCACCTCGAAAGTGAATTTCCGGAATTGTTTTATCGCTTTAACGGCATCAAATCTGGAGCTCAATCGATTCCTTTTCTAGCTCATCTAAGAAAGGAATTCTGAAGCACATCAGGTAATCGTCTCATTGAGGACTGCCGAAGAGATTCAGACCGAACCTTTCCAATACAGTAAACTATGCTCGGTTCTACGCAAGCTTCATAGGAACCATTGTGCAGCCAAGCATCGAGCTGCTTCGATTGCCATGCTGCGGCGTACAAATGCATCTATGCAATAGAGGCGAAATGTATGATGAAGGAAGGCGTTGACAATACCCAATCGAACCCATTCGTTTTACGTCCAAAATTAATTACGTACAGTCGTACAGTCTGCACGACTGTTCCCGTAGCGCGTTTTTATTCCTGAATCATCTCCCATAATACACATGTAGCGTAGAAAGGGTATTGTTACGTCTGCAAGATTCAGATGTTGGAGCTGCTAAATTTATGTAAATCGCCAGGCGCGTGATTCGTGTCAAGTGCGGGAAGTGTATCGGTCAGCATATGTGGGAATATTCAACTCCGTAGCTATTTTCTTAGCAAAAATGTCTTCATCTTGTTTAGATGACTGGCTGTGAATTCGAGTACAGTGGGAGTGATGCTCTTCCGTAGGTGTTCATTACCTTCATGGGAATCCCCCGATCGACGTGATCCATGATTCTACGAGATCTAAGATGTACACAATGGATATAAGCTATAGATATCGCTCAACCATTGGGCGTCCTGTTCCATGTTTCGCGAGCTAAATAATTGCAATGCGTTATTGAGATAACCATTGCGTCAGTTTGGGGAACATGATCTAGATTTCTATTCGCCCGCCCGATGTTCTTCTTTTTGCAGACGTCATTGACAGTTTGTAGCAAACCAAGTTATAAGGCAATCTCCCAGCCGCTACTCCGACCTACTCATCCCCACGCAACGCAACAAAATACAGCAAACCACAATGGCTTCGTCTCTACTCCAATCGATGAAGATCGGTGACCTGGCGCTATCGAATCGCATCGCAATGGCCCCGATGACAAGGGGCCGTGGGGTGGGTGAACGTGATTGGGTGGCCAGTCCAACTATGGCCGAGTACTACGCACAACGTGCAAGTGCTGGACTCATCGTCACCGAAGGTACTGCAATCTCTCTTCAAGGCGAGGGATGGTGGCGTGCACCACGTGTGTTCACCCCGAAACATGCGGAGGCATGGAAATTGGTGACCGAAGCAGTTCATGCGAAAGGAGGCAAGATCTTCTGTCAGTTGTGGCACTGTGGCCGAGCATCACACACCTCGTTCCGCCCGGATGAGAAGGAGCCGCTCCCCGTGGCCCCGTCGGCAATTGGCTTGAGCAATGCCCACAAGTTTAACTTCACACCTGAGGGGCGTGTGGAATATTCAGTGCCGAGAGCACTCACTACGGAAGAAGCGGAAGCCATACCGTCACACTTCGAAAATGCCGCTCGAATGGCAAAGGAGGCCGGATTCGATGGCGTCGAGGTGCACTCCGCGAACGGTTACCTACTCGACACGTTCCTGCAGTCGAAGACGAACAAACGCACCGACAAGTACGGTGGCACTATCGAGAATCGTGCTCGCCTACTGGACGAGGTCGTAAAGGCGATTCTCAAGGTGTTGCCTTCGAACCGTGTTGCTGTTCGCATCTCGCCGAACGGCGTGTTCAATGAAGTTGGTTCGCCGGATTACCGTGAACAGTTCTTGCATGTGGCGAAGATGTTGAGCCCCTATAAACTTGGGTACCTCCACATCATGAACGGGCTTGGCTTCGGATTCCACGAACAAGGCACTCCGATGGGACTTTCCGAGTTCCGTGCCGTCTACGATGGACCTATCATGGCGAATTGCGGATACACTTTAGAACAGGCCGAGAAAGACGTAAAGGAAGGCCACTGTGACATAGTGTCGTTCGGTCGTCTTTTCATCAGCAATCCTGATTTGGTGGAGCGTCACGAGAAGGCCATTGAAATGGCTCCCATCCCGTCAAGCGAATTTTTCTATTCCCCTGCAGGAGAAAATCTCGGTGGCAAGGGATACACCGACTATCCGAGAGCTGAAGTTGCTAAGTGAGTTTGATGGTAAACATGAAGCAGAGTTCTTTCATTTCATACCTTTCGCCGGTAGACAGATTCGAACATATTTTTAGTTGCTTCTGAGTACTGGTAGTGTACTGCACATGGTTGAATTATAGTTCCTGTGTTCGAAATTCCAATGCCAACTTAAGAGAGCTGCTGTAGTATCCTCTCCTTTGCTGATCTCAGCCTATCTATCCCTAGTACTGCTGTACCTAGTTGTCGAATGGTATCCCTCAGAATTTCTAACAAAATTGTTGATTTTGCTCCTAAAAAAGGCCTTTGGAGCCGCTGACGCCTTCGTTGCCAGTGAACTAAGCAGCTTCACACTATGTCGCATGCAGGAAAGAATAACGTACATTGACCTCGCCTATTTGGGGGCTTTGAGCAACGTCCTTGCTCTTTTCATGGTGATGAAACTACCAGTATAGCAAGGTGCTACGATGTTTCGCGGAGTAACAACTAAACTCCATTCCATTCATTTAAGCACTCAACATGGCATTGGAATATTGTAAATAATTAAGGAAAAATACAGCGATGATATAGATGTAGGTCCATGGATAAGTGGAGTTTAGTTTTTTGGAAGATGGCGTACATTTTGAAAGAACACCACGAGAACACGGGCACCATTCAAAAACAAGAGCAGTCAACTTTCCTGCCATAGAACGATAAGCACCAAAATTTGTAGTTATGCTCCAACTTTTGGAAGGCAAGATTACGCTACTTTCTTATCGTTTTAAAGAATTACCTCAACTATTTTCTTCTTTGAATTCACTTTCATCCTCGAAATACTTACACCTCATTTCCCGATCTTTGAAATACTTCTTGTCCAGTTGCTTGTTCCACTCTAGTCAAACAAACCACTAAAAACTTGAGCCTGTGATTCGGTCCGTTCCAATACCCTATACCAGGTAATTATTCAAATGAAAAAGGGAGACATAAATTGTAGTGAACGATCGAACGTAGATGGCTTTCATGCATTATCTAAAAATGTTCCTTGATTAATACTTAGAACATAATGGTTGTTCGAAAGGTTTGTTTCACTTAGGAAAAACTGAAATGCAAAAATAATTATGGGAGGGATTGAATATACCCGAGCGGTTCTCTTTGGGTAAGACTTATCGAATCGCAGCTGTGATAGCAAAGAATGCTGATTCTTAAAATTTAATCCTGTTCCAGAAAACTGCAAGTAGAGAAGCAACGATAAATTTACGATCGCAGTTTCAGTCTTGGCCATCTTGCCTATTCATTGCTCTTGCATGTTATATCTTCTCGATTTTAGTTACGCTAATAACTGTTTCCAGAAAGAGATTCAGGAAGGACCGCTGTTCCTGGGGCGTCTGATAATCAAGTAGCAATCCGAACGCCAACGAATACGACCGCTAGACTCCAGAACTTCGATCGACCCTTGTCGAACAAGTTGCGAAATAGCGCTTTTCGCGTAATTCTCACGACTCAAGGTTCCGCATTGCACACCCTTCAAGGTGATGTACGCCGTCGCAACACGAAGAACATCATTGGCCTTGTACGCCGTAGGAGCGAAGCGAGATGAAACTCTGTGGTCTTTCACACTAGTATAAGGCCGAGTGTGGTTGAATAGGTGATCATTCAAGCAACGAAGCCAGGCTCTGTCGAACGACATGCCGAACGGTTTCTTCGTTCAGCTTTTCGTATTCCACAACGCCAGTGTTCAAGGATTATATATAGTTCAGGTAATAGCGCGCTCACGTTAAGTCATGGGTGTCAAATGAAAAATCTTGGAGTGCGTGAAAAAGAGGAAAATTACATTTGAAATCGTTCTCGGATATGAAAATGAAGGAGCTTCACCGCTGAACATGGTTTCAATGCTTTGTCGACACGTTTTTGTTCTATTTAAATCGACTAGTTCTCGAAGTGCAAAAACGGTTAGTGAGAACTCTGCACACCACTCAAAATTCTACAGAAATATGCGGAAATCCTTGCAACAAGGAAGTTCAGAAGCCGAGTAGATGAGAATGCACGAATCTGATCTGGATTCTGGAGTCGTGGAATTGACAGTCATTCGGAGCAGTATTGTAGATTATCTACTGTAAATCGCCCGCGACAAAATTAAATGTCTTCGTTTTGATATATCCCAATTTTTTTAAAAAAATTTCATATCAAACAATTGCTTTCCAGTAGTCTTGTGCTTGCGTTCATTTCAAATGTACACTAATACAATGCAAGAACTTCAGCAGGATTCATTGAATACAAATTCATCACTTCTAGCGCCCCTTAATTTAGCTGTAGAAAAGGCAAGTTAGATGGGATAGTGAAATATAAATGGAAATGTAGCTTTCAACATCATACTGATCGAGCTCGTATCGGTTTCAGCTCGGTTGACCTTAAAGGAGATTTGAAACTCCCCTCCGATTAATTTACCGACGCCCTGTCACTGTGAATCACCTCGTTTTCACGTCAAGAACGCTACTCCTTCAAGAAAGAAGAAATCGATTATTCTGTGCTAAGGCCCACAGGCATATGACATGTTGCGCAGAATCTCGATTGTGGGCACTCAATATTTTCTGGAAAATGAGT
>JAAUYH010040005.1_pt1 | contig 10737 bp, 10 predicted proteins | sample 7278061 | NCBI WGS metagenome assembly JAAUYH01 (sample SAMN14350203, study PRJNA611818) | marine sediment metagenome | isolation source: surface marine sediment (0.6m) | place: French Polynesia: Moorea | collected 2018-08 | reverse complement strand
GCGAGGGCACGTGCTATAATGCATATTTACGGCTTACAATACAGTGCATCGTCCGATGTTTCGGAAACAATTGTATTAGCACCGTTCGAAAAACAATGAAGTGCAAAAGAATGAAAAAAATAACTCAGTGAACACGATGCTGAAATCGATCGATTTTAGCGCTGAAACAAACTAAACACTCAACTATAATCTGTTGCGACCAAGTAGCCAATCAAATAGCGCTCAATTTGTCATTGTTTTCATGATCTATTCGTATCTTGGCATAAATCTAACTAACTTTCTCGTTTTCAGAGTTGGGAACTGACGTAACTTTTAGCTTGATTACCACAAACTATTGTGAATGGAACAGGTGTAAACCCTGTAATGATCAAAAGATGAGCGAGATGCACGTTACATTTCTGGTAGCGCTGCTCAATTTCAAACAAAGGATTTGTTCATCGACGTCTCGAAATTTTTATAACAGAAGTAGCAAATGATCAAACAGACAGGTACCCAACTTTACGATTCTCTCGAATAAATACGGCTGAAAATCAGTAGATCTGCATTCTAGATAAAACTTATATAACACTACTCTTACAATATGTATACGAGAAGGAAAATCTGCATAGAGTTCAAAAATCTGAGCGCAGACCCAATCCATGGAGTCGACTGCCTGGACCCTGCTGCGAAAGACATAAGGAAACAGAATCTAACTTCGAGCTTGCTTGATCTCGATCAATTGCCTATCTCTCGGGAGCGATCGGAGATACTTCAACGCATCGGGTTGCCGGAACGAGATTTTTACCCAATGACAAAAGATCAGTCCATTTTTCGTGTAGCGCAATAGTTGTCTAAAGATTTCCCTATACGGGCCACATCTCAAGGTTGTCACTTAATAGGAATGGAAAGCATTTGAGCATTTGGGTACATGTCATTTCCCATTTGAATTTTCATCCATTTGTTTATTTAGATGGAGTATCATTTATGTATGGTAGGAAGCTAGCTACCTTTTTGCGGGTTTGACAGTACTTTTTTCACTCTCAGCCGGTGCGATTTCACTGGTTTTTTTTCCAAACCAGTAAACCAATCACCGTGGTGGGATATTCTATCCAACTTCTTTGTTTGTTCAGGTAGAATCCACATATATCTAGCTACTGCAGCAGTGGTTACTCTTCTCTTCTTGTCTCTCGCAGGAGTTCTATACAAATCTGTCGCTAAAGTATGCTCTCGCGCAAATCATGTTGAAGCGAGGCAAGTCATGATCAAACTGCCCATTGCTTCCATATTAATCTCCCGAACTAGAAAGCCTCAAAAGGCTGATATGTGAAGAATAAAAGTTTTTGGAAGCCACTGATCAAGGTTGATCACTGGTAGACGGCAGGCTGTCAAACTTAAATCGGCGTCAACCGGCTACGTGATTAACAACCAATTGGTGGTTTCGACCGACGTGTCTACGGCCCTGTATTAGGATTGGACTATTCTGGGAGGCGACAAGTGTTGCAATTCGAGATAAGCAAGCAAAGGTCGTGGATAGTTCGGAGCTTCCTAGCGGATTCGGGAAGGAATACAACATTCGATCTCAGAAAGAAGCGTGTGTTATTATGTAAAAGCCTTTCTTAACGACACTAAACGGCGAAGACCGTAAAATTCCAGTCGCAATATATGATTGAAATCTACGAGAAATTATTGAAAAATCAACAAATGAGTGAGAATCTGCGGTAGACTATGGCCGGATTATGCCGAGTAAATCTCAACTGTTTCTTAGTCCTTCAGTGCTGCATCTCCTGGTTCTTGGCCCAAGCATGGTAGTCAAAGTTGTTGGTAAAAATAATTGGCCAAAGAATGTCTTGGATCTCTGATCGGACCGTTTAATATATGGATGGGTATTTTCAGTTTTCCAGATTTGTTGAAATTTCAACCGATTCTTGATGCATTTTTTAAATAGACTGGTCCGTTAAGGGATTAAGCATTAGGTTCTAAGTGCTTAAAAGAATAACTCGAGTAGATTTCGGAACGTCTACGAAAAGAGTTTCAGATGATTTGGAGTATGGAGAACAGATGGCAGATGCTTTGCTAGACTAGTGCAAAAAACAGTAAATTCCATTGCAAGTCATTGCCAATTCATCGCAATGAGACGTCGTCATTGCAATGACCATTGCAATGCGATGTTGTCATTGCAATGGAGGGTTTTTGGAATTGCGCCCATCCCTGTATCTGCTTCGTATAGACAGTCTACGAAACCTCGAACGGGATAAAGTTCAATCTTTGTTGTGGATTAGATTGAATGTCTACGATCGTTATAGAAGTGTCAACGCCGCATCAAACACATTTGATTGAAGTTTAATTAACGTTGTCTTAACTACCGTCCAACTATTGCGAATCTACTTGCAGTACATTTGCGTAACGATGATACCGTCCATTATGCAAATATAGTTCAATACAGCAAATATATAATCGATTCACACATGGGATTCAACAATTCTACGCCATCCCGTTTGGATCGAACTTTACCCCATTTCTGGTGTCTCAGACTGTGAACTCGCTGAGGTTTGATTCTGGCTTTTTGATGTTTCATTCGACCATGTTGCGCTTACATTGGGGCTGCGAGTACTGGAAGGACACCCGGCAATAACGAATCTTACTGTTTCGGGTGCAACGACTTACGTTTAGTTCGGTTCCACTGCGCGCCACTGCGGTTTGAGATAATCAGCTTTTACAATATTGATAATTTCTAAGTAGGATTGTGTTCATTTAATTTTAGCTCAGTAACCAGGAGCAGTAATTTAAGGAGGAGAGTTCTAGAATTGCTACTAACCATTATGGTAGATTTTCGAAGAGAGACGAAAAATTGTTTTGCTGAGCGCTTTCTGAATTGGATCTGAATCGATATTTAATCACGCATACGTCAGGGTAGGGTGCGGATTTCTAAGCTCGTTTTTTTCTGGAGAATGAAGACAACTTGATGCTTATCTAAATAAGAGTTTCCGTGAGATCTACTAGTAGGAGATGTACAGTATTCCCTCTCAATATTAGAACAGGGTTTGTACTGATACCCTACCTCGCGTACTGCAGATGTCCATGTCCACAATTAGAAATGCTTGTGTCTAAAATGAAATACATTAGGCTACTGGTGATGCATTCGGAATAGATATTGGTACAACTTAGTAGAATCTATAGATGTAGAGTACAACATGGGCAGTCAACACCATGTTCGGCTGATTTTTTGCAAAAATCAGCCATTATTTAAGAATGTTCTCGTCTTCAACGGGTCGGAAGTTTAAATCTGAATGATGTTGCAGCTTGGACCAAGACAATTTTCTTTACATGCAGCTCTAAGCTACGATTCTATTTTAAACATATGGCGTGCCAAAAATTCAATATCGGCTAATCTAAGTTTTGAAAACAAACTACGAAAAAAAGAAAAACTTTAACTAGTCATGCTATTGGCTGCTCACTTGTTGCATGAGTTTGGGACATGTTCAAAAGAAAAATTCACGTAAAAGATGAGCTTATTCAAGAAAGAGGTCGGTCTATTCAAGCACTATTAAATTCCTAAAATAGTACAGACAAGAGAACTGATATGAAATTCAGTAATGGGTGGTGAGAAAAGTTTAAAAAGCGAAATATATTCAAACATTATCGATCGCATGGTGAAAGTGGAGATGTTAGCGAAGAAGCAATTGATGAAGAAGTACCTAAATTGCAGCAAAAACTTTCCGAATGTTCCTTAAATTATATTTAGAATTGTGATGAGTTCAGACTATTTTACAAAATGCCTTCGACTACAACTATCGCACCAGCACGTTTACCTGGAAAGAAGAGCATAGAAAATTGGTACACTTGTTTGGGATGTGTAAACGCAGGTGGATCTGAGAAAAAGCCTTTGTTGATCGTTGGCAAATCTGCAAATCCACGATGTTTTCGTGGTGCAACTACTACCGATCTTAATTTGCACTACGACAGTAGTGCAAAAGGTTGGATGAATAAGGATATCTTCAAAAGGTAGCTGGATCGCTTTAATTCCTACATTTCTAGATTTAATGATGGAAAAGTTATACTTCAGATGGATAATGCATCTGCACATGGCACAATCGATCAACTCTCGAATTCTTCAAACTTTGAGGTTTTATTTCTTCCTAAGAATGCTACATCTAAACTGCAAGCTCTGGACGCTGGTGTGATTGCAGCTGTGAAAAGACGTTACAGAACAAAAGCACATGTTCGGTTGTTTCGTTCTACTGATTGAGTAAAGGGATGTCCTCGAAAAAGGGAGTAGGTTTACGTACCACCTCGATTTCGGCTGGACTGTGGGAATAAGAAGACTGCTTAGCTACCGTCAGCTAATTGCCTTTTAAAACATGTGCACCTTTGACTTCACGCTTTTCGGAAACCATCCCTTGATCCTTCAAACAGAATTGCCTGGTCTAAAGAGACCTGCAAAAATGTTCTGTTCCTTGCTAATTTATTAAGGAATAGGACAAGATAGTTATGAAAGATTTGTTCTACACTTTAATCGCTACTTCTCATTTAAGGAACAACGCTAGCCGTGGGCTAGATAGTGATTTGAAGTGTGCCGTAATCCGCCTGTTTTTGCACGCATCCAGGAAATGTACGCAGTTCATTTGCTGTCCTCTTCTTGGGATTTCTATCCACGTAAATTTAAAAAGTAACCGAGGCATACGTCCAGGAGAACTTTTGTAAGGGCTCAAACAACGTAGTGATGCGCTTCAGAGGACCAAAAAATGGTTCAGTGGTAGCTCCTAAAGTTAGAGCACCATTTCGCTTGGTTGAACCCACTCTTTTGAATCAGTCTCATAAAATAAATCGAAGAGATCAAAAGATATTCGTCGCCATCAGTCATGCTTCTGATGATAGTAAGAACTGCGAATGTTTTCTCGAGCAAACACAAAATGTTGATCTAAATTCCGAAAAAATTTTCATTTACAAGATTTTCGGGCAGAATTAAGCCAAAGGGCATGCATTCCTTCAATATTCCTGGCAAGAAACAGATAGTCAAGTATTTAGTCAATGCTGATCCTCCATATTTTTACATTAGTGATGCTATCGTGAGAATACAAAGCAAAACATACATTGTGCAGAAATAGAGTTGAGTAAGAACTTAGGCATTTCTTTGGTTTCCAATCCTTGTAAATTGTTAAACCCAAGTAATTTTTGAGTAAGGAATTACTGCTGAGTATTACAAACTCCAGCAGGGAATCGAATCCTAACACCACTGCGCTTCAGCAACTTTCCTGTTACTTATCGATACATACCTAAGTAACAAAAGGGTGCATGAATTTATTTTTAATCTCCGCGCACTAAAATAATGTGTTTATTGTTCAAAAGAATACACATTTCTCGCATTGCTCGAGGGAAACGCTCTCAGAACCATATACTCAGAGTACTTACTTGTAACAATAGACTACACGTCTGCAACACTGTAGTTTAGTGTACTGGGCAACCGTTCGATTACAACTCACATCTACTGTACGTTGATAATATTCAAATGCAGGACGCGTTTGCAGTCCGATCTGTTCTTGCCAGGTTATAAGGCTTTAGGTTTTGCGATCCTTATTTCGTGAGCAGTACAATACCACATACAGCAACGTTTTTCTGTAAGGATCTATGACTGTCTCGCTCCTGCTTTCTGCAGTGTGGTCCCAAAAGAATTGCAAAAAATGATCCTGATGGCGTGAATATTCCATCCAACAAAGTTTAAGGGTCATTGTCTAGCTTGTTCGGTACCGAGAGCTCTACAAACTGCGTTTGCGCCAGAAGCTGGTGTGCAGAACCGGTAATTTTCTCAGCAACGTTATGAAGTGGAATCAATATTGGAACGCATTATTCGAATCAGATAACATCATGTCGATGATAACCATTAGCACGAAAGGTTATTTAGGGCATTCATTAGATTTTAGAATTTTCGATGTGGGTGTGTTTCCTACCGATAGCTACTTGCAATGCCATTACATGGTAGACATGCTGAAGGATAATCATAAGAGAAATAGAGATAAATTAATATTGAAGAAGTGCCCATATTTACTAATCTCCTACCTCTATTCTATAGATTCCGTCAAAACGTGTTCTTGGTGGAGAATGGTGCCATTACCTTCAACCAGAAATAAGGACGTTTCATCAAGCGCCACCACCGACGAGTTCTTAATCTTCGGGAGAACGGCACAGAATTATTGTGATTCTTGTGATAATCATTGAGCATAGTAGTTACGAAACCAGCCCATAGTGTGATCAATGATGCTCATGTCAACCTTCAGCTTTAGTGTGTGAGAATATACCAAATGCTCTCGCCGACATTTGTAGTTTCCAATTTGTTTCCTGTCTATGCATACAATAGCAAGATAGTTCACCTGGGTCTACATCTGCGATTCCAGATCTTTTGTACAATGCCTGACACATATACTGTATTTGTTGTGAAAGTCGGGAGCGAAATACAAAGACAGCGGAAACAATACTTCAGGGAATTCGATGCATCGATGGCGCTTCTCAATCGACACCATGTAATAGAATACATTCGATACATCCAGTCATGCTTTTAATCAGCCAGCACCAAATTAAAAAAGCAAAAATGAAGACTTGTAATACCACACATCGAAGAACTAATTGCGAATTCTTCTTGCCAATTATTTCCGTAGAACCCAAGGTAGACGTTTTTCTCACAATCTGAAAGGCATTTATTCATTGCTAACATGTAGTAGATCACTGATAAAGCAGTTTTCAGGGTTTCCAACTATTTTTTCGGCAGTACATTACCTCGTCAATCAGTAAACGCAATATTTACGTCTTGAATTGTTGTCGCGTCATTTGTGCACATTGTGCAGCTGCAAGGTAGAAATATCGGCCAGTTAAATGCAGATATGAAGAAAAATTAGGTGCATCCTTCGTCAAAAATCCTTTGGCGAGGGATTTTTGGCTTAATCGTTGAGACCGACATCATTGTAATGATACAGACATTTGTGAGGCATGACGTTGAATAAAGTAAAAGATATCCCCTTAATTTCAAAGAATTAAACCTTCCTGTGCACAACACTAGAATGCGAACGAAACGGAGTATTAGAAGATTGCTGGAAAATTTTAAAGTTGGAATGAAATACTACCTGATGCCTCAAACTACTGCTAGCAACAACATACGAAGAGGAAAGGAAATAATACGTATGTATTGCTGAACAAAACGGTCGAAAGCCAGGATTGTTGAAAAGATCGATTGTTGTCTGGTTGAAATATGCATAAAAATATCATTTTGAATCCGCATATGTGATAGTCTCTGAATTTTCGTAAGAAAATGGATTGAAGATCAGTACTATGACTCTCAGAAGGCCTCTACGTAAACATTACTTAAAAAATTATAATGCAGTATCAAAATTTTTTTATATAAGGAAAATACGGGTGCACGTATAAAATGGGCGCGCGATCATCAACACTGGTCTCATGAAAAATGGGATGCTACTATATTTAGAGATGAATCCTCACTTATGTTGCGTCCAAATTCGATACGAAAGAAGGTATGGCGAGACGCAAATACACGTTACGATGCAGCTAATATAGCTGACACATGTAAATCTGTCTATAAATCATTGTCAGTTCGGGCTGCATGTAGTGCTCGTGGATGTACAACTCTCATTAAGATTGAAGGAACTTTGAAGCAGGAAATACAATAGAATATTGGAATCTGAATTAGTACCGTTTATTATGAAACATTGGGGTAGTGCTCACCATATTGTCTTCCAGCGGGATAACAGCAGACCGCACAAGGCTAAATCTATGTCTAGGTATCTACATGATAATGGTGTTGAAATGATGAGCTGTTCTCTTCAAAGCCCAGATCACAACCCAATTGAGAATGCATGGGCTTATTTAAATAGGGGGATTCTTCATAATTGCCCATATTCACGAAGCGTAACTGAAATCTTTCATCTAATGAAAAAAGAGTTGGAAGCTATTCTTGATGCGTACTTTTTAAAACTAGTTAGATCTATGCCTACTAGAGTAGTTTAGTGAAAATGGAAAAGGGTGGATCCACCAACTACTTAGTCAATCGAATAATTGCTTGATAGGCTTTTACTCCAGGGTTTCATCAGGAACATTCGACTGAACGAAAATATTCTATAATTTTGTTACCTTACAGTGCAATAATGTTTTTAGATCAACTGTTTGATATACTGCCTCTGATTGATTGCTCAAGCATGTAAAACGGTAAGCAGACTCCCAAATTACGTGTCAGCCAACGCGTATGCGGAGAACAGAGCCCATACGGGACAGCTATTGAATGGCATTTACGGTTCCGGTGATTAGTGAAAGAAGTAGAGGATGAGTTGAACAATCGGAAAATTTATTTCTTCAGTCTTGCTTTAAGATTTATGGTTGCAAACGGATTTATTTTGGACACTTCAGATATAAGCATGATAGATAAATACGATCAGAATTACGAGCCACAGTACAAAAAAAGCCGGGATACTTCAATGGCCTAGATACTGACACTCGTAGAACAGTAATTCAAATGAGTGAAATTATCTGCTTGAATGAAAATTATTTATATCGAATATATCTTTCCACAGTTTGTCCAAATCTATTTTTATGATGATTTTAACCTCAAAAGCAACATTTAAAGATCTTCATTTCCAGATAAACTTTGAATAAATTACAATTATGAAGTGTTCCCTGTTTTCGATGGAGTAATACATTCATTTGAGGAATTAATTTGATTTAATCCAAAATAAGAATTCGTCCATGTAACTCACACTAACAGCAATATTGCTTCGACGTGAACTGAGTTTCAATACTGCTAAATAAGTGTGCATGATTATTCATTTCATAGAGAAGTAAAAATCAATTTAATTGAAAGCATAAAAGTAGAACCAATTAACCATTTCTTGTTTAAGTATCATCTTGTTTTCCAAACTTTTACACCTAGATGTCTCGAATTTGGATACAACAATAATTATGCAGTATAAAGACTGAATAATTGTACTTTAGCGTTCTTTCTAAAAATTCAAAGACAACAAATAATCATTCTTACTCCGAAAATCACCTCAATTCTTTTTTAAAAGCATCTTCTAGAAAAGGAATATTGCCGTGGTTCTTAATGATTGCATGCACTGATTACGAAAAGCAACCTATTATGTAGTGTACTAATAGGTCCAAGTAATTTTTTGTTTGTGTCGAACTCATAAAGAACAATTAGCAAACGTAAATCATTGATTAGTGACTTGCAGTCACTGATCAAAGGTTCAAAGACATATAATCAAGTGTTCTCATACTGGTAATCGTTTCATTACTCAGTATTCGTTAAACTTGTATGAAGCATTATTAAACATAAATATCATGCTCTGCGATTAAGACATTAAATCAATTCAACATTGTGCACTCGAAAGCGACCTATTTACAATACTCTTAGTGCCTGCGCCAGACTATATTTCGTATCAATAAATGTTTTTACAGTCGATTTTTTATCTCGAGCTGATCATATTACCTCTCATGAATACGAATCTTATTTCGTTTATCTCGATCACAGTTGCACGTATTTCTGCACGCGTAATTAAAATTCAACTTCCGTTCATTCAATGTAGTACCAATATCTAATTTCTGTACAATATGTAAGAAATTCCAAAATTTGCACGATTATGCGTATATCTTTGAATGAAAAAGACTTTTGACGTCATTCAATACTGTACCCAATTTTTTACTAGAGAAAATGAGCTGAAATGTAAGCTCTTCGAACCTCGAATTGGTCGGTGAAACATCTATTCCATGACAAATAAAATCGGAGCTCATTCTTCAGCTTCCGTTTTGAACTCGCTATTATCAGTCTAGAGACTGATATTAGTGTAAATTCGGTTATCCAGTGCAAAAATTTTATGTGCCAATAATTGAAATTATCCTTGTATGCATAATTAGCGTTAGGTTCTACCTAATAGGAAGTAAAATACATAGTATTGATTAAGAGGAACCAATAACGAATGCTTACGAAAATATAGTTTTTTTAAGAATTATTAATTGTGTCTATAACGGAAATCTAGAAGGGTTTGGAGGCCAAGACCTTTAGGACCTTTTCGAACAAATTTCGTGTGATAATATTTGAATCGTAGTTCTGGATTCAATATACTAGTCTTTCTAATTTGCAACTTAATTCATACCACGTTCAATACTGCTATGTTCTCATCAAACAGTCCAATAATCATATTTGTTGAATTTATGATTGATTTCTAGAATTCAAAATTTACTCTTTTTGTTTAACTTCAATTACATTTAAGTACTGTGTGATGTTTTCAAAAGTTTCTAAATTGTTAGCTAATAAAATCAGAAATTACTGGTTAAGTGTCTTACGCAGCGCCTCCATCTTCAGTAGAATTAGTGGCAAGTCCACAGTATCCCCTTATGAATGGCCTCCTTCTTAATGATGTCTACCCTTGCTGCCATTTGGCCGGGATCACTACTGTAGAGTAAGTACTTGATCACAGCTATACCGGGACTTATATCGAGGACCACTTTTATTCATGTTTGACTTTGCATTTCCTCAAACCCACTGAAAGGAGTGGTAATTTTGATTTTTTTGGTACCGTGACTATTCTCGGTACAGGAGGCGTGATTTTAAGCACCCATTGCTCTCAGTCTGAACCCTCGTTGTCCGTATTAGAAGTACTTGGTGCTGTCGACGCTAGTTATGGCCTAGTTAGTTCTACATACAACTTACTGGTGAACTTACGAGAGTGTTGGAAAATTTGAAAGATGTTGCAGAAAAACTGT
>JAAUYH010031319.1_pt1 | contig 10738 bp, 5 predicted proteins | sample 7278061 | NCBI WGS metagenome assembly JAAUYH01 (sample SAMN14350203, study PRJNA611818) | marine sediment metagenome | isolation source: surface marine sediment (0.6m) | place: French Polynesia: Moorea | collected 2018-08 | reverse complement strand
CGCGCAAAACGCTAAAGTTTTAGAAAACTCGTTACCGTACGCTATAGCCTTTCTGTAGCATTATTTTGTTTCGAGACCAAGTAGTCCAAACCAAAAGCTTTTGAGGATTTAAAGTTCATGCTATGAACTCATGGTTGCAAGACAAGCCTATATCAACAAAAGTTCTAAAGATGCAATTAAGCTCCATCGAAAAATATTAAGTATGCTCAGATGTCTCAAATATTGCTGTCGCAATTGCGAATAAACGCTTTCAGATTCGGTTTACTGAATTGCATAGAACATTCCACGATTTATTCTATGCTTTCGTCTACGGGAGTAAACCTTGGTTGCCTGAATCTAACTTAAGGATAACTTTGTCTGCGGTGGCAGAATCGTTTGAGCTGAAATGTACAGATCTGAATGCGACATGCATCAATTTCATTATCTATCAAAAATGGAGAATAAAGAACGTAGAATTTGAATTGCAGGATGCGCTGCCCTGGGATGCAAATTGATTCACAATATGTGCACTTTTGGCAAATCGAAAGAAGATTATTGAGTTGATAGTGAAATTTCTGACTTCCTGCTTTAACCCTTTCTTGCTATTCGAAACAAATCAAATAATCGAACCTTTACTCCTACTCTTTAACATGGTCAATCGACAACATGAAAGCTTTTTGAAATTCATACCAGCATTTTCCCGTTTCCGAAAGCAACAGTACAAAAACCCAATCTCCAAACTATTGTCTATCTCATCAGTTCCATATTTCTTTCTCTACTTGAACAAAATATGGCACCCCCACAATTACTGTAGTAGTACATCTAGGACTCGATATTTGGCCGTTTTTCGTTTGATTTGAAAACATTCCTTCTGCTTCACGGCATTTATCTCAACTGCCACAATGTCTCGCATGCAATTACAGTCTACAATTATTTTTGGATTAATCCTTAATTGATAGGTATTTTCATACTTTCATCGTTTGGTCTAGGTATGTTAGACTCGGTGAAGCAAATTGCGTTCGAGTTTGTCAAGTTCATTGCTGGTTTACGGGGCTCGATTTTTGTAAAGTACTTTCCGAATGATGGGTGGGTCCTCTGGAAAAGACGAATGGAACTTGTCGCCTGTCGCTTGCTTCACGAATAATTGCATTTCAAAATAATCAGATCGGGCTAATCTGCGCGTCAGAGTAAACGTAGTTGAGCCTCTCGTAGATATTTTGAATGTGAGTCGATTTTCAGAAAGCCCGGGGAAGGACTATTCTTTGGGTCATGAGTCATGATCTCAATGACCAGTCTTAGATCCTATTAACAAAATTCCATTCAGGAGGGACTAATCCTTTCTTGTTGTTGTGTGATGTGTACCTTGCGGTCTGCAAAGCGACCCGCCACGTTTTACTGTTAGTCCACTGAACTGGAATGGGATCAACTATCATCATTTACACGAGAAAAATTGATCGCATCAATGCAATATGGTGGAAGATTGATATCGGTTTGAACTGCATCGGGAACCTGCAGTTTTGAGATTTAAGAGCCGGCATTCTTCCTCTTCGGCTGAACACTCGCATCGATATCGTCTCTACTGCATTCTTAAGAGCCAAAATCCTTAACATGAACAGTGTTGCAGGTACCATCATTCTTGTCTCCACACTGCTTTACTTCGGTCTGTTCGCTGAAGCTGCAAACCCATGCGGTTTCAGGCTCGGCGGGGCAACGAAATTTCCGGCACCGTTTGTTTGTGCAGCAACTTTACGGCGTCCTCGTGTGGCGTTTTCTTCTACACTGCCGAAGGCTTCCTGTCCATGCCCCAAAATTCTTAAGCCAGTATGTTGTCGTGTGAATGTGGGCAATCACGCTACGATTACTGTGACAAGAGCAAATGATTGCCTCTGCAACTGTATTCAAGGAGCAATAATCTTCGACGCAAGGTGCCACTCGCCCCCACTAGCGCCTGCAGGATGTTTCAAAATATTCCGACCGGTTTGTTGCTACATTGCCAAGTTCGATTTGACTGTCACGGCAGGGAATTCCTGTGTCTGCAGAAAGAATTACATCGGTGTCGAAACTACCCGATCTTTTTGTGGCCTAAAGAACAGTCTAAGCAAGTGAAAGTCAAATCTAGATCATTCGTGAAAGGTGAACAATCTCTACTCTTAGTTACGGGGGATTAAAAGGGGATGTTTCTAGTGTACAATGTTGTACTCAGGTCAATGAGCGATTCTACTATTTTAATTAAGAAGGGTGCTGATGCTTCGACAGTGGAAACTGTACACCTTGACTCGAGAATAATCAATTTGCGATCGTAGAGTAATCTGTTTGAGGTGGGGTGCAGTACTGCAGTAGGAAAAATAGAATAATTGTGTGATATGCTCTGATGGCGAGGCATAGACATCGGATTTATAAAAAGTTCTGAAATAGGAAGTCGCAACCCCAACAATTAAGGCAATTTTGAGAGAATCATCTGAAGAATGATTCTATAAAACTACGAATAAATAGTGAGACAAAGGCGTTGGAGAAGAATAAATTATTCTGATTCACTTGGCATGAAGAAGAAACAACTCAAGCAGATTATTCGAATTTATTGGAAAAGGATCCATTATTCCACCTTTACGCTAGTAGCAAATGTATACAATCAGTTCATTCTCACGTTCAAATGCTCTATATCTACAACTACACAGCTTGCTTGTATTGCTGGCTGTCTCACCGTGGTCATATCTTGCGTTTGATCAGATTTATGTATGCGACTGCCCTGACGCACAGATGACTAGCAGTACAAGACTGACGACAAATATCCGTGGATTTGTTGTTGCTGATTTCTCTCTTTTGCGAAATGTACTATACGATGCAGAATACTGGCTGTATTCGCAATCGTTTACTTCAGAAAAATATTTCGTTCTCTGATTTTTGTTTCGTGTATCGACGGGCATTTATCGATATAGAAGACGCGAATTATTTGGGTGTTACAAAATCAATATACAGAATGATCTTGATATTGCTCTTTGTAAAGTTGTCGCTTTCAGTAAATAATTGATTTTTTAGAACACAGGAACTCATGAACTTCTTTTGGAGTTTATAATGCACAATCCAACAAACACAGTCCTGACCAAATACATTTCGTTCCGATTTTCGCTACTGAATGAACTGGGCATCTTATCATGTGCCAATCAACTTCAGTTCGCATGAATCTACGTAACTGCATCGGTCAAGGTATTGAATTCAAGCTTTAATTAGAGATATTCGGTTTTCTAAATTGAGCTCTAATTTGCGATCTTCAAGATTTCGCTCCACTGCAGACTCGCCAAAAGAGGCAGAGACGTTTGAATGGAATGACTGCAAATCTTGTCTTCAATACTTCATATGTAAATTGTTTAATTACCCAATTGGAATTATTCACCCTGTGTGAAGCATTTATACCTCCATTCTGCTCTATTTCGAACTTATTCAGTTTATTCGCCACTGTATGTATATTAGGATACTATGTTAAGCTTTCTATACACTATTACAAAGTTGTCCTGTACATCCAACTGATGAACTGTCATTTTGTCTTTGTACCGGTACTGTACGAAGGTAGCACTTCAGTATTTCAGCATAGTTTTTCTGTAACACCCTGTATATCTATTACTCAAAACAAAATGTCTGCGTAGGAACTCGATAGCTGCATTTACCCCGAACTCCGTATTTCGCATTATTTCTTGCATTATTTACTGCGCAATTAGTTTACTCCGCACTATACTCCTTGCTGTCAAAACCGGGCCCTTCCCAATTCTTGATTATGATTTTGTTGGGTGTAGCATCGTTACGTTTCAGCAAGAAAGAGAGCAATTCATAATCAACTTAGAGTCCTGTTGTATATGCGGAGAAATAAACTAAGGAATGATACTGTAAGACGGAAGCAACGCCTTTCTTTGATAAGCTTATCATTATAAAGAAAATTGGCGTACTTCTTCCGTCAGAACATTTAAGGGACGTTTGAAGTTTACCTCAACCTACACTCCTCCCTACCACTACTACTTGCCATGAACAATCCGCTGTCTGCGACCAAAGCCGACAGAGATTGGGAGATTTGCGAAGCTTCCCGAATAAAAGAAGCGCTTCGACTCGGTCTATCCGCAGTGCTTGAGCCTGCCAGTTGTCCCATCCCTGAAGATAATCGACCGGAATTTCAAGAGGCGCGTCGTATCCTTACAGAAACTTCTTGTCCTGTGTCTATGAGTGAGTTAATCGAGGAAATACTCCGAATCCCGGAGTACAGCCACTAAGTTATCATTTGGGCACTTGTGCTGCTCGAACGCCTCGAGAAACGTGATCCAAGGTTTGCAATACGCTTCTATAGCGTGCTTCCCCTTGTCACCTCGACTCTAGTTATCGCAAAAAAAGCTGCTGATCAGTACCGAGCTGGTGATAACATGCTTTTCCAAACTAACTACTGGAGTCCAACTGAGAGTTTGATGCTTATATACGAACTTTCAATTCTAAACACACTCAATGGTGTGGCATTCGTAAGTGATGAGGAGCTTCGCGCACGCTGGAAGAGCGCGCTTGACCGACTTGACTGAAGCGCGGCATGCGAGCGGGCACGTCTTTGTTTGATTCTACCCCCGACATTTGTGAGTGTAAACAATGTAGGAGTTCTGCCTCGTTTGAGGCAATATTCATTAAGCTAATGGTCGTTGATTATCATGACATAAGTTTAGCTTTGTTCTAGGTAACGAGACGAGGAAATAAAAAAAACCTGTAATAGAAGCAAACCCACACACATTTATCTCCGTCGCTGATTCAATACTGGAATTGCTCGGGAAGAAGAAAAGGTCTTTCGGTCTCTCTGCGAACCGATTCAACCCACTTTGAAGGAATTTGTGTAGTAGAACCCCATCCGTAAGGAAATAAAGATGGACAGTTCTGCAGAGTGACATTGTTTTAAGGGGGAAATGTATAGTATAAACAATATTTTATGACTCATAGTGAAGAAACGCGTTCGAATCTTGACCCGGACACTAGAAAAAGGATCTTTCGAACTTTAATGAGGTCAGTATCACTAGATGTGTCGATCATGACAGAGCAGCGGTGGCAGCGTTCGATAGCGTTCTGGAGGATTCAGTCTTAGATGCCAGTAGATTGGGCAATTAATTTTAACTGCAATTCATTGCAATTTGCAATACCAAATGCTCATTTCTGGAGGTTTGAATACTGCCATATGTATTGGAACCTGTCCAAAATAGGAAGAGTATCGCCCCAGTATATGGATTTGAATAGAATCCACTCAATTTATTAAACTCCTTCTCAGTCTCAGTTTTCTGGGTTCTTACTACCCGATGAAATCACTGTTATCCACCGTAGTTGCATTCACTAAACTGCAAGAGCTCTGCGATCATGTGATCCGCAAGCATTTACAGTAGTAGGATAAATTACCTCTATGTAGGCGTGCAAGTGATAAACTGCAGTGGCATTGCTTGAAGGCTGCAATATTGCAATGTTTATTGGGACGTGAAGGTAAATGCACCAAAAATTGCACATAGTACGAGAAACAGCGATACGCAGCAATGTTATTGGGATCGCCTCTAGGCGCATCTGTTGCATGCCCTGGAATAGGTTCTTTGCTACTCTTGTGCCCTCAACGTAGAGTGCCTCATTCGGCGAACACCAGGAGTACACGCGGAAGTGCTATGGTTGAATATAACAGAGCAACTCGTATGTTCGCCCTGAATCAGAAGTCCTTGATTCCTAAGCTGTTGACCCGGTAGGTTCGCCCCTTTACTTCTCTAAGTTCCCTCCAAGCTACCACGACAACCTAAACATACGGTAACGGTACCGGTAACAACACATTTGACAGGACTGGGACACAACCCTTGAATTGTTGCATCCACAATACACGACACCGTGGAAGTGTTTCACAACTCTGCGGGTAAATGGTGAACTTTGCATATCTCAGTGTATTCAATCCAAGTAGAACAATTCCAATTCAGATATCATGCTTTGGATTGCTGCGAAAAGAGATGCGGTGGAAAAAAAACCACTCTTGTATCGAAGTTTGACGACAACGTTCCCAGTATTACCAACTTCCAATCCTCGCAACTTCAAGCAAGCCGAAAACGTAGTTAGAGTCCGGCAATGTCTTGATTGTCAATAGTGGTAGAGTGTAGGTCGGGCAGGAAGAGTAGGACAAGGTACCACTCGCAATTTGAATACACACAAGATTGTCCGAAAGTGGATTACAGAAAGAAGCCTTTGGCCCATCTCGACTCTTTTGTTTGCACTGAAGTAACCTATTTAAAACAGTAAAGAGACCAAGATCACATGCTGACGCCTTAATTGCAAATGAGTGAGCGATCATTAACGTATCACGGCAGATAGCCAGAACGTTTTGTATTCTGAGAAATGCTTCGGAGGGCAACGAAATTCTTCGGCAGCATCCAACTTCCACCGTACAAATTCGAAACGTATCAGAGGGCTATATGAATGTTTAGGCAAACTGTTCTACTGGCGCGGAGAATCGTCAGCATGGAATTCATGCGTCGTCCTACCCATTTTCAAACGATACGTTCAACTTCCATACAAGCAGGAATCTAGTACAGGAATGCTGAAAAGATGACTCATAAAGAGCCAAGCACAGCGTTATTCGATGCAGACCAAGATGAGATGGCAGTGAAAAGATGAAGATATCTGAAAACAAAAATTATATGCGCAAGGTCTGCGACATTATCGCAAATCTTTGTAGTCCCGTTTTGTCTGCTCGCAATCTTCGCACCTTGGCTGTGTGTGTGGAAAACTCCCTCGTTTGCAACAGCCATCTTTATGGTCCCTGCACTACGAAAACAGGAACATGACATGGGAACCTATCGCCGTCATCCGGTACATTGAGAAGACTTTTAGAGTATCCCGGAATACTATTTCTACTTGTTCATACTAGCAAATGTATCTTTCGTTATTTACCTTTCTAGTCGCAAGGGTACATTACGAAGTCTCTCACCAGATGGCGCATAGAGTGGAATTTCTCAAAGACAAGATGCGCAGTGTTCCTTCGAATAAGTCGCAGTCGAAAGTCTCAAAAATTGAATCATTCTCAGCAAATGCTGTTCGCAACCATATTCTTTGACCTACTAAATGCTCCCTTTCACTTAGGAAGACTCTTTCGTATGCTGGATGACAGCCCGTGGTGCGGCACTTAAGTTCATCTTGACGAATTTTCGGCTAACAAATAGAATTCCTTTCACTTACGATATCCAAGAATCAGTACCAAGTATTGTTTACCTCGCTCCTGGAAAGATTTCTCAAAACTAAATTCGCTAACCTGTGACAGGATCAAAACGATGTATCCTCTTCATCATGCGTTCCAAGTGCGTTTTTGCGAAGAAGCTGGCAGAAACAGAACAACTTCATTTGTTGTATGGGTCGGTAAAGAGAATCTCCGCTTGCGTTGCAGGAGGCCGAAAAATAATCAAATTTCTAACTAATGAAAAGTCAAACCGGTACCGGTGCAGCACTGTACAGTACCCGGGTACAGTACATACCCCAGCACGAAGAGACCGAATCCAGCGGATAAAGAAAACAAGTAGGAAGTCATACTTCCAGCACAGTCACCGTGGCCAGTTCTAGTTCTACCCTTTCGCGATTGGGTAGTTGCCAGAATAATCGAGCTGTACATATTCCGAAACTTGCCTGTCTACACAATTCCACGTACAGAGTCGGAATGCGGTCCTATCGCCTTCCCGTTTCTGCAACTTGCCCATGAACTCACACCATCATTCACTCTTTCCGACAACTGTAAACACACGCCTCCAATGCATGCACCTCAACTGAGCCACAGTCTAAGACGACGCAGCGAGATGAGTGGGCTACACCTCAAAACCGTCGCGTTGTGCAAAATCCCATGAAAAAATGGCCTCGTCACCGTGTGGCAAGAAAATGGATTCGGACCCCGACGGCTCAATAACTGGACACCAATGAGCGGCACCCTACGTCGCTTCCATCGACACCCACGCCCCCACCGCACGAGATAATATCCGGAAGAATCAACATGTCACCAATCCGCATTTCCCCAAACCCACAAACTAGGCGGCGGTGTGGGGGCGTGCGAAATTTATCTAAAAAACAGGGAGATCGAACGAGAAAATCTAGTTTGGCCATCTCACTCACGCTTACAACAACGCATCGTCGCGACTCGCGCCCACGAGTTGAGGCAGGTGCGAACGAGCACACGCACGAATGCGCCACGAGCGTTTCTTCGACTAAGTTTACTTCTCACGAAAGCGGCAAGCGCGTGGCCAAATTGCGCCAATTCAAGCAACACGACAGGGGGTAATGTACAAATCGAATGTTACACAGTACACAGCACTTCACTCACTTGTAGTAATACACAGTAAGTCCACACCACAATCTCACACGCTTCCAGTTCGCGAATCAGTATCTGCCTTCGCGATATGTTCGTACAGCACTTTCCTCACTTCGTCCATCCCTCCCACACACTCCTCGCACATGATCTTCAGCGCCATCCAATGCGCATACGCCGCCTCCATCCTCCTACGGAAGTTCTTACTGCCCCACAACGCTACTTGCTCCTCCGCCCTCATTTCCTTGCCCTCCACAACAATCTGTTCCACCGCAGCACCCTCATTTGCCTCAGTGAATGCTCTCACTCTCACCCAGAATGTCTCAGCCTCCAGGAAGGCCGCCGACAGAATCCTCAGTCCCTCCACTACCTTGGCCAGCGCCTCCAACGCCTGCGTGTCCACCACGGCTTCCTCTCTTACGGTCCTGAGAGTCGCGGCGATGCCCTCAATAGTTTTCGCCACATCCAGTTGCCGCTCACGCGCCTTCATTTTTTGCGCCAGAAACACCGCCTTTTCCTCACGCGCCCTCAGTATCGCTCCATCCGCCGCCTTGCAGAGGGCGCCTACACCGGTCGCCCCCAACACCGCCAGCCTCGGGGACCTCGCGCCCGCCGCCGCACCTACGACAGCCGCCAACTGCGCCGCATGGACCAAATTTGCTCTTGTCACTGCTGACCGCTCCCTTCGCGCCGCCTCCTCATACAGCGCGTGCGCCTCACCAATGGCCGCCTCAGCCAATGCTCGTCGATCACGCGCCTCCACCAGACTCGCCCTGGCGTCCGCACACTTCGATTCCTGTATTCTAGCAGCCTCCTTCTGAATCTGCTGCAAGTTTCTCGCAGTAGTTTCCGCCTCGCCCACCTTTGTCGCCGCCGCTTCCAACTCCAAAGCAACGTCCCTAGCTGCGGTAGCCACGCCCTTGGCCCTCCTGCGGCTCGCGGCCAGCGACGCGCATGCGGCGGCGGCAGCGCCCGCAGCCAGCAGGTCCCTAGCATCGTCGAGGTCATCCAGCGCGTCTCTAGCAGTGGCGGCGAAGGCCGCACAGGCGGCCCTGGCACGCTCGCTAGCCCTAGCTAGCGCGGCGCCGGCCTCGCCCAGCGTGGTGCGGACGGCGACGAAGGGTGCGGCGGCAGCGCGCGCAGTCGCCAGCCGCTGGCTGCATTCGGCGAGGCGCTCGGGCAGGCCCTTGAGACGCAGCGCGTCCTCGAGCGTGACGCGTGCGGCCAACACCTGCTGCGCGGCGGCGCTCGGCCGCGCGATGGTGGTCAGGATGTCGGCCATGGCGCGAGCTCAGTGGTGTGGATGACCGAGCGCCGCAGAGATGGTGGCAGCATGCGCCAGAAGAGGTGCGCAGACAGTGCAATAGCGTATCGAAGCGCGGAAGTGAACGCAGCCGACCCGAAACATGGGCACGCCGAAATTCCGTTTGTGTCTCATGGCATCTGTACCTGCTTACAGCCGCCCCTCCTCCCCAACAACAAGTATCAGGCGCCGTGCTGTTGCCTTTTCTTCACTGACAGCGGCAGCAGTGGGCAAACAGGTGTCGACCTAAGCATGTCGACAAGCGATAGATGCGCAACTATAAGGTCCCCCGTACGTGAGGTGATTGCATAACATCTCGTCGAGCGGCGAGTTCGAGGTCGCGCGTGCGTAACTCGTAGGCACAGAGCAAACACTAAAGTAAGTTTACAACGCCGAGAGAAAAGTCGCGCTATATTGATCAGAGAATACGAAAAATCCTACATATTACCCTTCTGCTTGTTCAGGTTGAACGACACCGTCGTCACGAGGATCACGAAGGCTATTAGATTGAACAGGGCGGCGACGACGGAAGTAATCGCGAGGGGCAGGTTCCATCGCTTGTAGAAGCCACGGATGGCGAAGTAGCAGCCGCGCCCCGAACCGCTGGTGGGCCCCGGGCAGCTTTTGTCGCAGCGCTCCTCCTCGCCGCCTCGCGTGCCCGTGCAGTCGCCGGCGATGAACCCGTGGCAGTTGAGCCTGTTCTGAATCTTGCACAACGAGCGCTCGCCGCGAGTGCCGGTCGTGCGATTGCCCCTGACCTCCTCCAGCCAGGTATTCTCGAACACCGCCCTGAACTTGGTCCTCTGCCCGCTCATGCCGGTGACGACCTGGAACGCGCCGACAGCGGTGGCGATGGCGCCCACCGCGCAGCACAGCAGCAGCACGGCGAAGATGGCCTTGAAGGCGGCCGCGCAGCCGTCGCCGCGGAACGCGCACCAGGTGAGCAGCGCCAGCACCAGCATGGCGCAGCCCACGCCGGTGCCGAGCGCCGCGGCGTTCAGGTAAGCGCCGTAGGGCGCGGGCCAGTTGAACCGCAGAATCGACGTCTTCAGGGAGATGAGCCCGTACATGGCGCTGGCAGTGATCATCACCCCGCCCGTCAGCAGCAGCAGGAAGATGGACCACAGTTGGGG
>JAAUYH010044453.1_pt1 | contig 10739 bp, 6 predicted proteins | sample 7278061 | NCBI WGS metagenome assembly JAAUYH01 (sample SAMN14350203, study PRJNA611818) | marine sediment metagenome | isolation source: surface marine sediment (0.6m) | place: French Polynesia: Moorea | collected 2018-08 | reverse complement strand
TTAAAAGGTAATCTGGTGGATGTAAAATCACTCTTCCGATGAAGCGATTTGCTCAATATTCTTGAACGGTACCTCGAGAATCATGCAGACTAGTTCGCAGAATTTGACCACTTTACCATCGTCTTTGCACGTGAAAGACGATATTTAAACCTATGCTACTCGTTCGCAAACCTCAGAAAAGGCAGTACTCCACACCTCACTATCGCATGAATTGTCTGCTTCACTGTTTGCCATTTCATCGGCGTATCGTCGACGCTTCATCTCGTTTTCCTTGTTCCTTCTATACATCGGCCAAGTCACACAATACTTCCATGATGTGGGGGTGCAGTAAATTTTTAGCATGTACAATTCGTAACATTTCGAAACTCCGCTCAAGAAACTCAACTGCCTTATCCAAGTTCTTTTGTTTGTGATACACAAATCCTATATTCCAAAATGATATCGCGGTATCGGGATGAGGTTTGTTTAGCCCGTGGATCGCAAATTTCATTTCCAGACTCTGTTCATGCCTTTCCAACGCTTCTACAAATTTCCCTAGTCGTCCGTACACATTCCCTAGGTTGCTGAGTGATGCTGCGATGCTCGGGTGAGGCTTGTCGTGTCCATGGATCGCTAGTTCCATCTCCAGCCTGTCTTTGTGCTTCTCTAACGCTTTCTCCAGCTTCCCAAGTCCTTCATAAGCAAGTCCTAGATTACCGAGTGATGCTGCGATGCAGGGATGCGGTTTGTCATGCCCATGGATCGCAAGATACATTTCCAGGCTTTGTTCATGCTTTTCGAACGCTTTGTCGGGTTTGCCTAGCTCTTCGTACACAAGTCCAAGATTGTTGAGTGACGCTGCAATGGCAGGATGCGGCTTGTCATCCCCGATGATTGCTAAGTACATTTCGAGGCTCTGCTCGTGCTTTTCCAACGCTTTGCCTAATTTTCCAAGACCTCGATACACATTGCCAAGATTTCCAAGTGAAGCTGCAATAGCAGGATGGACCTTGTCATGTCCATGTATCATTCGACACAGTTTTAAGCTCAGTTCGAGCTTAGAAGCTGCTTCGTTGAGCTTTCCATTTCTCACCAGCGCATTGCCCAGTGAATTGTACGCATTAGCGATATCAGATTTCTCTTCGTTCAGCTCATCAGAGAAGCACCGGTTATGGCTTCTCTTTCGGCCTATTGCTTGTCGGTTGTGTAAAATATCCACCAAGTTTTCCCATACCCGCACTTCGTTATCTGCTTTGCCGATAAACTTCATTGCCATCCCGCAGTATCGATGCATGTCCTCGACCTTGGATGCATGCTGAATATCAGCTCCTTGCTCCGGAAGTGTGTAATGACATACCAATGCCGAAGCGTGCGCAACAGTTTCGCGATGATTGAGCCCAAATATTTCGGGCAACTCTCCGAATGACTTGGCTTCCTTTTCAAGCTCAGTCGCAGCAACTTCATGTGTGGACAGCAAAGCGGTACTGTATAGCTCATTCCACAACGCTGAACCACGTTCCATACTGCTCAAAATGAATCGTCGCACAAGTCGATGCATTCTGTATACAGAACCTTCTTGCCTACCAGTACCTGAGTTATCTCGATAAATCAATGACGAACCGTGAACCAACTCGCCGATAACAACACTCCGAAACATCCAATCAACACTGCCGCGCTCATCGGCTGCGATTTCTTTCAGTATCCTCTTCACCATGGCTTCCGCAATACCACACGGACCTAACATTGCCATTGTCCGCAATACGGCATACGCTTTCTCAGACAATTGCCGAACACTGATTTTCCAGGTTGTCCATATTGACCTCTGGGATTCTCGAATTGGTTTCACCTCTTCTGTGTTCTTCATTAGATGTTTCATGTCCTCTAATCTGTTGGCATTCTCGAACATATACAGATACTCCGCGAATGAACAATGAAATCGTGCTATATAGGTCCCTGCCTGTACCAGTGCAAGAGGCAATCCTCCGAGACTGCACGCTCCTTCATCTCCGCACAACTCTTTCAACGCTCGAAACTCCTCTGTTTGATCTTTCTCCAGGTCCTTGATCGCCTTCATTACGGCATCATCGTCTGCAACATCCATCCTTGTTTTTCGAATTTGTCGCCACAATGCTACCATCGCATCCTCCGCGCATAGTGGTTCCAGCACTAATTTCTGTTCACTCGTCATTTCACTCCATATGTGAGGTTGACCTTGTCGGGATGTTACCATAATCCACCCTTTCCCCCGACCCGCTTCTGTTATTCTGCAGACTTCATTGAGTATCCCGCTCACTTTGCTATCATCTGCACCATCAAGACATAATAGCCACCTTCCTTCCCTCTCGTCTAGTCCTTGTTTCAACGCTGCGACTACCAGATTTCCATTTCGACGTTCTTCGTCGTCCATTTTCCGTTGGATGAGTTTTTCCGCCAACCCCGCGAGCGACTCAATTACATCTCTTTCGCCTCCATCTACCATCACCCAAAATACACCGCCTGGCACCATCTTGTCCCGCTCTGCATGATCCGCGAACGCAATCATTAACTCTGTCTTCCCTGCTCCCCCGTACTGGGTAATCACCGCACTTCCCTCGCTTTCCAGTATATTCTGAAGAGTCGCCAGCTCTCTTTTACGCCCCGAAAAGAACGCTGAAAGGGAGGGTCGAATATGATGCAGCTCATTACCTCGAATCTCTCGTTCTTCCTCGAATTGGTCCAACTTTTCACTGACGGCGCATGTTCTGGAAATATTCCTTACCATTACCACCAGCGGCTCCAGTTCTTCTACCTTTCTTTCTACTATCCGCACACATTCTGCGTTCATGATCTGACCAGCTCTGCCTCGCAAAATTTGCTTCTCCGCCATATCCATCGTACATACCGTTTGTTTCAGAACCTTGAACACGAAATCTTTTTCACAAACTTCGACAATATTGCGCCTGTTTCCATTGCTGCTGTCCCATGAGCAATCGCCTGGTCCACAATGGATAGTTTCTGGAGTTGTTCGCGAAGTGTGATAAGATTTTCGCTCCACTTATTTTCCACTTCATTTGTCGAAATAGAAAACGGCTCCTCATCTAACTTACCATTCATGAATCCACCAAGAAATTGTTCCAGTCCGTCCACTCCGGATGATGGTGCACGGTTTGCTATATACTTGAGTTCTCGTTGCAATAAACTCCATGGGGCGATTCGTGCTCGTAATTGCCCTAGCCAAACATCGAGTTGCTCTGGTGTGCTTGGGATGATCGAAACATATACCTTAACAACAATAAAAGGGTTGTTTCGCAGTGTTCGTCTATGAAGACGCCCGAACACCGTGATACGAGGTCTGTCACTGTGATTGTCCAGTTTAATCTCGTTTTTAACATCATTCCACGTTCCGTCATCTAGCCGACTCAATTCTACCGAGTCGGCGTTTCGAAAATCAAGGAATGACCGTGGCCTATTAGTTCCATCTTCGTTCGCCACTTTCCAATAAATGCGAGACGAAACCAGCACATATGCCGACTTGTGATCGGACCATGACAGTGGCCATCGAGATACCAGGCGCACCTCAGCGGGTTTGAAGAAAGTCGAATTAGGGTAAGAGGGAGCACCTGTGGTCAACATGATGGGGTGCACCAAATGAGTTGAGCGCGGGTTGCAAATAGTAGTGATTTATGCCTCCAGATTATTCTTGTATTTTTGAGAAATGCAAGATGAAGCCTAGGAGATTTACGTCAATAGCTCGCTCGCTATTGCGGTAGTGTTCTCCCCTCGCGTGAATTATGAAGGCGCAGTGCTTGTTTTTCTGATGGAGTATGAGCAGTACACAGGAATTGATTGGCAGATTGAAGTACGGTGCCGTATCCACAACAGGAAACAAGGATCGACAATAAGGTGCAGCTGTTGAATTTATCTCTGTAATACAACACAGGGTACTAATTTGAGTAAGTGTTTCGAGGGTCCTCAATCACACTCATTCATTGTCTCGAAAAAATTGTATTTCTATTTCTATGACGACACAGCAGTATTCAATCACACCTGCAAATTGCATCTGTGCATGATGCAACATAATCCTTGGGCGTTACCAAAAATCTTGGACCTCAAACAGGGCAAGCCCTTTGCAGCACCCTTTTTAAACGGTCATAAACTAGAGTACTGGTGCGAGTGCTACGTCAAAAAATGTAAGCTTAATAATGGGACTGAGTACGAAAGCGCACGATACTTGGAAGTCAATTGTGCGCTTACTTCAATGCCTTCAATTTGAAGAAGCTAACCATGTCATGAACTGCTCAGTATGGCACAAAAACCGGTATTTTTGGTCTTAGGATCATACGCAATATTGCAATGATACCGTCATGATGAAACACTAAGCGCAGTGATTCTGACAACACTCACGTCATTGTTCGTAGCGAATCAATTTCAACTGAATTTAAGTGGGTGAATTTTTAGACTTCGAATATCAATTTTGGCTACAATGAACGCTAACTTCTCTATATTAAGGATTGTTGAAATCATTTTGGAGCAAACTGACTCAGAAAATCGACATACTTCCATCAGCGATGAACAAACTACTGTTGTTGTACTTCCGCGGGTAAAATTCAACTCAAAAAACATGAGTCATCAATCACATACCGCATTCGAGTCCCGAATCGATTCCGAAGTACATGCACTCTTATGCCCTACTAGTTCATTTATTCGAAAAGCATCATTACAGTACCCTACCAAAATATTATTGTCATCCTAGCTGAAGTCAATCTAGATTCCCCAAAGTGAATGAAGTTTTCCACGCAGATATTTTGCATTCGGTCCATATCTTTCCACTCAATGCTTTGTACTGCTTCCTTCGCTTGTAACAACTGCACAAACACGGTCAGAAATGGACATTGCTAGTTTCTCAAAGTAATTGCCAGGAATTGAATTACAGAGATCACTAAGTACTTTGAGTAGTTCTTTGTTTCGAGGCTGTCTTGGACGCTTACTCAAGCAGGCTTTCATATACCTCCATAGGTTTTCGATTGGGTTCATATCAGGACTTTGGGCCGGCCACTCCAACCGATTTAATCCTTTAGCTCGCATGTAACTTCGGACTGACTTTGTCCGATGATGACCGCAATTGTCGCCCTGAAATATTAAGCTTTCTAATCTACCATGCCTCGATTCTGCAAACTTGATAATGTTGTCTTCTAGTATACGTATGTACTGCTGCTGATTCAAATTACTAGAGACTCTGACTAGAGAAATCCGACCTCGAATGGAAAATTCACCCCACACAGACACACCTTCATAGCCTGACTTGAAAGTAGGAAAATAACGCTGCTTTAGAAATCTTTCATTCTCTTTCTACCATACTCCTACTCCCTTTCTAGAAAGCCGGACAGCAATGCTCGACTAGTCTGAAAAGACAACATGTGTTCATTTGCAGTGATTCTATTTGCTGTAGCTTCTAGCCCATTTCAGGCGAGCTTTTATGTGTAGTGTTTTCAAAAATGGCTTCGAAAGAGCCACGTTGGTTTTGAGCTTCAGTCGATTTATACATGGTCTCACAGTTGGTATAGAAACTGTTGCATTAGTTTCACTATTGAATTTTGCAGTGATGGCATGCAGAGATTCGAAACATTTCTACGAACATAAGACTTCAGTAACCGCAAAGATCTTTCATTTTAAGATCGCTCGCAGCCTTTTGTTTCAGCCATCGTATGATTTTTCTTGTCTTCATATCGCTTCAAAATGGATGGCCGTTTGCCGATTTGATATCTCAGGCAAATCAAAGTGGTCGGCAGTGCAATAGCACTTCAAAGAATACATGTTGTACTGGTTACCTTAATTTTCTTTCGTGCTTTGATAAAAGGAAGTAAGCGAAAACAAAGAAGTTAACATAATTCTACTCTGATTTGTAAATATCACAGAATATCGGAAGCAACTTATAAATTTTGTTGTAAATGAATCATATGCCGTTAAAAAAACTTTTAGAGTAGTGCTCAGAGAGACAAGCTCAAGATTAAAATGAATTGGGTAGCACATGTAAGAATTCTATTGTAAGTGAAAACATTTCTTATTGTTGATGCCTATTAAATTCATGATCTTCATGCTCCATACTTCCTAGAAACATGATATCCTGAATAACGTCTACTTAATGTGGGCACTGAATTTCAATGGCCTGGCCATCTTTTAAATTTGCAAATGATATTTGTCACGAATCAAATGATAGAAAAGTAGCAAGTCACAAGAGCGATGTACATTACCCAAGAATTTACTGATAAAGCATTGTACTCCTTCTGTAATTAGGTAATGTACCTGGAAACGTTCCCTTGTTTTGAATTATTCTATTTCAGGTATAAATTATTCCATTGGAATGTTTTTTAGATCCAATTTTTGGTTTGTGAGTGCTTCTATGTGATGTGATGAGTTTGATATTTTTGAAAAGATCTAAAATGCATATGTTTATTAAAAAAGGTGCAATCTTTTAGGAATCAAGCTGAACAATTCCTCCATGATATTCAAGCCTCGAATAGCCGAAATCGTTTTATACTAGTCTCCTGTGCTATTGCAGTTCTGCAGATACATCCAAATCCTTCAACATCTGTCATTTTTCAAATGGATTTCAGGGTAAATAAACTGCTCGCAAATAATTCAACCACGAAATTTTAGTCATTCATCATACCTATAACATTAACTTCTGGTATGAAACATTTCGGGACACGTTTTCTTTCAAGAAACAGGTTTATTACTCGATTTCTTTGGTTGGCTATTTCCATTGTTCTTTCTGAAAAGCAGAAAAATTTGAAGAAAGTCGTTGTGCAAAATTCCACGTATTGGTCCCGAATTCATTTATCTTTGTCCTAGCCATTGCTTTCTTAGTTATCAATACAATACTAACGCGCGTAAACCGACTCACATGGCGTCCTAGCCTCCACATCTATGCACAACGCGAGCGTACTATCCGCAAATCACACATCACGAAACGCAGCTACTACCCGGTGTCATGGATTTACAAGGCTTTATTTAATACATGCATCCAGTGGCATGTTTTGGGGGTCAGTAATTCTGAGATGTGAAATCGCTATCGAAATCGTAATAATATTAAAAAATCCGAAAGTCAACCCAAACACTAATTCAAGCAGAAGGAAAGATTGAGTATGAGCTATCCCCTCACGCCCGCCCATTCGCTGTTGCGACAACAGATCAGAAAAATACCAAATTTTAGAGTCAATTGATTAGTACTGTATTCCTGTACTGTAGCGTGATACATTTGGAGCAGGTGTAAGGATGAATGTATTCAATATTCCTCTTTGAGTAAATGAACCTCTGATTTTTTTCTCTGTGTATTTTAGTCTTCAAAATCTTAAAAAAACTGCAACCCGAGTGTAATTTTTTTTCAGCCATGAAACCATCAAAATCAATTTCAATAAAGTGTTTAGAGTATGAAAAATAATACTTTCGATTTCGCTCAGGTACGATGTCCATCGAAACACGAGCCAGGAAAATGATTGAATTTCCGATCAAATGGTTTGACTGAAAGAAATATTTGATAACTGCAGATCCAGTCATCGCTAAATATACTAAAGCGAATAAAAACGGAGATGCAGCTTCATTAGGACACAAGGTGCGTAAATGAATCTCGCGGCAGCTTAATTATATTGGCAAGAGCGGGTAATATTATTGCTTACACTATAGAATTAATGGAGAGTTTAGATGAGAGATTTTCCAAAAACGTATTTCAAAAAGTTCTCAGGAAATATAGAATTTGGTGCACAGGTGTATCGAATTGCACTTAAATAAAAAGAGATGCGATTACATATACATCTAGGTAGTACAGGCAGCAAACAGATGAGCAGGATACTTAATGTATTGAGTGTGTGATAGCAGAACAATCAGAGACTGAGAGTTAGATGATGGATAAAAACAATTCATATGTTCATTCTTGAATAGTAGAGTCCTAAGAGAGCACCGTCGTGGAGAATCCAGGAGATCAGTCCAAGTGGAACATGAGGTAAATCTATTGTTGATTAAAAGGGAAGAAAGAAAACTCCAACCCATTCAGAAAATTGATACAGAACAATTGAGAAAATTGTTGCGCTGTCCCGTCACTGTAATATTTTCATGATAGCGCCTGGCTTGAGCAGCCGTGAAGTCTGTGCGTTTAATGTGATCTAGTATTTAATTCGAATTACTTGAATTGTAAAATTTGTGTATCTTCAGGTCGATGTAGTACCCCTTCACAGTCTGCGATAATAGAGAGGTGCGCTTAGGAGTAGACTACCCCAAACAAGGAATTCTAATATTTTGTAGATGAATTTAGCAAGAATGAATGTTTTTAATAAATGCATACCTTAAACTATAGGTGGAATTCACCTCAAGTAGCTGCAGAAATGTGGTCGGTCTGAGGGTCTACGCTCTACGACTCGGTACACAATCCGTGGTATTGATAGACCTTCTGTAGCCCATGGCGACGTAACTTTCGTTTATCGGCTTCAGTTAACCCGGTTCTTCCTAAAAAATGACATGTGTTATGTTGGTGTAAAATTGAATCTTCCAATTTGCCTCACCTTAAGAATACTCCTCTCCAGTTCAAATAACGACCGAAGGTCGGCACGTGTGAAACCTTGTCACTCTGTACTAATTTTTATTGGTGTCGCTTAATGTTTTTTGATTGGTTGATCTGGCCCTATTGCGAGTACAGATAGAATTACTGAATACTGAATTCTAATTAGTGTGATGAAACCTAACGTATAGTAGCCAGAAGTAGTAGACAGATCTACCTTTAGTATCTGCGATGTAGCTAATGAAGTAGTGTAAAGCAGCTTTTAGTGATGTAGAACAAAGAAATGTAGTTTATTGATAGAAAAGAGGACTATTCACTATCAGATAAATTTTCGTCTTCTACTTCTCTCTCCTCGTCATCTTCTTCTTTAGCGGCAGCGGCATTCAACCCTTCGATAGTGCAGCGCGAATGGCGAGTGTAGTCGTTCGAGAAGCATCTATTCCCCTCTACGAGGCGGCGGAGCGCAGTTAGCTCGCGAAGCGGCGGCGGCGACGGCGGATAGCACGGAGGTTGGTGTAGGGGTTGGATGGTGCCCTGGTCGATGTTTGGTAATCAATTCTGAGTCCTTTAAATTAAATTTAGTGGAAACAATTCTCAATATAAATTAAGGATTTAGTGTAAAATTTTAGGTGACCGATTTTGACATACCTCCAGCCTACCCCTGCATTTCCTCGCTCCCCGACATGGGATCCTAGAATACGCGAACTTAACAAATCCACCGATCTCTAGAACTGTAAGGTCTATGTCGTTTGAGCGTGCTCTTTTTCTACCCTGAGCTGAAATTGCGCCATTGGATAGAGCTAACAGAAACAGATCCTCATTGGTGTGGCTGGGTCAGGATTCGTATGCAAACATCGACTGATTTCGGAATCACTAACTCAAATTGGTGCCAATTAGTAGCGCCGGAGTTGCGGGCTGAGAGTTGAAAATTGTGACCTGGATGCATAAATCTGCGGTGCACTCTCTTGCTGCATCAACGGCGTGGAAATTGCTTGCGTTTCGCGCATGTAATCGTGCGGCGTCTTGCAGAACCCAAAAATATTAAAAGAGAGCCCTGCCGTAGCAGAGTACGCCCTCAAGAAGAGAATGGAAACAGAAAATATGGCGATGCAGAAGAAGCGGAAGAGAAGAAGACAGACAGCGGAAGCTTTTAGGAGGAAGAGTGAGAGTGGCTCTATAACGCGCGAATACAATAGTCAGAAAAAAATCTAAAAACCGCATTTTAAACATTGATTCAGATGGATATTGTTGCGAATACTGCAATGCACTGCATTATATGGGAGAAAAACTTCCTGGGCCTTCATTTAAGCGTCTTAAGTTTGGAGATTGCTGCTCGAATGGACAATCAAGTCCTCATTTTGAACTCAGAATTCATTGCCGACAATGCAATTATATTTTTCAGAGGAAAGATGGAGAACCACGCCATCCACTACCTTTGGAGATATGCCCGTCGTGTGGACTTGAAACTCCAAAAGTTATCCCAACATTCCCAAAGCCGCTTCATCTACTACAAGAGCTGTTGACTTCGAATTTGAGGAAAGAAAGACACTTTCGAAAGTACATTCGGAGCTATAATGCAGCCATGGCTATGGCTTCATATCGAGCTAATTTCGTTTCTCGGGGGATTGGGTCCAGTTCATATAGCCCGACAGTGTCAGTGCATGGTTGTATGTACCATGAAATTGGTGCTCTACTACCTCGAAATGGTGTTAAACCTCGCTTTGCATCTGTATAAATACATGATACTGATCAGTCTGTTGATAATAGGAAATACTTTTTCGCTCAGCGCAAGAGAGAGAAATGCTTCCTTCACTTGCTGATATGTTGGAGAGTAACAACAGATTCGTGCGGAGCTTCATATCGTTTCGAAGCTTGATGAACCACAATGAAATTCCTACGGAAGTCAAATTGGATATACATGCTCATGCAAAAACTCAGCGAAGACATGAACAGAAATAGAATATTCCAGAAGCATCAGAATTAGCAGCGCTAATCGTTGATGAACAGCATGGAAAGCTGGATATTGTCTTGAGAAGAAGAGGACAGCTGCAAAAAGATGGTGGAGAAGAATTGCACGTTATACACTTGGGAAACAGAATGTATGACCCTCTCGCATATCCCTTGCTTTTTCCTTTCGGTACTGATTGCTGGCATTCAAAACTCCGTTTCTCAGATACCAAGGGCTCCTTGAAGAAAGTGGCTCCATTGAAGTTTCACTCTCGACTCCTGT
>JAAUYH010015352.1_pt1 | contig 10739 bp, 9 predicted proteins | sample 7278061 | NCBI WGS metagenome assembly JAAUYH01 (sample SAMN14350203, study PRJNA611818) | marine sediment metagenome | isolation source: surface marine sediment (0.6m) | place: French Polynesia: Moorea | collected 2018-08 | reverse complement strand
AATACTTCATTTGACAATATATTCCACTGTAATCCCTACATGAATAATCGATTTTGCTAATAAGAATAGTCGTCAATCGCATCAGCAAGTATTTTGAATTATAGTCAATCCTTCACTACGCACGAAATCCACTTTAAATAGCTTAATCACAGCTACGACATCAAATAAGGTTCTTCGTAATTTACATTGTTACAAATCATTTGAATAATTCGTATTATCCTTCTTTTCTTTTTCCTAAGTGAATCATTGGTTCTCTAAAATATTGCCAAGAAAAAAGTTTATCTCAACCGCACCATGTCACTTGATTTATTTCAATTCCTTTTTGGTAGAAAGGAAATAAAAAAAGTGCTATTTTTGATGTCTCTGATCTAGACCAATGTACGTTTCTCTATGCCAAAACCGTATTCACTGGCGTTTTCAGTAAGCTTAACAACAAATTACCGTTCAAATCTTGAACTGTAAAGCATAATCACTCGAGAACTCAAATACCAGAGAGGAACCAGTTCCTATTTTGTTTTCCCATGTCATCACAAATTATTTTCGACTGATACAAAGAGTATACATTGTTTTAAAGGTTCTGAATTCATAATTTGAAAAGAAAGAACTTCGCTTCTCAATTATTATCGTGAAGTCTAATTGCTATACTGATGCATGTATGAGAATGATAATTTATTGAAGTGCGAAAGCGAGAAAAATTGTTTCTTGCTAAACGTACTGAGCTTCCAACACTAGTGATACCAGTAGGGAGAAAACGAATACCAATAGATTGAATAATAGGGCTACATCGAAGACTATCAAAGGAACTCTTAGAACACAATTTGTATTTTTCATGGTGATCAAGAAAAGTAGATCCGGAATAATAGCAATTTTAGAGTGAATGGCACTCTCAGTTGATGTATGAAATCGCAACACGTAGTTAACACTACTTAAAAGGGTCTCCATATTTCTCACAGTTCATATTTGCAGTAATTTTGTAGAATTGAAATTTTTTCAATAGATTCCAGTCTACTTTGTCTCTGAATTGTGATCCCTGAGAGTTGAATTATTCTAGGAAGAACCATCACGCGCCAATTTTTCATTGAATTTTGCATATTTCAATCGATCTCATTACTTCATTACATATTAGTAGTTGCAGTGGAATCTTGTTCTATGCTTTCTCATCTGACGAGCGGTCATTCTAGCCAGTGAGTTGGCCGTTCTGAATTATTTTCGAATTCATAATAACTGTGAATCACTGTGATTAACTCATTAGAAGCAAGAGTCGGGCATTAGCCTTAATCAGTTGGAGTACGTCCAAGAAGTTGTAGCTACTAAGGATTTCACTCTTTTAGCTTTTCCGACATAATTTATAGTATTTTGTGTACTATTCGATTGCATGTAGATACAACTTACCCCAAGTATGAGAAGGTCAAAATTTCTGCCTCAACAGTAAAATGTTCTATTTTATTCATGGACAGTGCCCATATCTTGTATAATAGCCATTTATCTCACAACCGTACTCTGTCTGACATGAATCTCTGGATGTTGTTTTGTCATTGTGTTCTAACAAAATAATTATACAAATTGTTATGATGGTATCCTGTACACTCATCCGGTACCTCCGTCCTTGAACGCTACTGAAGAGTTGCTACTCAGATTCCCCGGTAAATGAAATCGTGCCTGCACCAACAACTATTCGAATGATTTCGTTCTTAATTCATCGAGACTACAACTTCTGACATTTTTTGAATTTAATTAAAGCTATTCAAAATTGTTTTTCTTATTTTCATTTGAGACGCTTGAAAAAAATAGTTTCTGTTTTCCATATTCTAAAAAATTAAAATAAAGTAACTTTTGCCCAGTAAGTGATTTCATTGGTAACCAAATTTTGAGAAACATGCAAGTCAAGAATCCAGTTTCCGATGCTGTTTCAGCGCGCGCTCGAAAAAGACGTTCATTAGGAGCAGCTACATCGTATCCACTACTGACAGGATTACGCGCATTCGACAGCTTTGATGATGAAGAAAATCGTGTGAGCACTGGGGACTTACTTTCGATTGTTGGCGCATCACACACAGGTAAAACTCAACTTTTGTACGCGCTTTTAGCAGCCGCAGTGGCACCATCACCTGCCGGTCGAGCATCGCAAGTTGTCTATTTTGAGCTACTAGAACAAGTGAATGTAAGTCGAATAGCCGCACTTATCCGTGACCGAATAGAATGTTCATCGCGAGCTATGGGCATGAACATTGTTGAAAGGGAGATATTAGATGAACATATCTCGAATTCACTTTCAAGAATTCATGTTTATCGGGTCAACTCGACCGAACAGCTGTGTGTTACTCTGTATTCAATCGAGCGATTGTTGAGTACTCGTGGTGGAACTGAAATCGACATGATTTGCATTGATGGGCTAGGTGCGATGCACTATGCAGATAAGTTTGAGAGCGATCCTGATGCTAACGAGGGTGTAATCGTGCATATAATAAGACGAGTCCTGAAAACGTATCGAAACCAACTATTCGTAGCCGTAACTGAATGCGCGTTGTATGATGATGTGCGTATCGTTGCTGCAGTGACTGCTGCAAAAGATGAAGGAAGAGCAGAACATGAAGTGCCGTTTAGGCCTGCGTCAACAATGCCACGTGATTGGAGTGATGTTATCACTCACACAGTTACATTGTATTTCGCTAGTGATGAAGTGCCGCGCAAACGTGGTGCACTTGTACTTCTCTCTCGAAACAACTGGAAACCTCCCTCACTCATTACCGCAGGAGAACTTCTTGTCGACGAGAAAGTTGTGGCTTTGCGACAGCAGGCTGTGTTGAGTGCTAGTGCTAGTTCTAGTGCCAGTGCCAGTGCACCTGCAACCATGACAGAACGCTTGTAAATTCCCTCGTATCGCTACATAGTTTGCATATTGTTCTACATGAAATGTTAGAACTCGCGCGTAGGAAGAATAGAAAAGGAACGTTGGTTCATGGACTGGCTGTTTTCATCTATATATGATCACCATACTGTACTGGAACAGTATCCAATTCCTCACCATGCATACGCCGAACGAATAGATTGCGCTACGACATATGCACTCGATTCTAAAAAGAAACGGTAGGAAAGGCGAAGAAGCTTCTGACTCGCACCGGTATTGTTAGTGCAAAGAATATTTGTCTGCATAGCTCGACAAAACGAATAAAACCGATGTTAGATCAATACCCAAACAAACCAATACATGAACGAGCATGGCACCACAGTTTGAGAACTTGGCATGGGACAACGTCGATAATTTGAGACCAGATACGCTGTCAGCCAACGAGTGTCAGGGTCTCCAGCAATGCGCTAAACAGCTCTAATACACAAGCCACGTGGAAAAATGTAAAAACTGACGCCATATGTGCCCCTCCAGTACAGTTGTGTGACCCGATCAACCAAAATAATTCGCCCCGATTATTACGTCGTGGTACTGTAGGAACAACAACACTCACACTTGCGCCATTCTTGACCCTGACCATCACTACCATCATCGTCAGTACTGAGACGTTGGTTGGTCGGTCTTCTTCGCCGTGGGTGCTGCGCGCTTCTTTCTCGTGATGGGTTGTCGAGCGTGTGCGTTCTTGTTTTGCGTGCTATTGAGCTGTGCGACTGCGTTCTATCTTCCGGGCATTGCGCCCAATGATTTCCGTACGTGACAAAACTGTCAATTGCGAAACGAAACTCCCAACTTTAATACTAACAATAACGCAGAGGATGGAGCTAAACTATCGGTCACTGCTAACAAGCTCATTTCGAACCTGAATCATGTGCCTTACGATTACTTTTCCCTTAACATGTGTACCAATGACCGAAAACAAGCCGATCCGCAGCACCTTTCTTTAGGTCAACTTCTACTTGGTGAGCGTTCTGAACTAACTGCGTACGATCTCAAGATGGGTGTTGACGAAACTTGCCAAGTTGCGTGCACCGCGACTTACGGTACAAAGGACCAAAAGAAATTTACGAAACGCGTGCGTGACGGATACAAAGCACGCCTTGTGCTCGACAACTTGCCTGTGGTAACTGAAACTTATGAAGGCAACGGGATAGCTCGCCGTGGTTCACTTGGTGTACCGCTCGGGTATGTGGACTCATCGCAGAAGAATCGCACCTGTCTATTCAACCACATGCGATTTACCGTAGATTACCATCGTCCCAAACCACTATACGGTGCCAGCGACAAAAAGAATCTTAAGCGAGTGGTTGGCTTTAAGGTATTCCCTATGACTGTGGCACACAAGAAGTCGCCAAACAAACCTGGGGAATTGAGCACTTGTCCTGTTCATGCACAAGCACCACCTATGTGCTTTACTCCCGGAGAAAAAACCGAAGCAACCGTTGTCTGGACATACGATGTAGAGTATCGAGAAAATGCGATGCTTGAATGGGCTACTCGATGGGACCCCCTTCTTCGTGCAGAGAATGAGATCAAACAGATTCAGTGGTTCGCAATTATCAATTCTTTGATGATTACTCTGTTCCTTACGGCGATGGTAGCAATGATTCTGTTGCGTACGGTGTACCTCGATTTTGCACGTTACAACAATATCGATGATGATGAGGAAATTCAAGAAGAGAGCGGCTGGAAATTGATTCATGGAGATGTATTTCGACCTCCTGAGCGTTCTGGTTTGCTCTGTGTGTTCGTCGGATCAGGAGCACAGATTTTGTGTATGTCCGCGGTTACACTCGTTTTTGCGCTTATCGGATTCTTGTCACCAGCGAATCGAGGAGGACTGCTCACAGCCATGTTATCACTTTGGGTGTTCGCAAGTGCGGTTTGTGGATATTGGGCAGCACGAGTTTACTCTGGGCTGCAGGGACCAAATCGTCGCAGTGTGACCATTGGAAGTGCCTTCATGTTCTCAGGATTGGCGTTCATGATATTCTTTGCACTGAATTTGATACTGTGGGCAAGCGGATCGACAGGGGCAGTTCCATTCTTCACCCTATTGGTATTGTTTGGAATGTGGTTCGGTATTTCGGTTCCTTTGAATGTGATTGGCGCCTACATTGGGTACAAACAGAAAGCATATGAATATCCGGTACGAACAAACCAAATTCCACGAGAAATTCCGAATGCATCGGTTCACTCAAACACATTGTTTTCATTGTTCAGCGGAATCTTACCATTCGGAGTGGTGTTTATTGAGCTCGTGTTTATTCTGAATTCAATTTATCAGAATGAACTATTCTACTTCTTTGGGTTTATTGGTGCAGTGTTTGCGATTCTTGTGGTAACATGTGCGGAAGTTAGTGTGGTGTTAACATATTTGCAATTGAGCAAGGAGAGTTATCATTGGTGGTGGCCATCTTTCTTGTCTACGGCAAGTTCGGGATTGTATGTGTTTGTGTACAGTCTGATATTCTTGTTCAAGCGTAATAGCGGTGGCAGTGTCCACATTGTATCAACTCTTGTGTACACTGGATATATGGCGATTTGTTCGCTAGCTTTCGCACTTGGTACGGGTTCTATTGGCTTCTTTTCTTCCTTCAAGTTTGTAAGAAAGATCTATGCAAGTGTGCACATTGATTAGGATCCTAACGATGATGATGCTCCTCTTTCATTATTCACTAATCCCAACACTTGCATCCCCCTACTTTTCTCTGTCTATCTCTCCTTTTTTCCTCAACTAAACTTCGTTTTTGTTTTATTCCACTTGTGACATTGAGTGATAGCTTGCGAGTGATGTTCAATGCTCTATCGTTTGCTGGTTATAATGACGAGCTTGAAAAGGTTCAGTTTTGTCACAGTTAAGAGAAGGAACCGTCCAAAAAGGGGAATTTTGTTCGTTCCTTCACGTAAGGTTAGTGTGCGTTTGCTTGATACATCCTATCCTTTTCTTTTCGAATCAATGGTCATTTACAAATTGAATTCTCGTACAGTACGGTTGTACTGTACGTACCGTATGGTTGGTCACAAAACTCATTTCGGTAGTTCCTTTCGTGATACCAATTTGTCGTACTGTACACTACATTGTTAATTATCGCCCTTCTTTTCGATTCAATGGAGCTACAGTATTGATCATGATACATTGGAAACACGTGTAAAATAACTCTAATACCGCCCTATTCCCAAACTCACAACAGTATACCGTAAGGTACGTTTACCAACAATTGAACCAGTCCATTTGCCAATCGTTCCCGAAGCCACAGCACACATCACTTCGTGGTACTGTACTGACAAGATGCTGCGCGCAAAACCTACAAAGATGGATATAACCCGAGCTGATGTGGATGAACTCGACCGGTTGCGTAAAATACATGCTGAGGAACGCAAACAAGCACGCTATTCCAAGGAGATGACTACAGAAACTGTGCAACAAAGGCAGCGTACCACCCATGAGCATCTCGACCGTTTCGCTAAAAACTGATACACTACTACGACTACTTCAGCCAGTAGCAGTAATGAACAAGTAAAATATGTTCAGTGTGATTCAATGAGCACGTTTACCAAACAATCCAACTCGTTTGTGAGCACACTTTCCCGGTCACATTCTTCTATGCGCGCACCCTTCACCCAACGCCTACAATCATCAGCACATAGCACCGTTAGTGATGCTCCATCCACTGCTTCAATGTTTCTGTGCGCTTCACAACGTCGCGGTCCTGTCCCATCACCCCACGGTCCTGAGACTATTGGAACAGGTCGACCACGCCGTCGTACAACAAGACCTAGTTCATTTGCGTATAGTCCTGCGGGCACGATCCCGTCGGTCGGTTCCGATAAACATAACAACGCGCGTATTCGCTTGGATGTAGCAGCTTTTGCTGCCAGTGCGCAGCCCGCGCCCCGCGCAACAACTATCATCTCCGAATGGTCTAGCAATGCAGACACACGTTCTACCGCATTATCCACAGGTAAACGCCAGTCCCAAGCAGCAGCGCGCATCGTTTCGCCGTCTACATAACCAATTTTATGGAGTGCATTCACAAGTACAGTGTAACCACCTCCTGGAACTCGACGTGGTGGATGAGCCACTTCGAGATTACGAACAGAGTGGTGAATTTTCGAACGCAACAAGGAAGCGCTTTCAATATTAACTGTCGTCGTCGTTGTCGTTGCGATTGGTGCCGTGGCAGTGAACAAAGGGGCACTATCTTGTTGAGATTCAAGGATACTTTCTAAGCAATCAGGTACAAGTAGTAAGGGAGGCATTCCACTAGTTAGCAGAGACTTGAGTTGTGAGGTTGGTGCGGAGGCATTTGTGAAACAAGAAGTCGCATGGCGGGGTTGCTTGTTTAAGACGCACGCTCGCAGCGAATGGTACGATGCGCGATTGATTGGTGGTAAAACAGTAGTACTCCAGAATTCATCATGAGAGTGTGCGAAGGACGTTAGTAAGAATGCGATAGCGATGGCGATTGCAGGAGAAACAAGAAGTAAGTCGAACATAGAAAAGGCACGGAACAGGGAAGAGAGGAATCGTTAACTGTACAGAGCATCGCTGCAGTACCTCCGCATTAAGAGTTACAGAAATTGAAATCCCAAAAAGCTTACAGTATTTTGATAATTTATTCTCTCTTAGTCTCACTAACAAATATGATGAAACAGAAATACATTCCAATTCATTTCAACGACCATTTGACTCAACTATTATACATTCAGAGATTAAACGGCCTCATTCCTATTCGTTTTAAGCTCCAAATGTAGCTTCAATACGAGCTATTCGCTTTCGTGTTTGTGTGAGACAGTTTCCCACATTTCCCCCCCAGGATGTCGATCAACCTACCTATCGGTCTCGAGAACATCTCCAATTCTTGTTACCTCAATTCTGTTATACAGAATATCGTCTGCATTCCATGGCTTCTGAGAAGAGTCCAAGGTGAAATTGGCAACCCTACCACTGCCCGTGGTGCTTTGATTACTGTTATCAAGCGACTCAATTCGAACACTGAAAGGAATCCATCAACAAGTCCTCTAGTTGTCAGGAATGCTATGGAACAGTATCATCCTGAAATCGCAGATTCTAGTTACCAGGACGCAGATGATATTTTGCAGAAGATTATGAATCGAATTTTCACAGAGGAGGCCAGACTCAATGTCAACAATCGCATTTTTACGAATCATTTTCAAATCAAAGAACGTCACATCATGATCTGTGGGGAATGCGATACAATTTCTTCAGTTAGAGTTAACGATCCTGCCACTATCTCATTGATGGCTTGGGATAATGAAGGTCATCAACTGACGGAGTTACAGCAAACGCTTGCTTCACTCATCATTCCTGAAACCATCAGCGAAGCGAGATGTACAGGAAAATGTGCCGTTATCGCCAGAGAACAGGGTAGATCATTGCATGATGGAGGCGTGAGGACAAACAAAGGCATGAACAAGTGGACGATTATCGAGTACGCACCAAGAATGATGGTGATGAATGTTGCTGGCACAGTTATGTCAGGTCATAAGGTGGAGTTTCCCTTGGAAATTGATATGGCACGCTACATATATCCTGTTCGTTTTGTGGAAAAGAGGGTTGGCAAGAAAATCGGACCAATTCGTTTCAGACTTAGTGGAACTTTCCGGCATCATGGCAACTATCCTCATTACACGGCCACGGTGAGATTGGATAGTGGTGGTCGTGAATGGGCATATTGTGATGACAGCAGGATTCAGCGGAAAGATTGGAGATTTGCAAGCTCTGAAAATGTGAATAGCATGTTCTACGAGTGCTACGACTGGCCTACGTTAGATCGTATTTACAAGATTTTTGACAGCATCAAAGGGCAGAGCAAGTTTTGGTATGGAAGTACCTATTAGCTTTTATTCATAATAATAAACGATACTGTAGTTGTTGTGTTCTGTGGATACGATCTTTATGAAAGGGAAGACACGCGCGGTGCACGATACAGTATTGTAGTGGAGTGTACTTTAAAGATGGTAGGAGGCAATACAACTGAAAGAAAATCATCGAACAGAGAAATATGATTAAGACAACATTGCAAAAGTGTTACGAACTTGTGACGAGATTTTTCTGAAACTATGGCGTGAGCATGCACTACTAAACATGGTATAGAATAGGTCTTCCACAAATCGAAGCGATCGTTTTTTATCTTACAACTACTGTCGAATGTAAGGAATTAAACTGACACATTTCAGTATAATTTGAAAATTCACTTTGATTGGCTATCTTCTAAATTTCAAATAATCCCACCAACTGATGAGTTTTTGGTCTACTGCTTCCCTGGTTCGACCTTCCCATCCGAACACCCGCCTATCTACCGACCTACAGAAACGACAACTATCATGGAGTTGAGCGCGGAAGATTTGAAACGTGTGGAAGAAATGTTTCGGCTGTACGATACTGTCGGGAGTGGTGTGGTCTCGTCAAGTACGTTAGGCGAGTTGTTACGTGCATGCGGCGAGGCGCCTACCGAAATGAAAATCGAGGAGTTGATGAAACAAGATGGTGGGAATATCACGCTAGAGGACCTTATCCATGCAGTGAAGGAAGTACGCCGATCATGCCCACGCCCCACATTCAAAGATCTCGAGAACGCGATGCTCACGTTGGACAAGAGCGGTACCGGTCGCATCAATGTGGCTGACCTGAAGAAAATGTTAACTACACAAGGCGAACCGCTGGAACCAGCGCAAGTTGATGACGTGTTGAAGGAATTGGAGATGGTGAATGGTACCGTTGATTGCGCCAAGGTTGCACAGTTGCTGTCTTCTGAATAGTCTCTTGCAAACTTTCTGTATGTTAGGTATAAATTTGGGCGCTGATGTGCGTGCGTCCCTCCGTAGATAACAGTCAAATTTTGCGCCCATGTAACCTGGACTCTTTGGCAAACTGTTAAAGTGTGTACGCAAAGAACTGTAATATTAATGATTTGTGATATAAATAGTATAGTTCCTCCACTTGTGACGCATTCTAAACGGAAAGTCTCCATAGCTCAGCTGGTTAGAGCGCGGGACTGTTAATCTCGAGGTCCGGAGTTCGAGCCTCCGTGGGGACGTTTTCGTTACCCTTTTTTGTTTGGTAATGATTGTGGACATTTCGAATCGTTGTTTCGGTGATTCAGAAAACCATAACTGCTCTTTTTTATTCAAGTCTATTCAACTAGCAGATTGTCGGGGGGCTGGCAAGCGGTGCTCGTGACCTTTACTCTTTGCCTCCTAACTACACAACCTACAAATTGCAATTCTAGTAGACACGGAATGCGATCGCGTTTCGAATTAATGAAAAAACTATGTATCTACAGGGGTTCCTCGGATTTAGGGCACCATCACAGCTATGCCGTTATTCCAAGGTAGAACTCTATCCGACGTAGGCTGACTGAGGGCACTGTTTTCAGTTTAGTACAGGAATACTGCACTTCGTAGGGGTCTTAATCAAGTCGATGAAACGTTGCATGCTTGCCGACACATCCCTTAGGCCCTTCTAATACTGTGACAATGACAATTTGAGAATACGATGATTCGACGAAGTCCGGACCGCGTTGTAAGGTAAATGAAGACTATGTACACTCCGTCCTCTCATTTTTGACCGGCAAAAAAAGCGAAGACATAGGCAATAGGGGATAGGCAATAGGGATAGGGAATAGGGTAGTATCTTTATAACTATAATGGTTAGTGGGTGAGGGTTCGAAGCGAATTAACGGGTTAAGGCGGTTGAGGGGGTACGTGGGTTGAGAGGTATCAAGAGGCTGAGTGGTAGAGCGGAGGCGGGGGGTTGAGGGGTCGAGGGATCATTGTTGGTTTACCGGTTTAGGACCGGTTCGGGGTT
>JAAUYH010061659.1_pt1 | contig 10740 bp, 12 predicted proteins | sample 7278061 | NCBI WGS metagenome assembly JAAUYH01 (sample SAMN14350203, study PRJNA611818) | marine sediment metagenome | isolation source: surface marine sediment (0.6m) | place: French Polynesia: Moorea | collected 2018-08 | reverse complement strand
CAACTGCCGCCGCGGAGGAATATAAACTGGTCTTATCGGTAGGAGATACCACCTTTTTGGATTATCGCAGCATTAAGCTCAAAAGGGAAGGCTATGGTCCAACAGGAAATGGGGGGAATGGTCTAATCCTTCACAGTGCCTTGGCAATTGAACCAGAGCAAGGACAAACCTTGGGGTTACGAGGCGCAAAAACTATGGAATCGAGAACATAAGCCTAAGCCTCCCCAGGATGAAACTCCCCAGCAGAAAAAGCAACGACAGGCTCAGAAGCGAAAAGCAGCACGTCAAAGACCCTTTGCGGAGAAAGAATCTTATAAGTGGGTAGAAGCTCTCAGGGAAGTGGAGCAGCAAGTAGAAGAAAACACAAGAGTGATTCATATTTTTGACCGAGAGGGCGATATTGCCGAAGTCTTTGATCAAGTGCGTCAACTGAGGCAGTAAGATTTAGTAGAGTTGAGCTGCGAACTCCTTATCGCTTTGATAATCGAGAACCATTCCAAGTTTATGCCGTTTATGCCACAGAAATCGATTGTCCCGAAGGAGAAACCCCTCTATCTTGGATGTTGCTGACCACAGAAATAGTTCAAGATGCCCTCATGGCTGCTACCATCTTGCGCTGGTACACTTATCGTTGGCGGGTTGAAGACTATCATCAAATTTTGAAGTCTGGTTGTCAAAGTGAACGCTATCGACTGGCTGCTGTCAGCATGAAGACCTTGTTGGGCTTTTTAAGTGTCATCGCTGTGGAACTATTACAGGTTACTTATTTCCATCGAACTCAACCCGATGCAGAAGCGAGCGAAATTCTCAATTCAGTTCAGCTTCAAGTCTTAAAAGCCAAGGCTAGGCAAAAACTTCCGACCATTTTAACTGTTGCTTGGGCAGTAGAAGCTGTTGCTTATCTGGGGGGCTATCTCGAACATCGTCGGAAGACTGCCATTGGAATCCAAGTTCAGGAGCGTGGTTGGTTAAAATTACACGACCTTTGTGAGGGCTGGAAGCTTGCCCGAAACACTTAACGGGAAAAGTAAGCTTTACTAATAGGGCTTTCAAACGAGGTGATTCTTTCATGCCTTAAAGGCAGTGCCCAACTTCCCTTGTCTTCAGGAATCCAAGCCACTGTACTATAACCATGTCCGAAAGTAATCGGTTTACCTGAAATTACTTTAGCTCCATGTTCATAAGTTCTATCTTTGAGGGTTGGGGCTTCTGTTCTCGCCCAAGGAGTATGATCTCCAGCGATGATGGGTCTTTGATTGCTTGGTATTTCTCTCAGATACAATTTCATTAACTTCTGCCGATTCGGGCGACAATCATCTAGAGCTTCATATACACTTGACCACTTTCTTCGGAACACTGGGGAGAGTGATAATTCAGCAAAAGAATAGATGTTGCGAGTGACCAGAACCGCATCCATTAAATCCATCGTAGCATCTTTAGCCAGTCCTAATAGTTGATAGGCTTTATTTCTAAATTGTTGTAGTTTTGGGCAGATTGAGTCAAGGTTATGGATAATCAGGTATAAATACTTAATTATCTCGTCCTTTTGCCCATTTTCCTTTGTGTTTTCCTCACTCAAAATCCTCTTCGCTACAGCACCAGACTTAACCGTTTAGTTTTGCTTGCAAAAGGTAGGAGTTAGTCTAAACTCCAGTTAATTGACCAGTGCCCAAATTTATTTTTGATTTATTTCAAAAGATAAACCACATCGACAGGTTTGGGTAGCATGGGGATTTTGGAAGCGAAATCCTCCGCCCATTAAATCTTCTGAATAATCTAATTTTGTTTCTTTTAAATAGAGATAAGATTGATGATCAATTACTAGAGAAATTCCTTCTACCTCAAAGTAATAATTGATTGATGAATCTTTTGTAGCGATGGATTCTAAGTCTAAAGTATAAAATAAACCAGAACAGCCCCCTTGCTTAACTTGCAACCGAAGGATACTGTCTGGTTGTTGACGACTCAATTTCATTCTTGTGATTTCTGCTGCTGCTGATTTACTAAGATGGATCATTGATAAATATTTTGGTTTTGATATCTGTATTCTTAGCAAATCCTACAACAAAACTATTCAAGCTGATGATAATTGACTTATTTATGGCGAGAGTAGTCATCTTGGAAACGAACGATATCGTCTTCTCCTAGATATTCTCCGTTTTGAACCTCAATGAGCACTAATTTAATTACTCCTGGGTTCTCTAAGCGGTGATTAGTACACTGAGGTACATAAGTAGACTGGTTACTGTTTAAAATCATTTCTTCACCGCCACAAATTACTTTCGCTGTACCAGATACTACTATCCAGTGTTCACTACGATGATGGTGCATTTGTAGACTTAACCGATGTCCAGGATTAACTTCAATACGTTTAATCTTGTAACCTCTTCCTTCTTCTAAAGTTGTAAATGAACCCCAAGGACGAATTTCTGTAGCAGCAACTTCAGAATTAACTAAAGATTCTGGTAAAGTTAGTTTTTTTTCGGCAGTTAGTGTAGCTTTTGTTGTAGTTTGAGACATTTTCTTGATCTTAATTTATATAGGTAATGAATCTGAGTTAGAAGTTTGAACCAGTAGGCTCTTAAAATAATAATTCCCACTTAAAGCAAAGATAACAACAAACATAAAAAAATAACAGGTGAATCGTTAAAAATAGGTATTTCTATACAGAATCTTTATAAAAAGAACCTAATTTTGAGGTTTGTGTTAGTAATAACTTCATTAATTTGAGTTAATTATAAAATTTCTAATTGGTTAGATACAATTCTGTGTATTATTAGTTAAAGAAATTTTCTTAAAATCGTGATTTTACTCAAACTATAAGCTATTTTTCATAAGTATTCCTATTAATACCATCATGGAATATTTGTAATCTCTTATACTGAATATTATTATGACCTCGACAAGTAATTAAGTATAAAAACTTATTTATTTCTGTTGTTGTCTATAAGCTAATGGATTAGTTGATTAAGTAAGAAACTAATCCATTAGCTGTTATTGCTTAATACTAGTGAATTTTCTGAGTAAATATTCTATAAGTACTGATAGCATCACGGATTTACTAACAGATTACTCTAAGATATATGATTTAAAGTAAATCTATACTAGGTTTTCAACCAATAGAATTTCAGATAAAAGAAAATATAAACCAGATCGATCAAGATAACTATTCCTTTAGTGAAGGGGAATTTCAGTAAGTTCATTAGTAAGGGATTGACCCCTAACACCAAAAGCAACTCAATTCCTGCAACCCATTTACCATAATGATTAATATCCCAATAAGAAAAAGGACTAATAAAACGATAATCACTAAAGGGGAAAAAATGGCGATGAGCATCATTATGATGAACTGGCAAATCTAACAAACAATGACAAATCATACTTAGACCCATAATCTTACCTGGATTCCAGCCAAGATAGGTAAAAATAATCAATCCAATTAAAGCCAGAGGAATGGAATGAGATGCAGCGATAATATTTTGCCATCTTGGTTCATAATAAGCCTCAGTCCAAATTTTTGATTCTGGTAATTGGTAAATAAATTTGGCTACAAAGTAAAAGATAAAAATCGAAATATCAGGCAAAATTGCTCCAACGGTAATAGCAACATTATCTTTAGGGGCAATGGTTTTTCCAAGGAGAGCTAAATTTAAAATGTAATGACTTGGGGTATTCATGATTTACCAAGATAAATTTTTCGGGAATTGGGTTCAAGGTAAATCCATCCTAAATCCTGAAGACGGTTAAGCAAATTGGAGATGGTAATACCTAATTCATCTTTCATTTGGTAAAGATGCTGCCATTTAGTTAAATCTTTGCCTTTGCTGAGTTGAATTAGAATATGCTGAGGCATCAATAGACATCCTGCAAAGTATTGTGCTTGCCACTCGATACCATTAATATCATCCGCAGTACGACATAACAAAGGCTCAACATTAACATTAATACCTTTATTTTGTAAGCGAATTTTTCTTTCTACTTCTTGTTGATTAATATGTAACACCCAATGTCCGATTTCATGGGCAATGGTTGATTCGCCAAAACCACCACGAAGTTGCGGTATATCTTCGTTGATTTCAATCAATTTCTCTAGGGGTAAAATTCTAGCTGCAATTTGTCCCTGAGTGTCATCGGGGATAGAATCCCAGACTAAGTCTAAGCCTAAAAATTCTGCTACCCTACTAGAATCTAGAGGCCATTTAGGAGCATAATTAGGCTTGGCTTGCATTTGTCGCAATACATTAAGAGCCTGAGACTCAATTTCTAGCTTGGAAAGAAATCTAAAGGGGTGAAAAACATTCACAGTGTTAGTACAGAAAGGAATACGACTTATTTTAGTTCCTCGGATTTAATTGCTTCTTGTAAAACCTTCTCGGCAAATTCAGGATTTTCTCGCATCCGTCGAAATAAAGTCGGCATACTTTTATAATGTCTTTTTAGTAGGTCTTCTTCTTGATGAGGAATTCTACCTGCTAAGAAAATCAACTCCTCTTGATCTAAGTCAAGACTGCGGGCTAAACCTCTAATTACTTCTTCTTTTGGGGCATAATCTGCTCGGTTGTTTTCAAGTTTCGATAGATAGGTAAAATCTAGTCCTAAAACTTTTGCTAAGTCTCTTTGAGAATAGCCTTTATCTTTTCTAGCTTGACGAATTAGTTTACCAAAGTCTTGTGTCACTGTTTTTATCCTCTAGGTTATAAATAATATGATGCTGAAATATCAGTTCAAGTTTTAATCTCTTAATCAAGATTATTTTAGTTTGAATAAACCATCAACCTAATTGTATCCTAAACAGGATAGGTTCACTAGAACACCGATTCAGTAATCGAAAACTAAGCAGTGCCTGTTTTTAAAGCAAATAGGTCTGGGTCGTCTTTCAACAGCCTTAACAGTACATAAAGATTAGAACTCTTTCAAAAGTTTTTCATAGTATATTAAAAAGTTTACTGTAACTACAAAATATCAATCTGGGAAAATTGTTTGTAATCTTGAATAAAGATCAATAAGAGTAAATTATCTGCCAGTAGAAAGATACTGCTGCTTTTTCTTCTTGATTAGGTATGCTATTTGGAGACCCTTTCACATAGACTGTAAACTGTTTATTGGTTTTATCTACTCGAAGAATTTTTTTTGAATCTACAGATGGGTTGTTTTTTTCAGCTATTAGTGTAAGAAAAACACTATATGAATTATCTATACTCAATAGTTTATCTGATTTTTCTTCTTCTTCTTCTTTTTCTGTGTAGAAATTATGTGTTCGAGATGTACTATCGCCAGAGATTGTTATTGTGCCACTGTTCATAGTAACAACATCTGTAAGGCCAAATATACCTGCTGTATTTGATAAAATTTGCAAAGGCATTGTATTACCAATCAAATCTATTTTGTTCTTATTCTTCTTATCTCCTTTCTGCGCAATTTCTACATTTGCAAAGCCAGAAGTAGGACCACCAATAATAATTGGTCTTCTCGATTCATCTTGTATATTTATTTTACGAATTCTGGAATTTATAAATAAAGGTGCTTCATTATAAGGAGCTGATTTTGATTTTTCAACTGCTTTTTTAAAATCAGCATTATCTATATCAGGTGAAACTTTGTTTTCTTTATTGTTAACAACAATATCAGGATGTTCTGGGGTACCACTTTGTGACTGACAGTTTATAAATGTTATTCGTTCCGATGGATTACCGTAAAAATTTGTGTCAATATCAAAAGCGGCAGCAGTAGGGTTGGAATAATCAGCAGTCTCTATATGTTCCATAGAGATATTTTGGACACCCTCTATTCTAATAGCTCCTGCTCGTGTCTGTTCAAAAGTGATTCTTCTTAAAATAGCACCAGCTGTAGCACCTCCTGGACTTGTATTTTCAAGATGTATAGCAGGTTTATTGTCAGCATTTGGCATATTAATCATCATGTTGTCAAACTCTAGTTGAAACCACCTATCCCCTTTAATAACAAAGGCTGACGCTTTTGCTCCTTCATGAATAAAAGCTCTAATATTTCTAAATGACATATGTGCAGCACTAGTATCTTCCATTACTATCAAGGATGAATTTGGCTCTTTGTGCTTAAGAATTAAACGATTAAGCTCTAAAAAACTATGTGATACATTTTTCGCAGCATAAAATAAATGACCAGAATTTTTTAATCCTTGTATTTGTATATTCTTAATAGAAAAATAGTTATAAGATAAGCGTAATAAAAATTTATGATTTAAAGCTTTTCCAATTTTTTCTATAAGCTCGATTTCTTTTGTTCGATCTAATTTTTTTAAATTTTGTTTCAAAAAAGTATCTTTATCTCGTAAAATATCAATTATTAACCAATTAAAATGTAATGATTTTTCTGGATCTTCTTCTAGAGACTTAAGCTTTTCGTTTTCTTCGTTAAATATCTTACGTATATATTTATCAATACCTCCTTCTTCTTCTATTTTTTCTTCTATTGTTTTTTCTGGTGACTCTTTGTCTTTTACTATTCTATTAATAAAAGCAACTTTTATTACTATTTTTATTACTGTTTTTATTACTGTTTTATTTCCTATTTTTTTTCTATAACTTTTTTTATTTTATATTCATGTATAACTAGTAAATTAGATTTTTTAGCTTCTTCTGATAATTTAATAGATTCTTCAGGAATTTCTGGATTCATATCAGTGTTTATATACACCAGTTTATATGAAGCTCTTAAGATTTTTTCTATAAGTTTACTTTTTCTTACTTGTTGGGAAGCAATCTCGTTCCACTGCTTTAACTCTTTTTTTAGTTCTTCACAAAGCGTTTTGCTTGGTATAAAACTCAAATCATATCTCTTATTTTCATCATTAAAAACGTAAAGTTTATATGAATCAGATTCAGTCTTACAATTAGAATTTTTTTCAATCTTTACAACTATTAAATTTTTCCCTTGTTGGGGTAGATCCTTAATATCTTCAATTAATAACAAATCATATCCAAAAAAAAGCATTGCATCTTTCGGCTTAACTTGTTCTCCTTGACTATAATCTTTTGAAGTTTTATATTGAATGATTGTTCCATAGTTAGAAGGTTCATATATTGTTGTACCTTCAATAACTAGCCCCTTTAGATCTTTTATCCCCTCAAAAGCTGTTTCATCAACTGTATAAGTTCCATTTGGAATTTTAAGAACGCCAGTACCATCAAACCTATTTTTAATGTCTTCTATAGCAGCTCTAACAGCTTGTGAAATATTCTCCAGACTAATAAAAGAACGCAGATTGACAACATTATCAGCATAATCAATAGTCATTTCTACAAGCTCCTTAAATTACAATTAGGAATCATATTAAATACTTTTGAATGGTTGCTTTGTTTAAGCCTTACTTCACTAGTTTGATTCTAGTTTCAATTTTTGATTCTAGTTTCAATTAAAGGAAGATATTAAATTATGAATTATAATTTTACATTTTTGTTATTCATTTAACATGAATTCATTTTTAATAGTTATCGACTCCAAACTTTTTTGTTTTTTTTGCACTATTTTGTCAGAAAATAGAAGTTTACGGTATTGTTTACAGTTCTTCATCAAAGCAAATTTAGATAGATTTCAGCAATTTTTGTGTTTCTGGGAACGGTAGTTTTCGGTATTAGACGAATAACAACTTATCGTAATTACACATACAACAATCTATAGGGAACAAGTCACTTTTGTAAAAACAAGAGTACTGTTCTGTCAATTAATTAATGAGGGGTTTTTTAGGTATAATTATTGAAAATGCGCACCGCAAAGCGGATTTCTTGGAGAGAGCCTTAAATTGATGCCCAAGAAATATATCATTGACTTAACTGAAGCAGAACAACGAGCGCTCAAAAAACTGACAACCACATGAAAACATGCAGCCTACAAAATTAATCATGCTCGTCTGATCGCTGCTTGCGGATGTAAATCGACTAGATGGCGATTGGAAGTAATGAAGGCACTCACTACGACTTTGGGTATGAGTATATCGACTCTAGAAAGAGTAGGACGACGTTTTTGTGGAGGAAGGAATTGATGCTGCGTTAAATCATTGTCAGAGACGGGGACGTAAACGAAAACGTTTAGATGGGGAGAAAGAGGCACATTAAAAGAGCGATCGCTGCGTTAGAGGAATGGCAACAAACTAAAGGTAGTTGAAATTTGGCACTAGGGCGATCGCTCTACCAATTCAAATTAAATTTATACTGGAAATTTATACTGGGGATTCAATATATTTAGTAATTTTAAATAAAAATAAACCTTGACTCCAATGAATCTGCTCGTTCCTTTATTTTTATTGGGTTTAATTGTTGTAGCTGCTATCTTTTTTTACAATCAATCGTAATGTCAGAAATACGCGGAGTTTGGATTGCAAATCGTCCCCATAGTCAAGTTTTAGAATCAAAATTAAACATTACTGAAGCCATAGAATTTTTAAACTCAAAGGGATTCAATTTTATCTTTCCTGTGGTTTGGAATCGGGGTTATACTCTATTTCCCAGTCAGGTAATGAGTAAATATAACTTTCCTTCCCTCGATCCTTATTATCAACACCCAATAAGAGATCCTCTAGCTGAAATTATTACCGCCGCACATCAATATAATATTAAAGTTATTCCCTGGTTTGAATATGGATTTGCAGCCTCCCATCTCCTAAGTGGAGGACATATTTTGCAGCAGAAACCACAATGGAAAGCCATAGATAAAGATGGTGCAACTGTCAGACATGGTAGCCTTACCTGGATGAATCCCCTCAACCCAGAAGTACAGCAATTTATGCTAGAACTAATCCTAGAAGTTGTCCATCAATATGATGTAGACGGCATTCAAGGATGCGATCGCCTTCCCGCACTTCCCGCCGCCGCAGGATACGATAGAAAAACCCAACAAAGATATCAAGCAGAATGGGGTTGTACTGCACCAACTAACTGTAAAAATAAACAATGGATACAGTGGCGTGCAGATATCCTGACTGAATTTCTCGCTACTCTATATCAGCGAGTCAAAGCCGCTAAACCACATTTAATTTTTTCCCTATCCCCTGGGGTATATCCCTTTTGTTTGGATAATCTATTGCAAGATAGTAAAACCTGGCTAGAAAAAGGCTTAGTCGATTTGATTCATCCTCAAATATATCGCTCTAGTTTTTTTAGCTACCGCCAAGAAGTACAAAAAATCCTGAAGATGGTTAATCCCGATTTGCGTCGTAAATTTGCCCCAGGAATCGCCTTGACTGCTAATGGTAAAGACTTAAGTGCTAAAGATGTTATTAAATATATTCAACTAAATCGCGATCGCAACTTTAGCGGACAGGTGTTTTTTCATTATGAAGGGTTGCGGAAAAATAACGATGAAATCGCGATCGCATTAGTTGAATCTGGAGTTTACAACACTCTCTAAAGATGAGGCTTCAAGATTAGCATTCCTCCACTCCCTGTTCTCTATAAAATTTTTTCATCTTGCCTACCAAAGCTAATTTGGTCGGATTTATAGTCGGGTGGTTCGACGTGAATTAAAGTTCGCACCCTACCAAAGTGTTTTTCTAAATGCTCTTCAATTTGTTCGGTAACTTGGTGAGCAGTTTGTACATCAGAAGTATCAACAATTAAATGCATTTCAATAAACACTGTTTTGCCTAACATTCCGCGAGAAGCAATGTCATGACAATTAACTACACCTGGAACTTGCATTACTATATCGTGAATGGCTTCTGGTGCGATCGCCATTTCGTCTACTAACCAGGGTAAATTGTCGCGGATCACTTCCCAACCGCTATAAAAAACTAATAAAGCTACGGGAAAGGCTAAAACTACATCCAGCCATAGCAACTGAGGTAAATTCAAAGCTTCAGCTTGCCAAACTCCAATTAAACCAGCAATCACGATGATTGTGACCCAGATATCGCTCATGGTATGTTTGGCATCGGCAATTAAAATCGGACTGCCGATACGGTTACCAACATTACGTTCGTAGAAAGCAACAAAAATATTTACTCCTAAGACAATTAACAGCAACCACAGTTCAGTTGTAGAGATTTTGGGAGGTACACGATCGGTATCCCAAAAAATTCGGGCGATCGCATTTTGGAAAATTTCAAAACAAGCAATGCCGAGAAAAGCGGAGATCCCCAATGCGCCAACTGCTTCAAATTTTTGATGTCCGTAGGGATGTTCTCGATCTGGTTGGGGAGAAGAAAAGCGATTGGCAATTAATCCTAAAACATTGTTAAGACTGTCGGTAACGCTATGTAAAGCATCTGCTTGAAGACTCAAAGAACCTGTAAGCATTCCAACTACCGTTTTGAGAGTCATTACAAATAAATTTAATAGTAAAGTCAGCCAAAGAACTTTACGAACTTTAGAGCGATTGTCTTGCATTACTGTTAAATAATACGATCGTGAAATTTCGCGTTCGACCCTCCATTATCATAATGGAAAATTTTCTGAAATCCTTGGGCTTTGTTCCATAAACAATTTGGTAAATTTTGACAAAGATAAAATAAGATCTTTTTGCCTTAAATTACAATTTAAGATTATCAAAGTTAATTTAACTACTAATGGTTCAACTGACTCTCAATCTGGTACAAGGTTCTATAAGTTGTAATTTTTCACCCGAAGCAGCTAAAGAATTACAACAAGAAATCTCTATTCTCATGGCAAGTCTCAAAACTGTAGCTAATCGCGCCGCTAGTGGCGATACTGGCAGACCCCAGCCTCAGAAACCCATGGAATATCGCTACACGGGAGAAGTCTTTTT
>JAAUYH010143746.1_pt1 | contig 10741 bp, 11 predicted proteins | sample 7278061 | NCBI WGS metagenome assembly JAAUYH01 (sample SAMN14350203, study PRJNA611818) | marine sediment metagenome | isolation source: surface marine sediment (0.6m) | place: French Polynesia: Moorea | collected 2018-08 | reverse complement strand
TACCATAATTGGCATCTCCTCACCGACCCCTGCCCTGTCAATCCTGCGGATTGAATTAGTTCTGGGTCAATTCGTCATTGCCCAAAAATTCATCTCACACTCCCGCTTCGCAGTGAGATGTGAGGCTTCTTTTTGATCCAGCTAACGATTTAATTTGCTATCAACATCACTACCCAAATGTCTGACCATACAAGCTGTTTGTGGTAACACACCTATCAACAAAGCGAAGGCTTCGTCAGGCAAATCAGCTACAACATCTGAAGGAAAATACTGCTCAAATTGATCAAGAATCTTATGAACTCGTTGGGTAGGAGAAGAATTTTGGGTAATTTGTCCAATTAAGCGAATCCATTGTCTTCTAATCAAATAAGCCTTTTGACGCTCTTCATGGGATTCCATCTCTAACAAAGACAAGTTTCCTATAGGTAAAACCCCCTGACAATCACGATCATAATCACCACCAACAGCTGCTCCTGGACCAGCAAACTCTGCATGATACTCCTTAAAAAGGATTAACCCATTTCTTCTACGACTATTGACCGTCAAAAGCTTTCCACTGCGTATATCTGCTAAGAAGCTTGACCCATAGGAACGCTTAGTCCCAGATGACATGACTAGATATTCAAGCAGATTAGTGTCATGAGAATAAGTTGATATCATAGTGGTTTGATAGCGGTGAATTTGGTCGCTATCCATAGATTTCAATTTATCGACGAATATGGGCGAATTTTGCACTTTAAACAAAACTATTAGTAGTGATTCAAAGCCTTTACAGCTTTGAGGATAGAGTAGTTAGGATTGAGTCTTAAGGTTAAGACTCAGGGTAAATAGCTGCATGTTAAAATTTTGAGTAATAACATTCTATGAGATTTGACTAGAGTTGTCTCTGCTTGTAAGACTTGATTCATTAAAGTTTTTATAAAGATTGTTTTTGAGAATACAAAGTTAAGATGAGGATAAAAATTTGATGATTATTTTGACTTTATTCGTCGAACAAAAATAATAGAATTATCTGTCAAAAAATATCTCTTGAACCAATAAATAAAGGTTGTGGATATTCTCAAATCTATAACTTTTTCTAAAGGTAGTAATGATTATATCTCACCACCAGATATTTTCAGAATTAAAAACATAAAACTATATGAATTTGATAGTGTAATATGAATTTAATCAAACAAAATATTGTTGTTTATTAAAAAATATAAATATATAAATATGTTTATATCTGATATCTAATGAGTCACCCAGCTATATACACTATCTGGTCAAATACTTATCATTTGAGACTGTACAGGAGATAGGAGGCTATAGAATAGGTTATCTTTATCATGGCCTGAAGAAAAAATCAACCTATAGTAATCTCATGCTTAACTAGCATTTAACATGTGCTTAGTTGATTATCATTTGATGGTCAAATTAACAATATGTGCCTTTGAGAAAGTATTAATTTTTTTAAAGGAGATGAATAAAAATTATATCGAGGGCATACCCTAGCATACCCTGTTTCAGTATTAGTTATAAATTTCACCACTGATAATATAGAGCAGAAATTTGAACCAAGAATCTGCCACCCATCAATCGTTTATTGCTTTTGTATTACCAGCTTTCACCCAGCCTTCTTGTTGACTACCATCTATGCGAATTTTTTGCCAAGCTTTATCTGGACTTTGTTCCAACACAATCACTTTCCGATTAAAAGCAACTCCACCTATCCGTTGAGCATCCTTACTAGCTGACTCACGTATGCTCAAGCCTTGGGGCCAAGTAACACGGGCTTGATAGGCTCCTGGAGGTAGGTTTTCTGTTAATTCATCGTCCCCTGGAGTTTGTGTTGGACTTGTTTTTGTCTTCGGGGTAACTTTTTTGGAGGCTACATTTGTAGAAGTCCCTTGATTAATTTTTTGCTTTGGCAATTTGGCTTTAACAGAGGATTTATCATTACTAAAAATCGGTTTTGCTGGCAGAATAGAGGTACGATTCATGAGATATAGGGCAGCAGCAAAACCACTACCAACTAAAATAGCGATCGCCAATAAAAAACCCAGGATATATTTAAGTATATTGGATAACATATTTACATCTTGCTACAGATATTTGGACGCATATATAGCGCTACGCACAATTGAAGGAGGCAGTCCCGTAGACGCGCTACGCGCGGCTTCTCGTAGAGATGAAAAAATTTCAACCCCCAAGGATGAAAATACCTCTGACCGACTCTCAACTCCTGATTCCCCACTCCCTATTTTCAAGCTATAACCTCGTTGAATTGTCATAGGTTTGGTGCTTCAACAATGTTCGTGCCCTAATTGCGTAGTGCTATATACAAGCATTAAAACTTTACACCACAATAAAACCAAATATTATCACTCTTGTCAGTTATCAGTTATCAGCAAACAAGTCATTAGCATCCTCCTTCCTACTGCAACTGGCGCTGAATACTTAAGGGACTATGCTTCGAGGCTAAACGTGCTCTTCCAGAAGCAGCCCATTCTTGTAATTGTTGAATTTGTTCTTGAGCAGTTCTGGCTAAGGGAATAATCTGGCTAGCTGACTCAAGAATGTCATCAGTTGTAAAATCCCGATTTTGACTAAAGCCAATGTGCATAGCTTCAATCAAAGTTTGCTCAATTTCTGCTCCAGAAAAATCAGGGGTTTCGTATGCCAACCTGTCAATATCGTAGCTTTTCAAATTATGGGGACGTAGTCGGGATAAATGAACATTAAAAATTGCTTTTCTTTCTTCTTGGGTTGGCAAACCAACAAAGAAAATTTCGTCAAATCTACCTTTTCGGAGAATTTCTGGTGGCAAAGATTGAATATCATTAGCCGTAGCAACCACAAACACTGGTGAAGTTTTTTCTGCCATCCAAGTAATAAATGTACCAAACACACGGCTGGTAGTTCCAGCATCACCTTTACTACCAAGTCCAGAAAAGGCTTTATCTATTTCATCTATCCACAAAATACAAGGAGATAATGCTTCTGCCACTTGAATCATTTGTCGTGTGCGAGATTCTGATTCGCCCACCAATCCAGCAAATAATCGCCCCACATCCAGCCTTAATAAGGGTAAATGCCAGTGATGGGCAATGGCTTTAGCTGTTAAAGATTTGCCTGTTCCTTGGATACCTACCAATAGTAATCCTCGGGGGTGTGGTAATCCGTACTGCCGAGCTCGCTCGCTAAAGGAACCACCGCGACGTAATAACCAATCTTTGAGATTATCCAAGCCACCAATATCGGAAATTTGTTCCGTAGCTGGATAAAAATCAAGAATTTGGGTTTGGCGGATAGTTTGGCGCTTTTCTTCTAAAACTAAATCTACATCTTCCGGTTGTAGTTCTCCATGTGCTGCAATTGCCCTTGCTAATACCCGGCGAATTCGTTCCATACTCAGTCCTTGACAAGAACGCACCAAATCATCGAGAAACTTATCAGACAGGGAATTACCAGTAGCTACTAACAATCTTTCTATTTCCGTCTTAATATCCTTCGCCGATGGTAAGGGAAACTCTACCACTGTCAAAACTTCAGTTAAATCATCAGGAATAGCAATTCTTGGTGAGAGCAAAACTATATTTTTGGGTTGTGATTTTAGTGTTCGTGCTAAATTGCGAAGTTTGCGAGCAATCCCTACATCTTCTAAAAATCGATGGTAATCCCGTAATATGAATACCGCAGGGGCGGTGGGAAGAATTTTTTCCACAAATTCTAATGCTTGAAGAGGATTCCGTTTCCCAAATCCTGCATCATTGGGATTTCCTTGATAACCATCCACAAAATCCCAGGTATATACTGAACGATTTCCTTGGTTTGCTGCTTCTTCCCTAATGGCTGTTTCTACTCGTTCTTCTTCATGGGTAGGAAGATAAATTAAAGGGTAACGGGCACGCAGCAATAATCGAAATTCTTCACGGAAGTTCATAAGTAGTTATAGCGCTACGCGCAAGTAATAAGTAATAAGTTTACTGTTCATCGGTTTGCTGCTTCAACAATGTCCACGCCCTAATTGCGTAGTGCTATATTATAGTATTTTCCAAAACTGTACGGCGAGCAAAACTTCTCACGCCTGATCTCTGTGTATACAAACAGAAACTTATTTTACGTTGATATTCTGATGATTACTATCCGGGAAATTGATTTTTTAAAGCTTCTAAAGAAGCCCAACGACTATCTAATAGCTGATGGGAATTGCTACTAGTCGTTTGAATCCCAGGACAATTGGCATCACAAAGTTGCCGTTGAGGAATTTCTAAGCACATTTGCTCATACAACCACACACTAGGCTCAAAATAACCTTGGGGTGGCAAGGTTTCAATTAAATCATCTACACCCACTTCCCGTTCTAGGGGGAGATCTATTTCTTGTTCGCTAAGTTCTTCTAGCCAAATAATTTCTGAAGTATTTATACATAAGCGGTGATTATAGCTTTGTAAACAACGATTACAGGTACAAGTAACAATTGCTTCCGCTTTTCCAGAAACTTCTAAATAATTACCATGATGTTGTATGCGAATAATACCGCGAACTGGTGTCAAGGTTTCCAGGTTAGGGAGAAACTCTTTTACCTGAATTTCCTCTGTCCCCTCAGGGGCTTTAGTTAGCTGCGGAATGTAAATTGCGTCCATAGCAATTGTGAGCCATTTTCAGAAAAATTATCTTTAGGAATAACAAAAATGCTGATTCCATATCTCTAGTCTAACTTTTCTGGGATGAAATTTTATGGTCAATAATTGAGAACTACTAGAAAAAGTTATATCAATTTGTTGTTCAATTTAAACAAGATATTTAAGAGATTTCCCGCATTAAAATTACTACGGATGCTAATAATTTATACCATTTTCAATTTTATATTTTATTTTGATAAATCACGTTAAGAGACGTGAAAGTATCACGCCTCTTCAGAAAAAATCCATAGCATGTGGATTAGAAGTTTAGATTTTGGTATCTATTTATTCCATGGAAGCCAGACATACTACTAAATGCCGATTAGGTTCTTTCCCTCGACTGAAGGTTTTTAGATCAGTAAAGTCCTGTAATAAACTATGGACTTGTCGGCGTTCAGATGAACTTAGGGATTTGATGATCACTTCTTGACCGGTAGCCCGCACTTCCTGGACGGCTGATTGTGCCATAGCTTGGATTTCTCCTTGCCTCTTGACACGATAGCCATCTAATTCAATGGTGTACGAACCCTGCTCCTCTGGTGACTGATTTAAGTTGAGAATAGAATTAGCTAAATACTGGATAGCATCCAATACTGAGCCTCTATTACCAATCAATACCTGGATTTGCTCTGGGGTCAAATTGGTTTTATCAATTGTCAACCAATAGGTTTTTTGTTCTGGCAGCTCATGATTTGTGTCTAATTCTACCTGAATATCAACATCATCAGTAATTCCAGATTTTTTCAGCAGTGTTTTTAACCACTGCTGACCTCGTTGTCTGGGACTATCAGTCATTATCAACCTGTAGCCTTTTTCTTAGAACTTTTTGGCTCAAAAGGTAAACCTTGTTGGGCTTTCCCTTCTGCATCTTTTTCCTGGGCATCTACAATTTTTTGTAGTTCTTCCGGTAATGGCTCCCGAGACAGAATATAAGTTTGTAGGGTTTGGAAAATGTTACCAATTACCATATACATTAATACACCTGCTGGCAGGGGAAAGAACAAAAACATTCCGGAAAAAAGAACTGGAGTGATTTTGTTAATCGTTTCCTGCTGGGGATTTCCACTGGTGGAATTTTGTCCAGAAAGAACTTGACTAATGTATAGGGTAGCGCCAAACATCAGCACCATGGCAACAATATCCCAATGAATAGTACCATCTGGCTCAGTTGCACCAATTCGACCCAAGGCTTGAATAAAGAGGAATCCTTTTTCTGCTGCCAATCCCGGTATTTTACCTTGAATAGTAACATCTCCAGGTTGCAAAGCCTCGATATTACCATCGGCATCAATATTTACTCTTTCTGCTCCTTTGGTAACTGTCCATTCCGGTGTGAGCTGATTTTCCGGATGTTCTGCCATCAGCTCGGAAAAAGGTTTGCCTTCCTCAGACTGATATTGAACCTTTGTATTTTCTCCCACTGCTAACTTATTCCCACCAGGTAGAATGGCAGCTACCTTCATATGTTCGCCATCAGTGATATATATATTTTGTGGAGCAGTGGCAAAGGCTTGCGGTTGAATTCTCTCAATTTGTTCGGCAGGTAAGATTTGCAAGTTGACAGTGTAATTTACACCAGCAAAAGGCGAACCTCGCAAGGTAGCAAATAGAGCTAATAAAACTGGCATTTGGAACAGCAAGGGTAAACACCCTCCCAAGGGATTGCCAAATTCCTTTTGGACGTTAACCATTTCCTCTTGCTGTTTTTGCGGATTGTCCTTATGACGTTCCTTGATTTCTTGCATCCGCTTTTGCATCAAGGGATTGACGATTCGCATTCGCCGCATATTACGGATGGAACCAGCACTCAAAGGATAGAGTGCAAAGCGAATTATCAGTGTCAAAGCTACGATCGCCAACCCATAGCTAGGTACAATCCCATAGAACAAGTCTATGATTGGCAACATCACGTTGTTCGAGAGAAAGCTGATACCAAAATCCATTATTCTGAATTCAACCTGAGGTACTATAAATTAACTGAATCTAATTTATCTAAATCATGATTTAGATGGGAATCTTGTTAGATTTCGGATAGCCGCACATTATCCATGAAAGTTTGTATATTTTAGCTGCCAGCAATTAACTGGGATTTAGCTAATTATCAAAGCGGAATCACCAAATATTAGCAACCGAAACTGACTCACTTTTTAATCGCACCAATTTTATTAGGATTTTTTGCCGCAATTCTTTCATTGATGTAATCATAAATTTCCCTAAATCTGGGAACAGCTCGCATTTCTAAACGACTACCATCTCTGAGAGTTAGTGCCATATCACCCCATAAGCCAATGCCACGGGGAACCTTAGCGATTTTGACAATTTCTGAGTAAATTACATCAGTGCGATCGCGTCCCATCCAGCCGCCTATGACTGAAATCCGCCGATCAGTGATGCGAAAGCGCAACCACAATGCCCTGACAATTGCCCCCACTGTCAATGGTAAACCCACAATTGTGAACCCAATCAAGATACTGAGAATTAAATCTCCTATATGGGGACCGCCTTCATAATAAACTTCTTCACGAATGCCCATTTAACACCTCAGCTTTTACCAGCAACTGCTTTAATTCTTGCAGAAATTGTTGGCTTATGCACTCCCATTCTGCTGCGGTTGGTTTTACAACCACTACTAATCGCCATCCTGGCGATAATTTGGGCAATAATTTATATAGAGCTGCGGCAATTTGACGTTTGATTTTATTGCGTACTACTGCCCGTTTACTAACTTTGGTACTAATGGAGATGGCAATGCGTGTGGGAGACGGGACGCAATTAAGCCTAGCAGCATCCTGAGAAGGATTTTTTGATAATGATGGCCGTAAGGCTCTTAATGTTAAATAAGAACTATGACAGCGAAATCCTCCCCGGAAGACTGCCTGAAAATCTTGACGGGACTTTAATCGATTTGCTTTGGGCAAAGCCACTACTGATATTCGCTGGAGAACTTTAAACGCTAAGACGATGCCGTCCTTTTTTTCTCCTAGCCCTAATGACATTTCTACCATCTGGTGTCCGCATCCGAGCCCGAAAACCGGAGGTTCTTTTTCTCTTGCGACAAGTGCCGCCCAAGGTTCTCTGCATATTGTTGTCCTCTAAGGTGATTTTTTATAAAAAGTCACAATCTATTATTATATCACTTATGATGTGTTTTCTCAGGAAAAACTAATTGCTCAGATTATGAATCAGTTATTAGCAAAGGGGAGTGTCAAGTCCTAATCTTGTTCCCATATACTGCTGCTGTTTCCAGCCCTGGGATTGGTTAATCAACATCCACAATCCATGTTCCTACGTAACGGGATAGTGGCACATCTCCAGGAGATCTCATCAGACATTGGAAATAAAACATGCCGCTAGAATTTGGATTGCGAACATTAGACAATATCAACTCTACCCTAGACCCTGCTGGTACTGGCTCTTCGGGATAGATTTCAATTATACGATTGTCTCTGTCCCATTTTTTCTCAGACAATTTCACTTTTTTGCCTCCAACCTTGACCGCAATCTTCTTGGGATCAAAGGTTCCCTTATAGTTTTTGGGATAGGCGACAATAAATCGGGCGGCTGCAAATTTCATCTTTTTACTGGGAATTCTCAGCCGGTATCGATCCCAGGCTCCCCGACGACCAGAAAAATCTAAGTGGAAGGGCAATTGATATCCACGTTTGACTCCGCTAAATAGGGTCAAACCACCAGCCAAAGCAGTATTGGGCAAGGTGAAACTTGTTAGCAAACAACTGGTTATGGCTAAACTGGAAAGTAAACGTCGCATAGTTAAGCTCCTAAAGTCAAAACAAATATGTTATCCCAGCCAATTGGTCAAACGTTCGTAACTAAACTTTACTACTAGCTTGAGTCAAATGGACAGAATTTGCACACTAAAAGTGCCTGTATATGAGGACAAGGGGCAGGGGTGAGCGAAAAAAAGTGTGGGGAGTGTGGGAGGTGTGGGGAGTGTGGGGAGTGATTTTTTGGGTACTTAGCTAGAAATCCCACCCAAAATTTCGTTCACCCAGGGACAGGGGGCGGGGAGCAGAGGGGATAACCCTAGGAAAAGGACAAGGGGCTTGAACTAAGGAGGCATTGTTTCTCGCGCTTAACTGTTTCGATTGGTTTTGTTACCAAGTCTTATTAATGTTAACTTTTAAAAGATTCTGCTATCTAATTGGATCAGTTTTCCTTAATGAAGGGAATAAAGAAATATGGTTGCTGGAAAAATCTTTATATTAATTTAAATTTTTTTCCACCCCATTTAAGTAAATATATAGAATCACTTTGAATCGACTTAATGTAAATTGAGATTGCGAATAACTTCACTGCTCAAAAACATCAGTTATGATTAGTTTATATATAACTTTGCCTGATTGATTAGTATTGCAAATTGTAACGAGGGAATAAGAAAAATGTTTAATCCCTAAAACAATTTGGAAAAAGAGATACTCAAACTGGGGATCAACATAGGATTTGCAATATGCAAACGAATGCAAGTATCTAGAAATTCTGATATCCATAAGGGGCATAGTCTAGGTTTTACCTGGAGCAATTAAGATGACACAAAGAGGAATCACATCTGAATTGCAACAACTCAAACAACTCAGTATTGATAGCCGTTTAGACAAATAAACTGTGCCTATTGTCGGCTGAACAACAAAATTTCACCACTTGCATCGGAATAAGTATTTATCTCAAGGAGATTTCATGAAGATAGCAGTAGCTAAGGAAATTGAAGTTTGCGAACGTCGTGTTGCCCTAATTCCCGATACCGTTGCCAAATTGGTAAAGAAAGGTTTAGAGGTATGGGTGGAATCTGGTGCGGGTGAGAGAGCTTTTTTTACTGATGCTGATTATGAAGCAGCAGGAGCAACAGTTATTACCGATCCCCACAAGTTATGGAGCGAGGCTGATATCCTCCTCAAAGTCAGTCCTCCTCAAGAAAGGGAAGATGGGCATTCGGAAATTGATTTGCTCAAACCAGGAGCTATATTAATTGGATTTTTAAATCCCCTAGGAAATCCAAAATTAGCCAGTCATTTGGCTGAACGCCAAGTAAGTGCCTTGAGTATGGAGATGATCCCCCGTACCACTAGGGCACAAAGTATGGATGCTTTGTCATCTCAGGCATCGATCGCGGGATATAAGGCAGCATTGATTGCAGCAGCAGCTTTACCAAAATATTTCCCCATGCTGACAACTGCTGCTGGTACAATTGCTCCGGCGAAGGTGTTCATTATGGGAGCTGGGGTCGCAGGATTACAAGCGATCGCAACTGCTCGGCGATTGGGAGCAATTGTGGAGGCTTTTGATATTCGCCCTGCTGTCAAGGAAGAAGTACAAAGTTTAGGGGCAAAGTTTGTTGAAGTTAAATTAGATGAAGATACAGCAACTGCTGGGGGCTACGCCAAAGAAATTTCTGAAGCCAGCAAACAAAAAACTCAAGAACTTGTCACATCCCATGTCAAAAATGCTGATGTAGTGATTACCACGGCTCAAGTCCCTGGGAAGAAAGCTCCTTTGTTGGTGACAGAGGAGATGGTATCGCAAATGAAACCAGGAGCAACAATCGTGGATTTAGCAGCAGAGCAGGGTGGTAACTGTGCTTGTACAGCTCCTGGCAAAGATATTGTCGTCAATGGTGTGACTATCATTGGCCCAATAAATTTACCATCATCCCTACCAGTTCATGCTAGCCAGTTGTATGCCAAGAACCTGACATCATTAATCCAACTACTGATTAATAAAGATGGGCAATTAGAGGTAAATTTTGCCGATGACATCATTGATGCGGCTTGTATTACCCACGCCGGAGAAATTCGTAACTCACGGGTACAAGATGCCCTAAAAGCCGAACAGTCAGCAATTAGTTAGGAGAGTCAGAGGGAAAGAGGGAAAGAGGGAAGGAGGGAAGGAGTGAAAGAGGGAAGGAGTGAAAGATAAAAAATCTTAACTCCCAACCATCAACCATCAACCCTCACTCTCTCACTCCCCACACTCCCCATTTATCAATTACAGGAGTTTGAATATCAATGACAGAAGCATTAATTGCAGCTTTATTTGTGTTTGCTTTGGCAGCATTTGTA
>JAAUYH010239783.1_pt1 | contig 10742 bp, 6 predicted proteins | sample 7278061 | NCBI WGS metagenome assembly JAAUYH01 (sample SAMN14350203, study PRJNA611818) | marine sediment metagenome | isolation source: surface marine sediment (0.6m) | place: French Polynesia: Moorea | collected 2018-08 | reverse complement strand
GTGGCACCGATTAAATATGTTGTGAAACGCATTTATTGCATGGTGAGCATATTTTATATACCGCTATACCGCCATTTTTTCTACATTTGTCCCTCTGAAATTGAACGATGAGCACTTCAACCAGATCCCTGAATTTTATAGAGCATATCATCGAAGACGATCTCTCTAAAGGTATGCCCAAAGATCAGCTTAGATTTCGCTTTCCACCGGAACCTAACGGATATCTTCATATCGGGCATGCGAGCTCTATATGCCTGAATTTTGGGCTGGGTCTGAGATATGATGCACCGGTAAACCTTCGTTTTGACGATACCAACCCCACCAAAGAAGAACAGGAGTATGTAGACGCTATTAAAGGAGACGTGGAATGGCTTGGTTATCAGTGGGATACGGAATGTTATGCCTCGGATTACTTTCAGCAGCTGTACGATTGGGCCGTATTCCTCATCAAAGAAGGTAAGGCCTATGTGGATAGCCAGTCTTCAGAAGAGATGGCCAAACAGAAGGGAACCCCCACAGAACCGGGGACTGAAAGTCCTTATAGAAACCGCAGTGTTGAGGAAAACTTGGCACTTTTCGAAGGAATGAAAAATGGGGATTTTGAAGAAGGCACACACGTTCTAAGAGCTAAGATCGATATGGCCTCAACTAATATGCTCATGCGTGATCCCATCATGTACCGCATCCTGCATCGTGCACATCACAGAACACATACCGATTGGTGTATTTATCCTATGTACGACTGGACGCACGGCGAAAGTGATTATATTGAGCAGGTTACACATTCGCTCTGTACCCTGGAGTTTGCCCCGCATCGTGAATTGTACGACTGGTTTCTGGACCAGGTTGTAAGTTCAGAGAAAGTACGTCCTAAACAGCGTGAATTTGCAAGAAGGAATCTGAGTCATACCGTAGTTAGCAAACGTAAATTGCTTCAATTGGTGGAAGAAGGGATCGTTAACGGTTGGGATGATCCCAGGATGCCCACCATATCCGGCCTAAGAAGAAGAGGCTATACACCTGAATCTATCCGTAATTTTGCTGAGACCATAGGTATTGCCAAGCGGGATAATGTAGTTGATGTCTCACTTTTGGAGTTCCATATAAGGGAACACCTGAACAAAATAGCCCCAAGGGTCATGGCAGTCCTGAATCCGGTAAAAATTGTCATTACCAATTATCCGGAAGGAGAAGTTGAGTGGGTAGAGACAGAGAACAATCCGGAAGATCCTGCTTCAGGAACCAGGGAGCTTCCTTTTTCCAGAGAAATCCTCATAGAAAGAGAAGATTTCAGGGAAGAGGCAAATAGAAAATTCTTCAGGTTAAAATTAGGCGGCGAGGTACGGTTGAAGAGTGCCTATATTATTAAGGCCAACGACTGTCTTAAAGACGAGAACGGGGAGATCCTTGAAATCCATTGTACCTATGACCCCAAAAGCAAGAGCGGCAGCGGTACTGAAGAAAGTATGCGCAAGGTTAAAGGCACGCTCCATTGGGTTTCAAAAGAACATGCGATCCCGGCTGAAGTACGAATTTATGACCGTCTTTTTACCGATGTAACTCCTGATACTCATAAAGACAAAGACTTTAAGGAATTTGTTAACCCTGATTCTCTAAAAACGGTAACCGGTTATGTAGAACCCGGGCTGAAAAATAGCGAAGTCGGTGATCGTTTTCAGTTCCAAAGGTTGGGCTATTTCTCTGTGGATCCTGATAGTAGCCCTGATAATCTGGTATTTAACAGAACGGTGACCCTTAGGGATACCTGGGCCAAGATTGAACAGAAGTCTTCCTGACCAAGGTATTATACCATATAGTATATTATTGATCTTCTTTAGAACCTCGTGCTCTTTGCTTCTTCATCGCTTCACCGATCTGATTACTGGCAGTAAAGGAGGCTACCATATTATTCAGCATATCACTGCCTGCCTGTGGTGAGTTTGGAAGAAGGATCAGGTTGGTGTTCGTTTCTTCGCCAATGGATTGCAGGGTGTCGTAATGCTGTGTTACCACGATAAGGGCTGAAGCTTCCTGTGAATTAATACCGACTTTGTTAAGTACCTCTACGGATTCTTCTAATCCTCTGGCGATCTCCCTCCGTTGATCGGCGATACCTTGCCCTTGCAGGCGTTTGCTCTCTGCCTCTGCCTTCGCCTTTTCCACGATCAGAATTCTTGCTGCATCTCCTTCAAACTGAGCAGCGATCTTTTCTCGTTCCGAAGCATTGATACGGTTCATTGCGGCTTTAACCTGCGCATCCGGGTCAATATCGGTAACCAGGGTTTTTATGATATCATATCCGTATTCCAGCATAGCGTCCTGTAATTCTGCCTTTACAGCTATCGCGATGTCGTCTTTCTTCACAAAGACATCGTCCAGCTTCATTTTTGGTACTTCGGCCCGTACCACATCAAAGACATAAGAAGTGATCTGATCATGTGGATATTCAAGTTTGTAGAAAGCCTCATAAACCTTGTTTCTAATAACCACATATTGAACAGATACTTTAAGTTTTACAAATACGTCATCGAGAGTCTTGGTCTCCACTATCACATCCAGCTGTTGTATTTTAAGACTTAGTCGGCCTGAAATTCTATCTACCAGGGGTATTTTCATCTGCAGCCCTGAATTCCGTATGCTTTGGAATCTGCCAAATCGTTCAATGACTGCGGCCGTTTGTTGTTTTACGACAAAAAATGAAGAGATCAGAATAATAAATCCGATCACAAATAAAGGAATCAATAAAAAATCGCTCATAGCTTATCATTTATGTTAATCATGGGTATATCTAAATATAAGTATCGAATTCAGAGAAATGTTACAGGAAACAAGCTGTGCAGGAACAGTGCAAACCATTATTTATTGAGGACTTCAATGGCTCTTTTAATCCTTTGGATACTCTCATTCTTCCCGATAAGAGCCATGATCTCAAACAGGTCCGGACCTTTCAAATCACCTACAATAGCCAATCGCAGTGGAGCCAGTACTTTGCCAAATCCTATTTGTTGTTCTGTGATCCATGACTTTACTAATTCCGCAGTATTCAAGGCGGAGAAATCATCTGTTTCTGCCAGCATACTAAGCACCTCTTTCATTAAAGCCGGTGTCTCCTCTTTCCATTGTTTTTTTACGGCCTTTTCATTATAGGCTTCAACAGTAGTAAAGAAATAGTCACCCTGTTCCCATATATCTGAAACAAAATTGGCTCGCTCCTTTAACATAGCAACCACATCTTTCAAAAATGGATCCGGCTGTGCATTAATATGTTCATTTCCAAGCCCTTTAAGCTCTTCTACTAGTTCTGCAACAGGTTTTTGCTGTAGATAATAATGATTATACCACTTGGTTTTTTCTGGATCAAAACGAGCTCCTCCCTTATGAACTCGCTCCAGGCTAAAGCTGGATGTTAGTTCTTTAAGTGTGAAGATCTCCTTATCCGTTCCGGGATTCCATCCCAGCATGGCCAGGAAGTTTATAACAGCCTCTGGATAATAACCGAATTCACGGTATCCAACCGATTTTTCCCAGGATAGGGGTACAATGGGGAATCCCATTTTCTCTCCATCACGTTTACTGAGTTTTCCTTTGCCAACAGGTTTGAGAATCAATGGAAGATGGGCAAATATGGGAGGCTCCCACTCAAAAGCCGCATAGAGCAGAAAATGTAGCCCCAAGGAAGGTAGCCATTCCTCTCCGCGAATCACATGGGATATTTCCATAAGATGATCATCTACTACATTGGCCAGATGATAGGTTGGCATCCCGTCGCTTTTAAACAGTATTTTATCATCCAGGGTATTCGTATTTAATTCAATGTCGCCCCGGATCTCATCGTGAAATCTTATGGTCTTCCCTTCGGGGATTTTAAACCGGACCACGTATGGGACATTACTGTCCATCATTTTTTTAAAATCCTCCTCCGGAATGGCTAAAGAATTTTTCAAGGAAGCCCGGTTATGCCAATTGTAGATAAAAGTCTCTCCGCGGGAATCGTATTCTTTACGCAGGGAATCCAGTTCTTCAGGGGTGTCGAAAGCGTAATAGGCATGGCCTTTTTGGATCAACCGGTTTACCTGCTCTTTGTATAAAGCCTGTCGCTCACTTTGCCGATAGGGACCATATCCGCCTTCTTTAAGCGGACCTTCATCGTAAGGAATACCACACCACTCCAAAGCTTCAATGATATATTCCTCTGCACCTTCCACATAACGCTTTCGGTCCGTATCTTCTATCCTCAGTATAAAGTGGCCATTATTTTTTTTAGCAAAGAGATAGTTGAAAAGGGCGGTACGTACACCTCCTATATGCAAAGGACCTGTTGGGCTCGGAGCAAATCTTACACGTACTCGTTTTGACATATAATTGTGTTAGGCTGCAAAGATACTCGCTAGAATTACATTCCCAAATGCATGGAGCAAGGGATTTCGTGGGGATCCAGGTATATTCTTTTTAACAAATTTTTGAATCAATTTTCTAAACTATCAGGTATCTTGGTGCTATATTTTGCAGATGTTGAAGGCATATGATCACATTATTGAGAAACTCTTGCGCTTTACCCGAAAGTATTACACCAAGGTATTGATCAAGGGTATCCTTTTGTTTCTCGCTCTGGGATTTATTTTTTTCTTTCTGACACTGGCTGTGGAATATTTCCTTTGGCTGAATTCAACAGGTCGACTCATTTTGCTTATTCTCTTTCTCGGTATTGAGGGTTTTCTTCTGGTTCGTTTTATCATCATCCCTATCTCCTATCTTTTTAGAATTAAGAAAGGTATTTCTGAAAAAGAAGCTTCCGTCATCATAGGAAAGCATTTTAAGGAAGTTGACGATAAACTCTATAACCTCCTGGAATTGGCAGAGGATCCACAACGGACCGAATTACTTCTTGCGAGCATTGAGCAGAGATCTTCTGAATTAAGACCGATTCCTTTCCATAGGGCCGTTGACTACAGGGATAATCTTAAATACGCAAAGTATCTAATTATACCGATAGTTATAATATTACTAATTGTGCTTAGTGGTAATTTGAGGTCTTTTATCGGTTCTTATGACAGGGTTGTCCATTTTGATGTTGCCTACGAACCACCGGCCCCCTTTGTTTTTAGGGTGATGAGTGGAGAGTTGCGCGTGCTTGAAACTGAGGAAGTAACGGTACAGGTGGCTACGGAAGGAAGTGCGCAGCCCAGTGAGATCAACATCGTAATTAACGACAGGGCCTATGTGATGCAGAAGTCCGGCGGCGTTTTCCACTATACTTTTTCACCGCCTTTATCGAATTCTGACTTCTATTTTGAGGCTAACGGAATTCGATCTAGGAACTACCGGCTCGAAGCGCTCGAAGTTCCGGCTATACAAGATTTTACCTTAAAATTGAACTATCCCAAATATACTGGCAAGCGACCGGACATTCTAAACAGTACCGGTAACGCTACCTTCCCGGAAGGAACGGTAGTGGAATGGGAGATAAATGGTAAAAATACGGAGAGGATCAATCTTATCTCACAAGACAGCACTATACTTTTTGTCAAAGATTCGGACCTGTTTAGGTTTTCGAGTGCATATTACAAGGACTTCAATTATCAACTTACTACATCTAATGCCAATGCTGAGCAATATGAGAAGCTAAGTTATAAGTTTAAGGTCATAAAAGATGCCCGACCTTCAATTAAGGCCAGGGAGTACAGGGATACGATTAATGCGAACATACGATATTATGAAGGTGAAGCATCTGATGACTATGAGTTGGCTAACATAAAACTAGTTTGTTATCCGGTAGGGCGGGAAGAAGCAAAGCAGATAGTACAACTCAGCAGTCCGAATACAAATTTTGAACAATTCTATTACACCTTCCCCAGCGGCTTAAACATAGCCGAGGGAGAGAGTTATGAATATTATTTCGAAGCTACGGACAATGACGGCATCAGGGGTGGAAAGACGGCCAAAAGCGAGGTGTTTAGCACGCGACTCTTGGATTCTAATGAATTAGAAAACAATAAGTTAGATACTCAAAAGGACTTGCTTGAGGATTTAAACCGATCTCTGGACAATTACAAAGAACAGGAGGAAGAGCTGGACAAGATAAACAAAGACCAGAAAGAGAAGAACAGTCTCAGTTTTAATGATCAGAACAAGATCAGGGATTTCCTTAAGAAACAGGAAAGGCAGGAGGAGATGATGCAGAAGTTCAGCCGTCAGTTGAAGGAAAACATAGAACGGGATGATGAGCGACTAAATCAATTACTCAAAGAGCGTCTTGAACGTCAGGAGTTAGAGGCTCAAAAGAACCAGAAGCTATTGGAGGAGCTGCAAAAGATTGCAGATAAATTGGAAAAGGAGGAATTGAGTAAACGCCTGGAAGAACTGGCTAAAAACCAGAAGTCTAATGAGAGAAATTTAGAACAGCTACTGGAATTGACGAAGAGATACTATGTTACTGAAAAAGCTGCACAATTGGCCAGGGAGTTGGAGGAATTGGCAAAAATCCAGGAAACACTGTCAAAGGCCGAACTGGATAGTATGACCAATCGATTGCAGGAGAATATGAACCGTGATTTCGAGGAGCTTTCTAAGGAACTGGATGAACTCAAAAAGGACAATGAGAATCTTAAAAAGCCTTTGCCTATTAAAGTGGATGAAGATCTTAAGGAGAGTGTAAAGGAAGATCAAAAAGAGGCCTTGTCTGAATTGAATAAACAAAAGGGGAGTGAGCAGGCCGATGACAATCAGGAGGCTGAAAAGAGTGAAAATAACGCTAGAAAGAAGCAGAAATCGGCCGCAGAAAAAATTCAGCAGTTAAGCGATGAACTTAAAGAATCATCCTCCATGTCGGGTAGCGGTTCTACAATTACAGAGGATGCTGAAATGCTGCGTCAAATATTGGATAACCTCATCACCTTTTCTTTCAAACAGGAAAATCTTTTTGAAGAGTTAGAAGAGAGCGACTTGGATCTGTCCTACTTTTCGGAGGTAGTCCGGGAGCAGAAGGAACTAAAAGGACTTTTTGAACACGTTGACGACAGTCTCTTTGCACTTTCACTGAGAAGAGCCGAACTATCAGAATTTGTGAATGAACAGATAAATGAGGTTTACTACAATATGGACAAATCGGTTGAAAGTATTGTAGAAGGCAGAATATACCAAGGGGTATCTTATCAGCAGTACGTACTAACAGCTGCTAACAGTTTGGCAGATTTTTTGGCCAATATATTGGATAATATGCAACAGAGCATGCAGCAAGGATCTGGTAATGGACAGGGAGAAGATTTTCAATTGCCTGATATCATTAAAGGACAGCAGGAGCTTGGTGAAAAAATGGGTCAGATGAAAGGTAAAAACAATAAAGGCCAGGAGGCCGGAGAGGAAGGTCAGGAGAAGGGCCAGGAAGGAGAATCAGGCGAGGAAGGAAAGGGTGAAAAAGGTTCTAAACAGGGCGATAGTGAAGGTGAAGGAGAGGGTCAGAATGGACAGAAGAAAGAAGGTCAGGGCACATCAGATGGTGAAGGTTCTGATAGCGACAGTGAGGAAGATTTGGAGGAGCTATATGAGATCTACAAGGAACAGCAGCGTATAAGGGATATGTTGGAAAAACAACTCGAGGATATGATCAGGGCTGGTGACCGTCAATTAGCACAAAAGCTTATTCAACAGATGGAGGACTTTGAGAATGAGTTGTTGAAAAGTGGGATTACGGAAAGAACCATCAGCAAAATGAATACCATTCAGCATCAACTGTTGAAGTTAGAAAATGCCGCCTTAAGACAGGGAAAAAAGGATGAGCGTAAAAGCACCGCCAATATAAAAGAATATAATAATCCGGTTACTACGAAGCCTGAAGTCTTACGTAATTTTAAGAATGATATAGAGATATTAAACAGGCAAGCACTACCTTTGCACCAAATTTTTCAGGACAAGGTCAAGGATTATTTTAATGCAAAGGATTGAATTCCATTATGAGACTGATTTTAGTTTGGACAATGAATTGAATTATCACAATTGGATTGTTCAGGTTGTTGAATCTGAAAAATACCGGCCGGGAAACATCAATTATATATTTTGTGACGATCAGTATCTGTTGCGCTTGCATAATGAATATCTGAGCAAGGATAATTTCACTGATATTATAACTTTTGATTATAGTGAAGGAAATGAAGTATCAGGAGACGTTTTTATTTCGGTAGAACGAGTGATGGAAAATTCAAATATCTTCAATAGCGGTTTTGAAGAAGAATTACTTAGAGTAATGTCACATGGGTTATTACATATGATGAATTATAGTGATAAGGCAGCGGAGGATCAGCTCAGGATGAGAGGCAAAGAGAATGAAAAAATAGAGATGTTCCACGTGGAACAATAAGTAGTATGTTTGATAAAGAGTACGATGTTGTTGTAGTCGGAGGTGGTCATGCCGGAGCGGAAGCCGCAGCAGCGGCAGCCAATCTGGGTTCCAGCACTTTGTTAGTAACCATGAATCTCCAAACTATAGGACAAATGTCCTGTAATCCTGCTATGGGAGGAATTGCAAAAGGACAAATTGTACGTGAAATAGATGCTCTTGGGGGTTATAGTGGTATAGTAACAGACCATAGCTCGATTCAGTTTAAGATGCTGAATAAGTCGAAAGGTCCTGCTATGTGGAGTCCCAGGGCACAGAATGACAGAATGCGGTTCGCAGAGGAGTGGCGCAAGGCCCTTGAGGGAACACCGAATCTGGACTTTTACCAGGAAATGGTCAAAGGTCTTTTGGTAAATGGAGATAGAGTTATAGGGGTCAGGACCTCGCTTGGATTGGATATCAGGGCCAAGGCGGTTGTGCTTACCAATGGAACGTTTTTAAACGGTTTAATTCACATAGGTGAAAAGCAGTTTGGAGGAGGAAGAGCCGGAGAGAAAGCGGCGACTGGCATTACGGAACAACTTGTAGATTTTGGTTTTGACAGCGGCCGAATGAAAACAGGAACACCGCCACGTGTAGATGGAAGATCACTGGATTATTCACAAATGATCCCACAGCCGGGCGATACTGTCCCGGATAAGTTTTCTTATCTGGATATCCCGATCCTAACAGAACAAAGAGATTGTCATATGACCCATACTAGCCCATTGGTTCATGATTTGCTTCGGGAGGGATTTGACAGGTCACCCATGTTCAACGGACGAATCAAAAGTATAGGGCCCAGGTACTGCCCATCGATAGAGGATAAGATCAATCGATTTGCTGATAAGCAGAGTCATCAGATCTTTGTGGAACCCGAAGGATGGCATACAGTGGAAGTCTATGTCAATGGGTTTTCTACCTCACTTCCTGAAGACATTCAATTTAAGGCGTTGCGATCTGTAAAAGGCTTTGAAAATGTGAAATTTTTCAGGCCGGGCTATGCTATAGAATACGATTATTTTCCTCCCACCCAGCTAAAACATACGCTGGAGACAAAGCTGGTAGAGCATCTTTATTTCGCAGGACAGATCAATGGTACAACTGGTTATGAAGAAGCGGCCTCTCAAGGACTTATGGCCGGCATCAATGCGCATCTCAAGATCAATGAAAAAGAACCACTCATACTTCAGAGAGATGAGGCATATATCGGGGTGTTGATAGATGATCTGATCACTAAGGGAACCGAAGAACCCTACAGGATGTTCACCTCCAGGGCAGAATATCGCACCCTGCTCAGGCAGGATAACGCAGATCTGCGATTAACCCCTAAAGGACATGAAATAGGACTTGCGTCGGATGAACGTATGCGCAAGATGGAAGATAAGGCTGGAAAATCTCAGTCGTTTGTTGAGTTTTTTAGAAAGACCAGCGTGAAGCCGGAGGAGATCAATCCAATTCTGGAAAGTATTTCTTCCAACAGTATTAAGCAATCCGATAAAATGTTTAAGTTGTTTTCGCGCCCGGGTGTCACCATGGATCATATGCTTAGTCTGGACAAGGTGGCTTCTTATGTAGAGGAGAATGTATTGGAAAGGGAGGTGCTGGAACAGGCCGAAATTCAAGTTAAATATTCGGGATATATTGAAAAAGAAAAAAACAACGCCGATAAACTTCATCGCCTGGAAAACATTAAAATTCCAAATAAATTCAACTATCAGAAGCTAAAATCGCTCTCTTTTGAAGCACGGGAGAAACTCGAAAGTATCAGGCCGGTTACCGTATCTCAGGCATCGAGAATCAGCGGTGTTTCACCTAGTGATATCAGTGTGCTGCTGGTACATTTGGGTAGATAGTTGCTAAATGTTCCACGTGGAACATTTGAGGATATCGATTAAGCTCAACATAATACATGGAGCATTTTCTAAAGACCCGGGACTACCTTGTTAGTGGTGAAGAATTCAATTTAAAGTACGATCCTGAAAGGGAGGTACTAATTACCTATCCGCAGCCTGATTCACTAAGCTCCTATTACGCTAGTGAACAATATATTTCTCATACCGATTCCAATAAAGGAATGTTGGCCTGGCTTTATCAACTGGTAAAGAAGTACAGCATCAAGTCTAAGTTAAAACTCATAAACAGGATGAGTATTGGAACTAAAAGCCTTTTGGATATCGGTGCAGGAACGGGAGATCTCCTGTTGGCAGCAAAAAGGTCGGGCTATCAGGTGGAAGGGGTGGAACCAAATGTCCATGCCAGAGCCAGGGCTCAGGAAAAAGGAGTAACCCTTAAATCATCCATACCCACCGATCGCAAATATCAGGTGATTACACTTTGGCATGTATTGGAGCATCTGCCAGAACCGGAT
>JAAUYH010024240.1_pt1 | contig 10743 bp, 2 predicted proteins | sample 7278061 | NCBI WGS metagenome assembly JAAUYH01 (sample SAMN14350203, study PRJNA611818) | marine sediment metagenome | isolation source: surface marine sediment (0.6m) | place: French Polynesia: Moorea | collected 2018-08 | reverse complement strand
GACCTCTTTCATTTTTGGGATTACAACCAAGAATGTTTACGAGTCACTCACGGACAAAGGCACAACTGTGAATGTGTGCTACAAATACGAAGTGAAGACGGTGTGTCATGCAATTCGAGTATTGGTAAGGTGCAAGGTTGATAATGGATGGAGCGTCGAAGATGTCCAACGTATTTCCGTGCTTCGCGACGTCTCTTTGAGAGGCTCTGTATCGAAAAATGGCGTGTTCAACGATTACATCAGGCACTTATCGCTGCTAACCGAAGACATTATAATTTCACTTGTCACGTACTGTATCGCGAGATTACCGTCGATGCCGAACGAGCTGCATGAAAACAGCTTCACCATAGCGCTGGGAATGTGCGCTTTTCGACATCTTGTCATGTCTGGCGACCTGAGAATGGCGCTTACGCGCCCTCTATCCGAAGTACTCACATTGTGGGGTGGAGAAGACTTGGCACACTTGGCTCTTTTGGCCGCGAAAACGTTCAACACTCGTGTGATAAGTTTTCAGAACTCATGGGCACGCTTAGTGCATCAGTACTGCACGAACGATGGCATAGAAGCGCCTATCAAGATGGAGATACTTGCGAAACTGATGAATTACAACTTCATTGATGGAAAAATAGTTGATGCCGAGGGAATGGATCGCGGTCGTCTCGATGCCTCGTCTAAGCGCCTAATAGAGGCTGCGTACAAGCCTGGAATGTTCTAAGTTACCTACTTTGTTCCGAAAGACATGTCCGATTTTTATTCTACTGTACTCTACCGTGGTGATGATGGTGGCAATGCCACGGCACAGTGTGCGCGGTTCTCATCATGTACAGCAACAGTAACAGTACAATTTTTGTGCTTTTGGGATTCCCAATGCCATATGTTTCACTAGCGTGGCCACCACATTGTTTCGATGTAAATTACACGTAAAGCGGTTTCTGTAACTTGATTTGCGTCATTAATTTCTATCGACTTGTTATTTTACTCTTCCTGTAGAGCTCTGTCGTACCGAGTACTTCGTCTTTTCGTTCAATGTCGAGCTCAAGCTCTTCTTCCTCTTAATTCTACTGTCTCTTTTGGAATAATGTACGTAAAAACAACCTGCCGTAGTACCCTCTGTTGTAATCGCATCATTCATGTTCTGCCCAAACTCGACTCGAACTTTTGCGAATTTTCGATACCACGGCGCACAAAAAGAAGTACAGACGTGTCATCATCGACAAGGCGTTGATCATTGGGCTAGGCCACAAGCCTTTCTCCCTAGCACTCCATGCATAAATTTGCAAGAAAAATTGACAAAAATTTGAAAGTATTGTTTCTTCGATAAATTTAGGGACAGTATATTGAATCCAGATATTCAAAAAGATAGTCAGGTCCGAGGTCAACTGAATTGTGCTGAATTGTACTGAATCTAAGATTTGAGCATCGAACCGTGCTTGGATGCCCACCCACGGGAAACTGTACTTCGATTCACTCTCGTCGCTTAGCGAACTTCAATCGACATTTAAAAAACGAATCCCACACAAAGAATTCTAAGGCTACGATGCACACAAATCGAAAAACTTTTGGTGCAGTACGAGTCCGGACGCCTGCAGAAAGTAAGAGCAAAATTGTACGTGATGAATAGTGTACCAAATAGGAAGATGTATTTGATTCGGAAAGTCCGCTTGTTCCTGTATTTTAACAAGTACGAAGCGAAGTGTCAAGAACTAGATTTTGGAGAATTCTTGACATCAATGGTACAAGACTCATCGATGTCTACAAAACCTACTTAAATCAGTACAATTTTCCGCAGCGATCCAAGCAAATCTTGCGAATGATTTGTCAGTGAGCATACAACGCAGTGGAAAGACGAACTGCATTTGATTAAGATTTTGGACGAACCTTGCGAAACATCGAGAACCTTGTACAAAAATATCTGCCTTAAAACATCAATACTATCGCAACACATCTTAGCCCAAATTAGTGTGAAGCATAAGCAAGCATTTCAACGCGTTCAACGTATGGTCTGTTGTGGTCAGGCAACCAAACGCTCGATCTGTATTCAAGAAAAGAGCGTTTTAAGTGTTACAAATATGGTCCAATTAATTGATGCTTTCGAAAAAGCTACCGTTGCCGATGACTTCTTACTTTGGAAAAATCAAAAATAATTGCGGAACCAAAAAGTCCTAATCCAAGCATAGCTCAGACAACTCGAAATGCGATTGATTTTAATTCATTATCCATGAGAAGAGAATGCCGTTAGCGAATGTACAGATTTCTGTTAAGAACAGGAGAAATTGCTTCCGAGTTCCTAGGTATGAGCATCTAGCTTTCTTGTCGACCATGTGGTACAGCTATCATCTAAACCAGAAATGTAAACGAAACCAGAGAATTTTAAAGTTGCACGCACTGCGTCATGGGTCACTGAATTGGAAATATTCTTGATTTAAAGAGCACAGATAAAAATATGGTTTTTTGATAACGTAAGGTGCTGTCCATGACCAGGGTTTGAAACAATCCGATTGGATTTTTTTAGGATTGCAATTAATGTATTGCAATATAAGATTGCACTGTCGATTGTGACTGCAATGAAATTGCACTACAAAACTCTAAGTAGAAGCTCGATATTGGTTTACACACTACATACGCTACCGAGCGACTCCGATGCAAATGTTCGATCTGACCGGAAGAGAACTAAACGTTGCGGAATTCGTACTAAAAAAACGGAAAATAAAACAAGCTAACAGTCCAAAGAAACAAACTTTAGTTGATTAACTACAAACTCCGGCTGCAACTACAGTATAAGTATTGCAATCTCAATCAGCGATTGTCCAGGAAAATCGACTGAAATTGCAAACATATATTGCACCGATACAAAAAATCGCTAGCAATCGGATTGTTTCAAACCCTGTCCATGACGCTTTGTTTAGTACTAAAAAAGTAATCGTCTATTAGAAAATTGCTGGATACCTGATTCTGAGACATATGCGGTACTGGAAAAAACCTAGCTATGCTTTTTATTCGTGGTCATCAAAACAATGCATGAGGAGTTCTCAATACCATTGAATCATAAACGAGCTTTTGTTTGCTCGTCGAAGTAGCAATGAGTCGTTTTCATTAATTTTATTGGGAAAGAGGTATTCGAACTAGAAGACATATGCAAGTTGTTTGGTTGCTCGGACTGTGAGTCAACTTCTGTCAACAGTACGAAAGAATAAATAGATCATGATGATCGGGTCTATGATTAGAATACTGCGACGTTTTTCGCTTTTCATGTGTCTGACAAGACTACTTGAACATGTTACTCGCTGTATGGACAAACAGCACGTCTTGGAAAAGGCTGAATTTCGAAAGTTTACGGATAAATTCATGCATGCAGAGTGTAAACAAAGCCCACGATGTATTTTCGAGGTGCCGTTATGGCACAGATTATGCGTAAAGTAATAAGAACCAATACGACATTTTTTGGACCTAACTGCAAGCGAACACGGAAGAGTCAAGCTAATATCACTATTCATTAAGGCATCATTCAACTAACATGAAACTAATCAACACCTGAATACGGGTGCGAACGATTCAGGAAATGAAGAATACAAACAAGTTGAAGAGGCAAGTAATTATTCCAAATATGCTGCCAAGTCTTTAATGTCTCTTCTACTCTCGAACCTTGATGTACAACGAACTATCCTGGAGTTTGAGGGAAGCTTCTTCCTGTTTGAATCGTTGGTAGTTCGCTTGGAGACGTAAATTCTATTCTAATTGTGACAAAACAAAAACTGCTTTCGAAAAATTTAAATATGGTTTACACGACACATGGTCCCACAATGGTGCGAACCCTGACCATATTTATGCAAAATGCATATCGTTCTTGAATTCTACTGGCAAAAAATATGAGTTGTTCGTAACACCTGCAGCGTGTTTGCGACATGCCTGATGCTAATTTAGTTAACGATATGAACAAGTTTCACGAGTAATCAATGGATTGTACTCACAGTTTTTAGCATCACTCCACCTCTCGTATTGACAAACTCCGTGGAAGATTTCTGAACGTTTGTTTTTGTTTCCTTTTTCTTGTACGACCAGAACTTGTGCGATTCATCTGTGGCTTCCGAAGCAAGAGCTTGTGCCAGCACATCTTCGAAGTTATCTTGAGTTGCATTTTCGTTCTCTTTTAACTACTCTACTGGTAACATCCGACATAGATTCAACACCTGGAAAAATATCTGATCGCCTCACTGATATTATGTTCTCAGTAAGGGATAAGTAGACCTTGAAGAGTCGAATTGAAATGTCGATGCCAAGCAATTAACCAAATTTCTAGCGACGGTAAACTTCTTATCTCTTACAGTACGACTATGATGGACAAAAGCGAAACTTTTCGCACTCGGTTCAATAAGAAGTTTGAATTCGATATGAATAGCTTATTCCCAACCTTTGATAGGGATATTTTACTAATCCTCGAAGAAGCTAATCTGCTTCTCAGACAATCGTCAAGCTGTGCTCTTTATGTCCGAAGAAACCTAGGGACAGTTCGAGCATTGAGAATGAATTTCTATAATTCATTCGAAAGGTCTGTTGCTTTGCAATGTATGATTTGGTGAAGACTCAATGGCAATTCCCTTTTTCGTCCCTAAAACGTGCGACCATTCCTGGTGGATTTTCATTCACGATCGAAGCGATTTTTCTCAGTCTGAAACATCGAGTTGGAAGTCGATTTTCACTGCTTGAATTGTTGATTTTCGGAGTATTCAATAGTTCTGACGTATTTGTGGCTAAAAATTGATTCAGATTTAGCAGTAAAACGCAAGACTATATCTATGTTGGTAAAGTGATTCTTCAATTTCGCCAGTATGTCGAAATTAATAATTTCAAAGGAACTACTAGTTCATCTGATGGAGTCTGAACTAGCAGAATATCATGCTTTCTTCGTAATACGAGGTATAGCATCAAAATGCGATCTCACCTTATTGTTGAATATCGTGACTTCTTCCGAAATTTCGGAAAGTTTGAATAACCAGTCTGATATATTCAGGCCGGTTTTTCAATTCCATTCCTACAAGTTTTTCGATATCGTATAGAAGTTACAATTTTCGAGTAACAGAAAATAACAACAGGATAAAATACATCTAAAAGAGGATGTCCGGTTACTATGCCGAACGATTTCAAGTGCATTGGGAAATAGGCCGGATAATTAAGATTGGTTAAGAGAACAAGACTTCATAAGGATTGTTCAAGAGTGCAAAAGAGAAAATGATAGGGGAAAACATTGGAGCATAATAGACCACGATAAGGACGCAACTTTCTATAGGTAGTTCGAAGTTGCCTTGCCCATTGATTTCCAAAATGTTTGCTGCGCCCGAAATCGCAATAAATAGAATATTCTGGTTTCCGATGAAGACTTCGGATCGCTTGTCTGTTAATTACTTTGCATCTCTATTCAAGAAATCGCTAAAAGTATCAGCTTGATTTTCATTACCACCTGTACATGTCATCGCTCCAACTTGCGCCGGATCACAAAGTGCAAGAGCATTACGCATTTTGACAGCAAACTAGCTTTTTCTCAGGCATACGTGGTCGCACTGGCATAGCAATAATGTTATGTTACGTCGCAAAAGACAGTAGCAATACTTCATTCAAGTTGTTCTCCTTTGAAAACGGTGCACCCTTTTCGTCTGCCGCTAGTTTTTATGTTTATTTCTTCTAAACTACCATGTCTTGCTATTTTCCTGATTCCTGATCCTTAATAATTAACTTGTGGCTCACCCAAAAAGGTTTATGTACCAGAGAATTAACCATCTCTGTGTCCACACTTCAGTACCGGAGACGACACTGTCCAACTTTCGGCATTGATTCCAGGTAAACAAATCCGTTGGCATTTGCTTGGTATAAGACACTTTCTTTGTGGGTTATCTAATACCGTTAACTAGTCGGTGAGCCTGCCTAACTGGCAATAGTTCAATAAAAAATCTTTGAAATAATCGGGCATAGCAGAGAAAGTATCTATCAGTATTGAATCAATAGAAGCCACTCCGAATGGCAGACAGTACTAAGATGAACAGGGAATGCCTATATAACTTTTTCATTCTGGCCGCAGAAATTTTTAAATTTCGTTTGAGGTAAAAATTTCTGCAAGACTCTTCATTATTGTTATTGAGTTGTTTATCTCGTTCGAAAAATTCATCAAATAATTTCTAAATGCTATCGCGAAGCAAAGTTGAATATAGAATTATACCTATCGTACTCAGGAAAAATCAGTGGAGCTTGGCTTAAAATGATGGCTCATGTCAAAATATGTCCTAACAAAAAAAGTAAATTGAAATTTTAGTGATAAAACGTAAGATCTTGAAACAACCATCCATTTTTGAATTTTTTTTGGAAATGAAAATTTATTAAAGTATATTTGCGATGTACTACATGTGGAATCAATAGGTTTCACCATAATTATTCGAAACTAGCCATGAAAAAGAGAAAAAAATCTGTCTAATGACGAGCGTAATGTTGTTTATCGCCCTTTTAAGCATAAAGCATCTAGGTCGTGGAGGCCGGAACGTAATTATTAACGTAGCGCGAGATAGTTATTGAAACATACCCACAGATATCATGTCGGCTGATATCACGGAGATGTTACGAGGCTTGAGCACCCCCCAGAACAGCATTCTGTATGATTTGCAATGTACTTTTGGATCATCGTTCTGTCGGTAGCTTGTTGAACAAGCATGAACCAGGTTATGATTGAAGTGAATACAAGAACATTCGATTTCTTCTACCAACCTTAAATGCTTGCGAAGCATTATTTTCTCAGATACACGCATCAGGCATTGTAGCGAAGCGAGAACCGAAGAATCTCCTGGCATCGTCCATAAAACTCTTTTAGACGAACTTTCCTGAAAGATTTAGTGCCCGGCTATTCGAACCTCGGGTATTGAATTCCGAATACTCAACGTGGGCATCGTACGGAAAAAGTTAGGCACACAGTCGTGATGTGTGCTGCAGCGCAAAGTAATATCGCACCAAGAACGATGTAGCGATTAAAAATGTGTCCCATAGCCTTGCCGTTACGCGACAGCAATTCAGCTAAGAATTCTGTGTGCCCAGAGCACTGCCACCGTGAACATAGAAACATAATGGTATGTAGCGAAAGGTGACCGAAATCTTTGTTTACTAATTGGAAAGTTGTGGTCAAAAGGTGACGACTGTATTGTAAGTAACTAATCTAGTTGAAAATGGGTTAGCTATATGCTCGGAAAAAAATCCAACGAGTACCGCCTGGCGGCTTCATGGAAATGAAAATGACTCATTCAAGTTATTGACTACTGAAAATCATTTCACTAAAATTATCCCTAAAATTTGGAACAGAAGTCATTCCTCCACTAGAATAGGAAGTTCAGAACATTAATGATAGTTAAATATCTTAGAATCAAGTAATATTGACAGTATTTCCTGAAGAGAGAAATTCCGGAACATGAACTATTAGTTCTTTCTTTCTATCCAAAAACTTTTCCGATGGCACGAGCAGGAAAGAAACTGTATGTAGCTAGCGTAGAATCAGATTTGAAATTCGGTGGAATAGTGGGGCCATAGCGGGTAGTGCGAAAAGTCGTCTCGCGCTACACAAAGGTTTGAATATTCCAGTTGTTAGAAGAAGAGCATAACATATATTGATTCATATTATGTCCAGGTTTTGTTCCCCAAACTGGACTGTAAAGGACTTTGAAGCTCAGATTACTATTCACAAACGATTTTGTTACAAATGAATCATTAATAAGTTATAGGGTTGAATTTTATGCACGTTGATTAGCTTAAAACGTGTGTTAGTGACAAGTCTATGCCAAAACCATCTGCATCCAGGAATATTCTTTTGGATCATAGTTTGAGATAGCATGTAGAATTGATCGCCCTGCATCACATTCAGAGACAATAGAAAGCTAAACACTTTAGTAATGAAGTGATTTCGACTCGCTATTTGTGGGATAACTAAATTTGAATTATTGATGGAAGGATATTTTCAGACCTAAAGCTGTAGAGTTCTCTATGATCTATTTTATCAACCTCTCTCAAGAATCATGTACGAAGGGTCGTACAAGAGGTGAATTTTTCTGAAGTGCTTGGATTTTATATTTCTTAGCACAGATTCAGTCAGGCAGATAAACAGTTTCCTTAGCATCCCATCGCCCTTGAGTGCGAGTTTATTGGTAGAACATTCCATTCAGGTTTCAGACGAAACTTGTTTGAACGTCAAACTAACAGCTAAAGTGATACATTGCCTCCCTTTCACCTTCATTTTCTATGAATTCTTTTACTTATCTTCTTTAATTGGCTTCTCTATCACCGCGATCAATTTTTTTGTTCTTTCAGAAATTCTTTAGTATCTTCGCATACCAACGGTTTTTCACTCAAAATCGCCTTTTCCCTACTCGACCGAAAACGTTTTGGTCAATGATATTATAGCTTGAGACGCCTATTCAGGGTTTCATCCATAAAGTCAGTTGCGATAGTTCTCTGCCTTAAGTAAAAAAGAGAAACTTGACTAGTAATTCAGACCAACTTAGACTCTTATAGTTCCCGGTATTTTTACCTCTCATGTAGACTCATATGCCGTATATGGGAAGATATCTGGTCAACCAACAGTTATTCGAGGTAATCTCGCAAATTTTTTAGCCCAACAGTAATATATTATTCAAAAACTCAGTAAATTCATTGTTGGCTCGGTATCGCGATCAATGGGCTCCTTTGTCTTACTTTTTGTTGTAGTGGGCATACGATCAACACATATATGAAAGCTTTTCAATCTCAAATACTCATTTACGATATTTGGTGAATATTAATGTTCATGGTTTACAAAGAAATCAAGCAGCTGCAACCCGAAGTGTTTTCCTGCACTTTGAAGATTTAAATTCCAACCGATGTGTTATTTGCATTGAAATCTCCATTTCTACGAATATTTAAAAATACTGTTAACTTCCTTGGAATTTGAAGAATAGACTGCTAATCTTTCTTTGCCCCATCTTGAATTATGAGAAACTCTCCTTTGCTACGCTGCATGTGTGGTGCAATCCTCCTTGGACAGAATAATACACCACAACCAAACCCAGAAGGTAGACGGATGCCCGATGGGGGAGTGTAGCGAACACCGGAAAGAGGGATGAGGCGACTGGAGAACCTCACCCGCAACAGTAGCACCGCCCTAGTGAGGGATGCTTGCCCCAAAACGGGGTGTAAAGGGGAGAAGAGACTTGCTTTAGATCGCCAACAACGCAACAGGACCATCCCTAAGGGGATCCGGCACCTCAATGATTTTATTTTAATTACCCTAAAGTTTGAAGTCGAGTTGTTGATTAGGAAAGCAGGTATAAGCGTTCTAGATCTTTATAAAATGCCCTGTCTTACGAAAAAATTTATTGGATATCTTAGTTTCTGAATTTAGGTAAATGTGAGCATAGAGATGTCTATTTCAAGAGTTTTAAAAAAATTAGATTATAATGTTAGGAAATAAAAGAGCTAAACATCATAACGAGCTCTAAAGAGCAAAGTTCTTCCATGGCGCAAGAAATAATTGAAATTCAACCTAGAAAGGCAGGGAATCAAGTTGTCTATGTACTAAATATTTTAGAGATTATCCTCATAGTTTTATTTCGTACACTCTTTCTGATCTTGAAAAGTCCTCATTTCGACATCTAAATCTAATTAGGTAACCGTCGAATAAGTTTTTTTCGCCGCGGCATTAGCAATTGCTGTCTTCGAGGCCAATATAATTATTAAACTATATAGAGGTGAGTAAGATGGTGCTAGAATATAACCAACTCCGGTTCCCGCGCAGACTACTACGCGTCCGGCAGATGTAGCTATTGACGTGTTGCAATTGTTTGTCTTTTTTGTATCTGCTTCTACTCGAACTGCGTCTGTTATGCATTTATTTCTCCTCAGTGTAATTGCAAATCTGTTACATTAAACCTGAACTAATTAACTGAATACTGAATGATAAAATAAAAAGTTCGACAATATAAAAATTTTGCCAGTGATTTCGGAAATTCTACTGTACTCTGAACTGCCAGATGTACCGAAAACAAACTCCTAGCTGTTTCCTTTCGAAATAAAAATTAAATCAGCTGTTCTGTGCCTTCGTTAAAAGGGTTCTCGGCATTGACTTCAGTAACATGAAGACTAATATCAAATCATACGTCAACAAAATTGACTAATGGCGCTCGTGTTTCTGATAGCAGTAAAATGGCTTGCACAGTGCAGAGACAAAAATCAATTTACCTGTTATATATAAAGTAGAAGCCCTTATAAGTAAACTAGAACATCAGTGATGCAAGCGAGTAATAAATCAGTTCCAAAGATGATCAAATAGAAGAGGAAAAAAATTTCCGAATTCAAAAATTAGCAATTGATACCCTGTTCAGCAAATAGCTACATATGTAGTTCTAAAACATATTTTCAGCAATTAAAAAGAAGTGGGAACAGTACGTAGAAAGATGATACAGAAAATAGTATCGAAGCACAAGCTAAATGCTGCAGTGATCACAGTATAACTACGTATTACTGCTAGTACCAATATCAAATTACAATTTGTTCAGTATGCGAGTTTAAAATGCGCTATGGCTACAATCTCGACATTGTACCAGTTCGCATATATTTTTACGAAATCATAATTCTCAGCAAGCAATTTTTTCTGGACTTTATCTACATTTTTGTCCATTACAAAAAAGAGAGAAATGATATACAATACATCTGAAGTAGTGCCTGAGTTAGACAGCTGACTATTGG
>JAAUYH010228957.1_pt1 | contig 10746 bp, 8 predicted proteins | sample 7278061 | NCBI WGS metagenome assembly JAAUYH01 (sample SAMN14350203, study PRJNA611818) | marine sediment metagenome | isolation source: surface marine sediment (0.6m) | place: French Polynesia: Moorea | collected 2018-08 | reverse complement strand
GTCACTGCTGATATCGACCCGGAGCACAGAACACACCTTCTGTCTGGACGCAGAGGACGCAGGTTGTACTCTCTTTTCCTTTCTCGATTTCAACGCGCGACGATCGTCAGGATTTGTCCATAAGATCGACGCGCGTTGAAATCGAGAAAGGAAAAGAGAGTACAACCTGAGTCCTCTGCTTCCAGACAGAAGGTGTGTCCTGTGCTCCGGGTCGATATCAGCCGTGACTTAATTGCCCTTAATATGATAATATCATGAAACTTCCTGAAGTTTTGTTCCGTAAATCTAAAATATTGAGGGATTCGCTCATGCAAGCTTACGTAGAGCAAATATGATCCACCTCCAGTATATAACACGCACGTCATGAAATGAACTCCACTTCCTTGCTTTCATAAGATCCTGTCGCGCTCAATTTAGAAGTATTGGACGGGTCTGGAAACGTACGTCTGCAGAACAGGTCGATTGTTCGCCGTGCACTTTGTTATACCAGCAATCACCTCTTCGATACACTGCACTACTTTACGCGATTTCCTAGCGAAATTGGACACGAATGTGTAACAGTCAACGCAATTCATGATGAAGTGTGCTTCCTAATAACAATACGACACCATTTCATCCCCGCTCTAACGTGACTATCCATCACAAAACTAGTGCAACATCGATACAAGCAATTCCGTCCCATAGTTCACGAATAACTTCGTTCTCCAACAGCTTTACATGAGGAGATGGCGCACAGAATGGAAAGAAAGCAAGATAGTTGCGCTCTATCTTGGGTTCAACAGGGAACGAAGTGAATAGGCATCACGCCGAGTAGGAGGACTTTCGGTTGAATGCAATAAACTTGAAATGGGTGGGAGAACCATGCTCCTCGAAGACCAATCTTGCTGTTCAGTTTTGACGCGTGGGGGATGAGGTTGAGAATTTATTTCTCGACGTAGTCGTTGAAGTGACCCAGAACTGACGCCCAACCTTGACGACGATGCAGAAATATCAGGTAGTACACTTGATCTCGGGTTGTTTCCAGGTGGTTTCCGATCCTTGTCATCATTGCGTACAGCAGCCTTTGAGTTGCGGTTCTTGCGCCACAAACGAATGCCGCACTTGTTACAAAGCAAGCTGCCGTCGGTCCCTGTGCGCCATTGTGAGGTTTCAGTGCCTTGACATCGCGAGCAACAACGCGCCAGGTGATTAGTTTTGGAACTGAATTTGCCGTTCTTACCTCGAATCCTAGAGGTGACTCGGCTCGACATCGTGCAAGCGTTTGGTGGTGAAATCTCTCACTCAACCATGCACCGTACGCACCATAAGTATAAGTGGCCAATATGATAAAGCGGGGGGAACGAGATGAAGAGACAGCAATGTTTCTGCATCCCCCTCAGCATATATCAACACAATGCCCATGCCTACTACCGCGCTGTTGAATCATTGATCAGGACATGGCCACGGTTCACCCTTATCAAATGCGATAGCTGGCATTCCGATCACTATCACGATGGCCGCTAACATTGGTCCCCCGCAGTGATCGATCGATTGGCAAGTTTCTAGTCGTGATCCGTCGCGAAACGCATAAAGAATTCAATACTGTGTAGAAATATCCGATCTCGGCAACAAGCTAATTACATGATTCCGCTTCGGGATCGCTCTTCCTTATGAAAGTGGAACGACAACAGCTTGCAACGTTCTTGATTGTAAGAAACGGCGTGCAGCACGACCTCAAGTTTTTGGCTTTGACAAAGGTGATGAGCGTAATTTTCAACCCATTATGTAAAAGCGTTTTCCCATCGTGTAGCCCCATGTATCATTCGTGTACAGTAATTACCTTCTTGTACCACTCAATTAACGATGAGTAGTAGCAGTACTGTAGTAGTACTGTAGTACTGAACAGTAGGTGGCACTCCCTAAATTCTATTTCTATCTATTCATGCATTGATGATAGCGAACTGTACGGAAAGTGTGTAAATCTAAAGTATGAAATCAACAGCTGAAAGCCTCAATCCCAGAGTAAGGACCATCAGCTTGTGACCTGCCACTTTTTACTCCAGCACCAAACCCAAAGTCGAAAGAATTGTTTTCTGATTGCTTGTGGAATGTAATGTTCGCATCAATGAACGCAGGCAGATAATACGACGACATATGGAACATTTGCGTCCACTGTTCAAATCGCAAAGTGTCTGAAACTGGAATGATTTCGCAATCACGACATAATGTTTCGAGACGTCACATGTGATGTGAATGGTGGCTGTTGCTGTTGTAATTTCTATCATCCTTAGCTTCCAGATATCTATCATTTCACCAATGAATAGTCAGTTCACAGCTAGAGAAAGGGTGTACCTTTCTCACGAACACTAGGAAATGAGATTAGACAACGTGTTCACCACTTCCGGGAAGCGTAGCGGGGTATAAGAGAGGAAATGTGAGACGAATTAAGAAATCCTCACATTGTGAATGTTTGTTGCCGTAGAATGAGGTCCTGGAGGTGGTGTGGTAGTGTACTGTAGAGAGAAATAGAAGACGCAAATATAAATGTCGAAACTTGCAAACAAAAAGTTAAATTAATACAGTACGAAGTGTATGTAAGGAGGATAAAACATGATTATATTTATACTCGAAACCGTGTTGAAGTACTGTACTGTGCAGGGTATAGAACTGTTCAGTACCGGTAGTGCACGGTTAGAGCGAAACACAAGCATCGGAATGGAAGCGTAAGTCACTTAAACCCTAATCTAACCTATTTTATTAATTCCAAGCCTCATCCTGGTATGAGGCTGGGCACATATCTACACCGCGATGGTTGGTTGGACGGAGCGTTACTACGTGTGATTATAGTCCCCTCACTCAATTGAGTGTCACGGAGTACCTCGATCGGACATCATAGATCCGAGATTCACTTGTGTACAAGTCAAATCAGGAGCAATAGGTGGCAATGACCAATACCGAAGCAACACCTCGTTCATGCAATCCATGCAGAGTCGTGTGCATGGTTATTTCGGAAACGTGTTGCGAAATGTCCAACGTTGAAGCGAACGAAGGTTAATAACGACGGCATAAACCCCACACCGTCGACGAATGAACTCGCGCATCTGTGCCGCTCGCACACTCCGCACTACCTTGGGCGACACACGCGCGGATGGTGCAAGTCATTCTTCGTCAACGCAACGTCATCGTATCGTATCAATACAGTACAGTATCACGAAAAGTACTGACTGACGGCTTTGCTTCAATCGTTACTTTTGTGCATGTTGTGGAACTGTGGCATTCTGCTGCGGTTGTTGAGCAGTTTGGGTGAGTGAGACCGACGACATAGAACCGAACCAGTTAGTACACAATACAGTACAGTAATCTACAGTACTGTAGAGAGGAGAGCCGCGCTGAAAACAGCTTCGAGATAACATAAGAGTGCAAGAAATGATCCTAGATTTTTTGCTTTTTAAAGACGAATCGTCAAGAGTGTCCGAGCACCTTCCTTGGCTGCAGATACAAGGACAGAGGCAAGAACGAAGCACAGGTCTGTATGAGGGACGGGCTGTAACGTGCTTAATGAAACGGCAATTCGTAGTGCTACAGTACCTCGTTTAAAATACTCCACCACTGCACGATGAGACAAACGTATGGATATCGCTCGTGGGTTGCGCGTTGGGGTCGATTGTGTTTGGATTGAATTGAGTACGGTAGGGCTGCATGTGAGAACGTTGAGTAACAGTAAAACACAATAGGAGTAGTTTTGTACATATAGCGACGAAGAAAAGGTGCGAGTAGTTTCTACAAGTACCCCCACAATGCACGACTTTACAGTACAGTGCAGTGCAGTGCAGCGCAATGTGGTGCAGGTAGGTAGTGTACCTTCAACCGTCCGAGGTGCAAGAGTAGTGTGATCGATCAATACGATTCGGATGCTGTAGTAATTGGGGTGGAGACAATCGTATTGTTTGATACGTTTTCCAAGGTCGGAGTTTTGTCTACTGTCACTTTGCTTGAACGCACCCCACCGCCTCGTCGTCGTCGTCGCCGCCGCCGCCGTTCATTCGTCAACGAAGACAGTGTAAATCGAAACACAATGTCTCCACGTTCTTAACAACCACCTTACCGAATATCCATGATACTCAGTCATGTGATGGTCATAGTAGTCTCTTGATAACTTGCGTGTGTGCGTGTGAGTACTGTAGTGTAGCCAAGAAACAAACAAGAGAGGTAATACAGCAATGTAATAAGCTTCTTGTTACACTAGTCCCGTACAGTAAACAGCGTGGTACCGTACTGTACAGTAGTATTTTTGTTGTTGATGGTGCAGTGATAGTGCTGTTTGTGTTCATTTTCCAATACAGTACGGTACCGTGCAGTGGTTTGTGAAGGGGAGTTCGTACTGCACAGTACAATCCCACAGGACGAGTGAGAGTATGAGAGCCCCTTACAAATCCGTCGTGAACGCTCGCTGACGCTGATATTATCACCTCAGTCCACTATATTCTTCAACATGTTGTTATTGATGATGTTGATGATGAGGATGGGGATGAAAAAGACAGTAAGTTAAATTGCAAAACACACGTCTAGATTGTTTGATATTCCACACAGATCGAATCTAATGAATTATGAAAACTCTTCAAAAAAGTAAACGATGGTAAATTTTAATCAAAAATCTAGAATACAAGAATATATGGAAAACTGGAAAACCTTATTTAATCATCTAATAATATTTGGTTTGCAAAAAAAATTGACAACGCAAGCAAACAATCAACCAATTTCATACGTATCGTAGTATGTACGTAAAAAAAGCAATGCCACCTATCAGCGAAACTATGTGGAACTGCGTCTTTATCTCTACCAAATGTAATACAGTACAGTCAACAAATACATTGCTGTACAGACCCATCTTGTTTTGTCATACCCTCACTCGCGTACATAATCGTCATCCCTCTCCCTGTTTTTCACCCTCCGTTGTCGCCTCCCTTATCATGTCCAGCAGACCTACCTCGCGGACACGTGCGAAAAATGGGCAGTTCAGTTCGAGAACTGGAAACGTCGAGAAGTTTTGTTCGAGATGTGGCGGGAATGAAACTTCGCAATGGCGCACTGGGAACGATGGTTGTCTGCTTTGTAACGCGTGCGGTATCAAACTATGGCGGAAGAATCGCAACGCGAAAGCCAACCGAGCTGACCGTAATACCGCACCGTTTGGTAGCAGTGCCAACTTGACTTTGTCTGGAGCTGGTTCCTCTGCTTCTAGACGTGATCCAGCCAGTGGAACCCAATCTATGCGTGACTTGCGCCTACATCCTAGACAACATCAACAACATCATCACCACCACCAACAAACCCTCCCACCTTCACCTTCCCAACCATTACCTCCGATTTCAAGTCTCTTCAAAACCGCAGAAACCGCGAGAAGACCTAGAGAAAAGTTCTCGTTACGACGTTTACTAAACCCGGAATGACTGTTTGTTGCTTGATCTACTTTGCTAGTTTCCGTTCACTCCTAACCTTTCCCCGTTGCGATAAACGTATTGCATACAACTTTCAATCGATTCCGCCGCCGTTGCAGTACATGTATTGCCTGCAACTTGCTTCCCTATACGATGTCACGTAAACATTGTGCCATTACTTGAATTCTTCATTTCTTCAACATTACGTCCACAGTTCAATTTAACCTCTTATTCAGTATTAACGCCCCTTTACGCAGGTGTCGTTGAATACAAGTGGGATCTGTTGACGCTTCTTTACACTTCCATTCAGTGGGGGGCTCAAGCTAACAAGCTTATTTCGATTAGCAACATCCATAGTTCGGTACAGCATTCAATCCGAGGTATTTTGTAGGGCTTATCATTATTCGCTCGCTTGCTATATTCTGCGCGACTGGATCATTTCTGGCAATATCATTTGGAAACAAGTAGATAGATTGAGTGATAGGATCGTAGATAGATACCGTGCTGTACGTAAGGTAGATAGAAAAAGAGAGGGAGAGGGCGAGAGAGAGAGAGAGTACGATAGGGAGAGAAAGGGAGTGTGTGTTTGGGTGTGAAACAAGGGATGATTCAGAATTTCGTCCGATTCCACTCGTAAGGTAACCCAAAGATGGAAGCAGAAATATGGAGCGATGTAGGAGCCAGAAGTAATTATTTGTTGAAGTACAGTACACCCTGAGTTCATTCGACAAAGCGAGAGATGAAATTCAATGTATTGTGCATAAGAATGCGGGTAGAATGACGCCAGATTGTGTAGGCATATGAATCAGTTTCGGTGGAATTGTCCTTAATATACAAACCATTCTATGATTGCCACCTCAGCGATTTGGTGAAGGTGAGTCAATGAATGAATCTCGGACGCAGAGTGCACGGTTCTGTTCTATGCAGCTTAAAACGCCTTCACACCTCGCTTCTCACTTCGCTGTGTGCTCGTTGAGTTTCTCGCTTTATAGTCAATTGATTGATCGATTATGTGCGCAGTACTGTGTTACACAAACCGTGCCGTGCTGAATGCGTGAAACGATTGTCTCAGTTTCCCTACCTTAGAATCTCTTTTCGTAAACAGCTGTACTTACGCCGGAAAAGGCTGCAGCACTTTTTTACAGTGCAACAATCTACTTCTATCGCTTTTTTACGGCAAAAGTCGTTCCGGCTCTTTACTGTCTGCCCTATGTTTGGTTTGGATTAACCAAAACCACTTGTCGTCACACACTAACCAACTTTGTCACGAAGCATCAGGACGCGTAAGCCCTCATCTTAAATTTAGATGAGTTCCACATTCAGACCACCTCTCAACTTTTCGAGTGATACTGTATCGAATTGAATCGTTTTTTTTCGATCTCCACGATCAGTGGCGATCGTATGGCGGCTTCCGAGTGATAATCGATCGATCGATCCATCCAGTTCTCGCCTCGTGAATCTTTCCGTCTCATACACTCAAAAGAATTTACGGCTCAACGTCCTCAATAACGGTATGAAAACAAGCTGCTTTGTTTTCGTATTCCACTGTTCGCCCTCGGATCACTCGATTTCTTCTGTTCTAACCCCTTGTTCACTTTGACGACGATTCGTACTCAGAAACAGAACAAGTTGAACCTCATTTTCAATATGATCGTCAAGTCGTTCTAATTATGAGTCGATCTCAACCTCGGCTAGTTTCCTACTAAACTGCATGACAGACGACGTAGTCAGATTAGATAACTGAGCTGAATTTCGTTAACGACTCGTGTCCTGTCTTGCGTCGTCGACCATTTGGTCTGCCAGCATTCGCGATTTTCCGTGAGTCCTTATAGACAGCTCAGCTTTTTCTCTTTGTTTTCTAGCCATATGATCGTTATTTCTCCGTTCTCCGCATCCTTGACTGTATGGTGCTGTCGAATCTATTCCCTCCCGCCTCCAAGAATAGATTGTATCTTCTTGCATGCATGAACCTCAGCAAGTTGTGTCTCTGCAAAACATCGATTCCACAGAGCACTACGAGCGCGACCACCATTTCTTATTGACGTAACGCACGTTTCTGATAGATGGTCACATTCATGGTTTCCTACGAATGTTCGCTGCACGGTTGACTCGGTCTCAAGGTTGATCTGCCTGATTTTGTATGCTTGATTGCTGTAATGTGAAGTCAAGTATCAGCAACTTTTGCTTTCTTCATCTCCGACTTCGCACTCGATTTGAGATTCCTGACGAGAAGATTTGCATTGTAAGGAAGAACAAGATTCGTCGATCGTTATGAACCATGGTAGTCATCGCTTGTGAAAGTCCTACTGTACTTGTCTATGTGTCACGCTTTTCCTTGTCGTGACCATACCCCACGTCCAGGGATTTGCGTAGAATTACTAGTGCTCGCAGTCTAACACTTTCACATCAGCCAAATCCGAATTTCTACTGGTCCAGCGTCTGCTCGCTGAAACGGCAAAAGAACCAACGCATCCCCTCATCAACTTGGCTGATAGGAGATTACCTTTATATCACGCTATGGGTACGTTACTAGACTTCAGCCTCTAAAACCTTCATACTGAAATATCAAACTGAGACTTATGTTTCGACAAAAACAGCGATAAGATTAAAAGAGGCTGGTGCAACATTGAGAAAAACCTTTACATATATACTGGCGTCGAAAGAAATGTCTATCAAAATTCCATTACTGTAGTGGACAGTTTATCTGTTGATACTGAGAACTCTAATCATGGGCGTCTAGATCCTCAAAGAGCAATTCCTATACGTTGCGCATTTTTGGCATATTATGTCCTGAAATGCCTATCATATTCCAAAACCCTATGACCACAACCCATTTTGACCTGCAAGTATTCTTTCATTCTCTCAGCAACGTTTTTCAATAATTGGCTTGAGTCCGCTCCTCTTACGGAACTTGAGCTGACTTACCAAGGAATGCTGATCATTGAAATGTAGAAATATCCAGACCGAATGTTTTATTGAATATGCACTTGTCACATCAGTTTCTGTCAAATTTGATTCTAATTTAGCAGAGCTATAGCAAAGATATTTGGCACTAGTCAAAGCGTGCTACACAGTACTTACATAGCGGCTTAATATGCTTACAAGCTACTTTCACTATTCTGCAGGAGTAATTTGGTGCTCCAATCCATTTTCCACATTCTCAATAGGGTTTCAGAAAGATCCTCAGAATATTAAAAATTATCTAAAGTAACTGGAAATTGTTTTCATTAAATTAAAAATTGTCGAGGATGGAAGTTTTGAACAAAAAGAACTTTCTCTAATAATTCAGGATTTCACTTTGAGTAGATTGACTAAAATTACCCTTCCGTAGTTCACTTTGTCCAGTACCCTCGCAAGGTACGAGATAGTCCACGACAAATATAATACCAACACATAGTGCAAACAGTTTTTGTTACTGACCTAAGCCATAGTATAATTCAGAGTCACTACTATAATCTGCCTAAATGTGGTCAAAGTTGGTTCTGGTTCGAATCTATTCAAAAGGATTGGTCAGTTAGAAATACGTATTTTAATTGAACTATATTTTTATGAGCTAGAACCAAACAGAAGAATGGTCACTGAGGAACCATGAAAGTACGCCGAAGGCGAATTGTCACAACACAGAGTAAAATTTAGTACTTCCAAAGCAGCTGAGAATTCAAGCAGTTCCAGAATTGGTCAAAACTTTGATAGCCAGTTCCTGTCACATGTCTGTTATATTTAATAATCCATTTCATACATGATGCTTTTCCTTCATGGCATAATGTCATATTGCTATTTCAATTCTTAGATTCCCGCTGGTTACAATTCTACACGAACAGCAGCATACGCGGTAGAATCGAATCGTCTCGTAGAATTGAGCGCATACCACTGACTATCTACTTCGCGATTCAAAAAGCAGATTCAGAAGCTGTAAACAATATCTAAATGGAAAAGAACCAACAAATAACCTCACTTATATCAGTATATCGTTCTTGATTTGAACGCTATCATACCAGTGGATCCTTTTCAAACCTCTTCTTCATAAGCATTGGCTACATTGAGACCATTATTTCATTTCCAGTTTTTTACCTCTACAATATTTATCTTGCCCAAATGCAGAAGATAAACCAAGACTGACGGTCTCGGTCGGTTGAGATTGATGATCTCTAATTTCAAATCTTTTGTTCTCATGAAATTCTTTAATTAACAGGGTGTTCAAAAAACCACCGATCAGGAGCATTATTTTGTTCTGCTTCTCCACAGCACATGTAACCGATTGAAGTTGGTAAATATAGAGTACTCAATAAGCTATCTATTCCGATTTTGAGAAAGCTTTATCGTATTTATCGTTCTCTTAGAATGCATCATGAATAAAATTTCTTGTTTGTAAAAAAGCTAGGATTCAAATCTAGATTTATACTTGTAATAGCATCGATTTAAGGGAAAAAGCGAATTTGAACAGCAACTCTAGCTAAGAGCCTTTTGTTATCATCAATGCATCAACTTAGTATTATATTTCATACAGTATTACTGATTCTTGGGCCTCCTTACATATCTTTATTTCGCCAATATTTCTATGTGTTTCTTATAAGCGATGTTTAGTATTCTTGTACGATTGATAGGGTTCACTTCATATACTGTACATTAGCATAAGACTATGATTTCGTGTTGCGTCATATTATTCGGAGATGAATAAAGCACACTTGCTCTCTCTACATCAGTATTTCCACTTTTTACACCTTCTGACTTATTCAAATGGAAAATTAGTACATGATCCTGCCTCAATCAACTTAGACCTTTCGATGTCTTCTTTTCTTAAATTTTCACGAACCATAGTTGATAAATCAGATAATATTATATATTTTTCCACCTACAAAATATCGAGTTAAATTTGAAAACAAAATATTTTCCATTAATTCTTTACAAGACGAAAACCAAATTACGAAGCTACATGTGGTGCTGATTATCATAAGGTTTACTGTATCCCCTTTATATAGCAAAAGATCACGACGCATTGAAAATCGGTGGTTATGCTTTGAACACCTTGTATTATCGACCATATCAAAAAAATTCTCGAACCCACAGAAAGTATTTTTGACACTTTCCTAAACGTGAAATTGATAGAATCTTAGTACAGATACAGTTTTGATTTTATTTCGACTCCGGTTTACATGATTTCATATTATCAGACCACTCAAATTATAGTGAGCATCCTGTAAAGTCTAATATAATCTGCCAAGTTGTCCCAGAAAGATACATATCATAGTCTTCTTTGATTAAGAGTTGCTTCATGAAAAATCAACACAACTTGCATAGACTTCCAAATGCTCATTATTACGTGATCGTT
>JAAUYH010206957.1_pt1 | contig 10747 bp, 6 predicted proteins | sample 7278061 | NCBI WGS metagenome assembly JAAUYH01 (sample SAMN14350203, study PRJNA611818) | marine sediment metagenome | isolation source: surface marine sediment (0.6m) | place: French Polynesia: Moorea | collected 2018-08 | reverse complement strand
TTTTCGTCCTCCTTAACCGGCTCGTCAGCTTTCTTCTCGTCATCCTTCGCGTCTTCCTCGACCTTCTTTTCCCCATCCTTGGTCTCCACCTCCTTCTCACCATCTTCCTTCTTTTCCTCAGTCTTACCAGGGGCATCGACCTCGAGTTCACGGTCCGCGGTCGTTTCCGGTACATCAAGCGGTTGCTCGGACAACAGCTCACCATCCTTCACTTTCTTCGCCTCTTCCTCTGGAACTTCCACTTCCTCATCAACTTCCTCTAAAACATCATCCTTTTCTTCCGAATCCTTCTTCACCACCTTCTCCTTCACGGCAACCATCTCTCCGGCGGTTGTGCTTCCAATACCTGGTGAGGCTTCAGTGACATCGTCAACCTCATCGGCGGGTTCCTCTTTCTCCACCTTCTCAGTGGCACCTTCCGGGGCATCGGCCAACAAGTCGCGCGTCGCCACTCCTTCGACAACCGTTGGGCTCACAGGTGGGGAAGAGTACTTCTCGACAACCTGGTCGAGTTCGGTCTTCAGCTGAAGGTGCTTGGCGACAAAGGCACGGTCCTTCTCTTCGCTCAGCTTCTCAATGCTTCGGCGATGGGTGACGACCATTTCCTCCTTCTCCTCAATGGCCTTGGCCAGGGTCTTCTTGCTTTCCTCTTCCTTCTCAAGAAGCTCCTTAATCTCGTTCTTCAACTTCTCGTTGGTAGCCTTCAGTTCGACCACGTTGCGGTTCTCCTCTTCGAGAACGGCTTCGGTCTTCTCGTTGATGGCTTTCAACTCGGCGTTCTTCTTGTCAGACTCCCCGAGCTGCTTCTTGAGCTCCTCAATGTCACCCAAAAGCACAGTGTTCTTCTCTTGCATCTCATCCAACTCCTTTTGCACACCATCGCTCTTCTTCGTGATTTCGTCACGCTCCTTGATAATGCCCACCATCTTCGACTCATAATCGTCGATGATCTTGTTCTTCTCCTCACCTTCCTTCTTCGAATCATCGCGTTCCTTCGTCATGTTCTCAAGCGAGGTTGTCAGTGCAGCAATCTCCATGACCTTGTCATCAAGACCACGCGACTTGACAGACGCCTCTTCCTTTTCCGCTTCGAGACTCTTGTTCAGCTCAACAATCTGGGCGTCCTTGTCCTCCAGTTGCTTCTCAAGAGTTCCCTTCTCGGTCTCCAAAGTCGAGATCTTCTCCGACAGGGTCGCAGCCTCCTTCTCCTTATCGGCCACAGACTTGGAAAGAGATTCACGCTCCTTCTCAACCTCGGCCACCTTCAAGGATCGAGACTCGATTTCCTTCGCATCCTCGTCGACTTTCTGCTCGAGGCCTTCCTTCTCCTTCTTCAGCACATCGAAGGCGAGGCTCTTCTCAGCCGCCGCTTCCTTGAGGTCCTCCACCTCCTTCACGACGATGTTCTTCTCCGAAACCAGAGCACCATACTTCTCATCGGCCTCCTTCTTGGTGTCCTCCAACTCCTTCTTGGTTTCCTCAGCCTTTTTCAGTGCATCGGCCAGGTCGGCGTTCGCGCGATCGTTCTGCACGGTGAGGGTGGCGACTTTGCTCTCTAGGGCGTCACGCTCGGCGGTGAGGGCCTCAACCTTGGCGGCGGAAGTGCTAGCACTGTGTCGCGCGGTTTGCAACTCCTTCTCACTGGCGGCCAGCTCATTGCTCGCCTTCACGAGGGCGTCTTCCTTGGCAGCGAGCAGTTTGGCCTTCTCACTGGCCGCCGTCAGTTGGCTGACCAAGTCCCCGTTCTTCGATTCCAGATCGCGGTTCTCTTTCAACAACACATCGGTGTGGGTTTCCAACGACCTCAGTTTCTTGACCAAGGACATGTTGAGTTCACGCAACGAGCCGAGCTGGCGCTCGGCGGCGGCCTGGATGAGGTCACATTCCTGCACATACTCGTCGATGGAACCGGGCTCTTTGGGTGCCGCAGTTGCCATGGTGGTGGTGGGATGGAGAGGGCGGAGGGGGTGGGAGAGATAGTTGTGAGCGGACTGAAGTGAAGCGACGTAAAGTATCGTGGTGTGGGCAGTGCAGTGGGTAAGGGCGTGAGAGGGGTATGATAAGTGCAGGGGATAATGCACTGGCTGTGGCGGGTGTTGTATGAGACGTGGTATCAAAGTAAAGGCGGAATCAAACAGTGTAGAAGGTGCAAATGTAACGGACAGCTTGCTTGTGCATTTTGCTTCGGCAAGTCGATCAGCATGGGGTACAGTACCCAGTGAAATACAGTCGAGCACCGAAAGCGCCGAGCCGAAACGGCGCCCTATTCACATTGTGACCGTTCTCCATTCCAACTCGCTGCACCGAGCCAACTGTCGGCGATTCCGCGTCTCGACACACTCGTGCGTGCTACACCTCGCGCCGACGACACTGTGCGCTCGCATCAACATCAGTGCGCGCGACGACAAAAAATAACCCGGCGAGCCCGTGACAGTGCAAGTTGCAGCAAAGCGGAAAAGCGGAGGATTGATAAAATTTCCTTTTTTTTCGTTTGCATCGTGCACATAGTTGGGACGCGCCGATTATTTTTGGCAACCAAGCCGTTTCGTTTCATATCCCGACGAAACATCGGGCCACCCGTTAGTAGATTCATTACGTCAATTTTGCTTCAAGAACAACAACAACAACAACTAAAATAATACCACGCAGCAGTTCTCTCTTTTGAACGTTCGAATCCGCACACAACACTCACCTACTACTTCTACCCATGTCGTCAATAGCATTCCTGCAACCAAGCGGCAGTGGCATTAGACTGAGAACATATCGTAGGGTTTCTAGCTCTCAGCACAGTGCACATGATGGCAGTGCAGCGGCGTGCTGCGCGCGATGAGAACATGTAACGTGGTTGCGTAGCACACACGCAGTGAAGATAGATTACGCATGCGTGCTAGACCCTATTCCGACGCACGCGCCTAAGCCGATACAGTAGCTTCATCGCACCTAACAATCGGTGTTGACTGTGAATACACCACTGTCGTCAATGTCTTGCTCCGTACACTATCTAGTTCATTCGCCTTACTCTGCGGAGCAATAAAGTAATGTCGGCAGCATCGCCCGCCATCAACACCATTAATATTGCATTGTAGATATCCCACTGCGAGTTACAGTCATCGTTTGTACATCAGTGTGCTGCCACCCACCCACCACATGATTCCACCGGCGGCGCTCAACAACACCTTGTCCTCATGAACTAACAACGCCTGCAGTCGGTTTTCTACAGTACAGTACCTTGAGGTGTCATTCGTTCACTGCTCAATTCCACTCTCGGCGTCACCTCGATCCAACTGCACCACCGTTCACCAAACTGTCCTCCCCACGAGAGTCTGTACACTGTACTCCCCGAGTACAGTACTACCTGTACTGTACTGTTTTGATGATCTTGGCCACGAGCAACGTCTTTCTACAGACCGGTACGGTATTACTGTAACTGTCGCCCTTCACCTTTTCCAGGAACCGCCCTATGCCCACATTCCTGCCTAAAAGTGCACTGTATTGCACGGTGTACAAGATCTAATCCGTTCCGTGACCGTTAACAAACTCATCCGCTTAGCCAATGCGCACTAGCAGCGAGCGGATTCTATGTCCCAGAAAGCCCCCCTCTCTCTAATATTACTTTTCTTTACACGCAGCCAACAATAGGTACACGTTTCCGCCAGTATTCACCACCCCCTACTCACACCCGCAACACGTTTCCAACGAAACAGCTGTGTTTCCTAGCACTGTACCCAGCACTGTATTGTTCGCAACTCCCGCAACGCGGCACACAACTCATTATGTTTTGCCCTCACCACAACTCACAAGTGCACAAACGCTCTCATCGCCTCGTGCCTATACGGTTCCGCACGATGACGCTATTCAATTTACTACAACAACATCTTTTCCAGCTTGGCATCAAGCTTGACTAAATCAACGGCAAACTTCCTGATTCCCTCTGCCAACTTTTCAGTTGCCATAGGGTCCTCGTTGAGCATCCAACGGAACTCCTTTTCATCGAGGTTCATCTTGACCAAGTCGCACCGCTCACTATCCATACCGGGGGGCGCCAGTTTCCTCTCGACTACGTCTGTGGACTGCTGCAGCGCGGCAATGTACTTGGGTGCAATCGTAAGCCTGTCACAGCCCGCCAGTGCAAGGATCTCCTCGAGGTTACGGAAGCTGGCACCCATGACGATTGTGTCATAGCCATAACACTTGTAATAGTCGTATATCTGCTTCACGCTAATGACGCCTGGGTCCTCGTCTGCGGGGTAACCGTCCTTGCCGGTGGCCTTCTTGTAGTAGTCTAAAATGCGGCCCACGAACGGGGAGATGAGGTAGGCGCCCGCGTCGGCCGCAGCCGCCGCCTGCGCGAGCGAGAACAGCAGGGTCATGTTGGTGCGGATGCCGTCTCGCTCCAAAGCACGGCACGCCTCGATGCCCTCCCAGGTGGTGGCAAGCTTGATGAGGACGCGCTCGCGCGCCACGCCCACGTCCTCGTACATCTTGATGATCTCGTGCGCGGTCTCGATCTGCGCCTCGGTGTCAAACGAGAGGCGCGCGTCCACCTCGGTCGACACATCCCCCGACGGGTGCACGGCGTCCAGGATCTGCGCACCGAACAGCGTGAACAGCTTGTTGCGCGCCGTCGACAGCCGCGTGTCGCTCGGCAGAGACTTGGCGAACTTCACCGCCTCGTCGATCAGCGGCGCGTACTCCGACATGTCCGCCGCCGCGTACACCAGCGACGGGTTCGTGGTCGCCGCGAACGGCGAGAGCGCGCGAATCGTCTCGATGTCGCCAGTATCCTCCACTATCGTCGTCATCGCAGTCAGATACTCATACGAGGTCATCGGCTTCGTCGACGTTGCCGCTGCCGAACGCTCGTCGAGCACCGCCACCGGCGCGCGCCGCGCACAGCGGCGCGACACCGTGTTTGTGCGCGGCACGAGCGGGTTGAGCGTCACGAATGCCATGATACAGTCGTGCTGGTATTGCTCAGCGTGCGTGTCCCGATCGTGGTTTTATCACTGTGATGTGCGAAATGGAGGATGACGTCGAGTGAGGGCGAGGTTGCGATTCATTTTTCTCACTGGTCATATCAATAATTGGTCATGGAGAAAATCTCTAGCGCCCAATCAGATCGCAGAATAGCAGATTACCGCGGGGGATCAGGGCCGAAATGTAGAGTTATTGGAATTGATACATTTTCGAAATGATCAGATATATAGGAAAGCAACTCTAAATCGGGGAAAGAGAGGGTTCTTGATTGTGCATGGTCAAAATGCCCCCCCGGATTACTAAATATCTCACAGATTCAGAATAACGGGTTTGATCCACAACATGGGGCCTACTGTAATGCTGATGAACACAATACCCACAATGATCGGGTGAACGCTTCCCGTACAACCCTACCGCAAGTCTTTGACACGAAACAGATAGGTTTTAAAATAGTCAAGTCAGTCCCATTAATAGTTTACACGCGTAGGCATTCTACATGGCGGCTTCGGCATGTTCGCGATCGAGGTCGAAATCATCCTCATCCGCCACGCCCGATTCGGCTAACATAGTACGCTTGGCTTCCATTTCCTTATCAATCAGTCGTTGGTAATGCGCGCGGATCGAGTTGTCGTCGCGCGGCAGGTTGCCCTGCGCGATGGCGCGCATGGTGAGCGCCGCGACCACGCTGATCATGATCGTGGCTACCACTGTGGTGATGGTGGCAATCGCCCACGGCACGGGCAGGTCCAGCTCGTACGCCACCTTGGACGCGAGGTTGGCGGCGGTGGAAAGCGGGAAAATGTACGCCCACCAGGTCACACTGAAGCGACGTGTCCAGTACTGTCGGAATACACGCATGAGCAGCAAATAGATGAATAGTGTCACGCTGCAGAAGAACCACGTGAATTCGTCCATCACCACGCCACCCGCATTGCGCTGTAGGTGAATATGCGCTATGGCGCTGGTGGCGGGAGGCGCAATGAACAGGAACATAGTAGGCGTTGCTTTCTCGTCATTATCTGCAAGTGTTTTCGACAAGAATTGGAACACCGCCACGAACACAAGGATCCAGAAAAGAATTCCTACATGCAGTGAAACCTTGGCCAAGTCGTCGAGATGGACCAAGGCACCGAGATAACCCAATACGAAGAATTCGGTAGTAGCCATGAAATACGTGGTATGAACGGACCGAAGCGAATAACCGGTAGCGAATAACCAGTCGCCGTACCAATACAGTGCGAGCATAGTTTGATAGGCGAGCAGTCCGTAAAACACAATTCGTAGCATGGTTAGGTTATGGAAATAACGTGGCACACTGGTGGCGAGACCACCAATGACGATGGCAGGCGATGCAAAGAACGAGGTGTACTTGTTGCTCGTGAAATCACGCTTCATCAAATGCGGATATCGGAATGCACGAACAATTAGAAGGGAGAAGACAACGAGTGCGAGAACGGCGGATAGAATCCAGAGTACAAACGCGACACGGCCAGGAATGAGCATGAACCCAGCCAAGGTATCCATCAATCCGGCGTATGCCGAGAAGCCCAGCGCCAAACCAGCATGTGTGATGTTGAGTTGCACAAGGAAGGCGGAGCCCATGCGCACACGAATTTGCTCTTTCGTGGGTTGAGGCAGTGGCCGCTTATCGCGTGAGAGAATCCAATCGAACAAGTCGGGGTTGTTTCGTGTGAGCTCGGAAAGCGTCGACAGATCACCCGAGCGACGCGACGACGTCACGGACATGGCGTCGGCCTTGGAATAATTGCGAGATCTTGATCGTCGTCCCATGGCGGCGATGGTGCGGGGTGGTCGGTGCGGTACCTGCGTCGTCGAAGGCGGCGAGCGGGATGTTGTGTTCGATGTGCGTGGCTCGAGGGTGCATAGAAAAGTGGACAGCCATGAAAACCGATGCGTTGCCGCATAGGGCGATGTTGGCGTATCAAAACAAGCTCGTTTGGGAGGGTTTCCGATGTAATTTCTATCTCGCTGGTGCCGATGAATTCTGCGCTTCGTTACGTAGGCGGTGTTCTGACAACGCTTCCATGCATTACCGAATTACCATTCGACAAGTACACGCCTCTTATCTGCCGTTTACGTTTGAGGCTCTCACGCTTCGATTCAGATGTTACTGTCATCATCATCACCAACTTGGCTCGACATCCCGCACTCTACTGTACAGTACTGTACTATCCGCAGCTGTTTACTGTAACCATGTGATGAATATTGAAGTTATCTTAGAACCTTCGCATTAGAGCTTTGTTACAAATGGTTCCGCTTTGCCGACGAGCGCTTTCAAGAACAAATCGTACAAAATGGTGCAGTCCTCTACCAGTGTTACTGTAGTATTTTGTTTGAATCTTGGCAGCGAGCAGCCCTTATTACGTCACGTTGGCAGGAACCCTACCTCCATGTGTACCGTTAACATAAAACTGCTAGACATAATGACCGTTCCATTTATTTTCCGACTGTACGCCAATCCGATTGCTCACCTTGTTCCGCCCACGAATGCCCAACTCATCCTTGAGCTCTTCTCCCTTTTCTTCTGTCCTACTTCCTGCATCCTGCACGTCGTTTGTCTCAGCGATCTGATTCAATCTGTCTGGCCATGTGGTGGCGCCGACAAGCCGAGATTTAATCTGATCACACCCGAGGTTGCATCGTTCAATCTATCGGTCGCTGACGTTCTGTTAACGTGTGCACGTTCTCATGATGCGCTTTACGCTTCATCGCATTGCTTACCAAATTGCTACCGCTCTACTCGGAGTTTTGGCTTACGTGAAACGAACAGGCAGTTGACCATGGGCATGTGTGAATTTGTGCAGCTGTAGAGAGCGAACGCGTTCTGTTCCAGGGTGCCACTTTAGTGAGCCACCTCGACCGCAGTGTCACTTGAGGTACTCTATTTTAAGATAGTATGTCCTGACACAAGATTTCCTGAAAAAGCAAGTGAATTTACTGTTACTCAGCCTCGCTTCAGACATCACCTTCCCATTTCAATGAAGTGTATTAGGTCTTTCGCCAGTCGAACGTGGCATCTGGCCTAATTCTCAGCAATAGCAATAATATTAAGTATGAATATAGGGTAAATGAAATACGGTACCCTTCTTTAATTCTGAATTTTCTTTACAGTTAACAATGTATTCGGTTATTTTTCTACCGACTTGGGATCACTATTGACGTTCAACAAGGAAATCGATCTCGTTCACTCGATTTGTAATGCAGTTTTCTGAGGTTCAGGAACGGTAGCTTTCAGGTGCGACCTCTATAGAAATTGCAGGACATCTTCCGTGACGCTCCAGGGACAATCTTTCAAGCACTCCAACTGAAGCACAGGGGATAGTACAACAAAATGTGATACAAGAATTGATTTCGGAATCATCAACTTAACCGGTGAAAGCGTGGCTCACCTACCTTATTTTATCCCACAGTTTTCCGGCGATCGATCACCGGCATTACAGCCTGTCAGCGCTTCGAACTTAAACTTGAAAGTTCTATGAATGATGTATACTTGGAAGAGGAATCAAGTTGAAAGGATAGTTGTTTTTGGCTATGTCAGACTGAAAATTTGTAAAAACGCAATTTTGACTTGCACAAAATGGAAAGAAAAGCTACTTTCAATCTGAAGTAAAACGCTTTGGATAGTCGATGATAAAGTAAATTCAGGAAATGACAATTTAATTGAGGAGACAAATTCAAGTGACGAAATTTATAAAATTGGATTGGAAGATTTCTTGAATTTCTCAAGTAAAAAGGATTTGTACAATAACAGGAATTCAAAAATTATATTGGGCACAGAACATTAAATCAATAGAACACAATTTTATTACGTTGAAAAATAAGATAATAATAAATTGAACATTGCGTGGAATGCCGAAAATGTTGATTTTCAGTTTTTGTGTCTCTGATGACACGTAGATAATGCTATCAACAATGACTATCAATCATCCCTGAATCTTAAAAGTACAGCGTTATTACTAACATTTAGACAACCTTCAGACGTTGAAGAGGACTTACATTCACTAAGTTTGAATTGGGAATTTGATCTAATTAGAAAATAGATAGCTGAAATGTGTCATAATTCATGGTAAATTGCTGGATCATTTAAAAATCAAGAGTACATCGCTAAGAGGACTAGTCAATTGAATTGTCCGAGCCATGGCTGAGGATTCAAACACTGATCTATTGCGGGAAAAAATGCTATACAAGCGATTAAGATTTTAAGGTAAGTGTTTTGGAGTTCTATTTTTCTTGAAGTTAGCTAAAATAAATAGTATACTAGCAAGCTGAATAGCTTCTAATTGCATCAGCTGTGTCATGGAGATTTTTTGCATATCTAAAGTATTCAGATACATTTAGGTTGATGTTCTTCATCTCTACGCAGGCTCATATTTCTTACGTAATTCGAAGGAATTTAGTATAGGCACTGCAGGAGTACGAAATTTCAGGACCTGTGGTTAAAAAATTGCGACAATTATTGACCTTGCGAAAATCTCTAGGACGTAAGATCTATCAGGATTCTCTCTTGAATCGATAGTAATGGTGCCTTGATATTTCCCATCCTGAAGAATGTACACACTGGTAATGTTCCCCAGGGAAACTCGTAGAATGTTATGAAATAGAAGAATATTCTTTTGGCGATAAAAGTCCCCCAATTTTATTTAAAGCACAGCTAGTTATGAATAATTTCTTCGACAATGTGGTGCGCATCGGTTATGGTTGGGATTTAGTTTCAGGTCTTTCGTCCTCGTTCACTACCCTTCGAAACTTCAAAGACCGATCTGTTCTACTGTGCAAATATTCAAAGTAAGCCATTCTTGTACGGAACTAATAAGGTATCTTAGAATTTTCTAACCTGGTGTATTCTACATGGTTCCTCGGAAAATGAAAATTATGAAGTTCCATTTTCCGGGTTTACATCACTCATTGAAATCCTCCCGGGCAAGAGGTTAAACTGCGCCCTGGTTCTACGGCGATAGCACGCTTCTCGCTGAGCGTGGCTGTGGGCGCGCGTACGCACCGCGCGCGTTTACTACAAGCGGAGGTCCCGCGCATGGTGCGCGGAGAGGAGGCAAGAGATGTCGCGATGGAAGAAGAAAAGAAGATGACGAGAGGGCGTCGTGCGCGCACGGACTCAAGATGGTTGAGGTATAGGTTGAGAGAGAAGGGAGGGAAGAGTCTGGAACCCCCGCGCGGTTTTTCGCCTTTTTTACCCGACTGGGGATGGTTTTGGCATTGTACGACGCCGCGTCGGCACGCCGAATTTAAACTCCTGGTCGACCTGGGGCCTCGTCACACCCAGGGCATCATCATTTAGCTGCACGGTGTTAAGGTTAGATTAGCGCTTAGGTAGCGATTTCATCCCGCGCCTTTGTCGTGACACCCGACCTTAAGCGATGGCGGTGTTTAGGTTGTGCCGTTGCCCTCTAGGGATCTTGCTTAACATGAATAAAAATTATGGAAATTCATCACTCATTGAAAGCGGGATTTGACATAGCCTTAGATATGATCAAAATTGGCAAATTAAGGCCTGTTCGGATATGGTCTTTACTTGCAATTGATCAAATTGATAAAAGATCAAAAAATATATATGATTCGAAGTCAGTTACAAAAATCGGAGAAGAAACGTAAAGAAATAGAATGTCTGAAAAAACCTCAAACAAATTCTTTTGAACAAAAGAGATGACTGATCCCCATTAAAATACATTTCGCGACTTATGTGCACAGTAGTAGAGAGGTCAAATACCTTCGTGAGCGCAACAGCTTTTTC
>JAAUYH010130065.1_pt1 | contig 10747 bp, 8 predicted proteins | sample 7278061 | NCBI WGS metagenome assembly JAAUYH01 (sample SAMN14350203, study PRJNA611818) | marine sediment metagenome | isolation source: surface marine sediment (0.6m) | place: French Polynesia: Moorea | collected 2018-08 | reverse complement strand
GACAACGGAATCATAGTTTAAGTCTCCACTACGGATTACTTCTACTCGATAGTTATAAGAATAGTTCCCTTCATTCTCACTAATGGTATAAGAAACTGACCCAAATTCTACGGAAGGTTGAGGATTACTCATGATAAATACCAGGTTAACTTTGAAGACAAATTAAATAGCCTTGATTTTTGAAGATAAATTACTCAAAAATCTAAGCTAATCTAGATTAAATAGGATATTCGGGGTGTTATATATTTCAGTAAAAAATCTATATGATATACAATTCTAAATACATATTTAGTGTTAATTCATATTTATTTATTGCATCATATATAAGTATATTTTAATTTGTAATGCTTGAAAAAGTCAGTAGAAAAATCACTGAAATTGTGTAAAAAAATAAGAATATTTAGATATGATCTAGTTGGATTTACTTCCTTATAAAATAATTTTATTGGTTAACAAAAGCATGGGATCGGTAAAATTTCTGTCAGTAGGTAAAGAAGAGTTATTTTAACCCTGTCTTAAGTTTTTTTTAAAGACAAAAAGAAAAAGGTAGACAATGTCTACCTTACTTTTAGAAAATATTAATTTTTAACTATTAAGTTAAATTAGTAAAACAAATGAAAATTTGAGTACATATAGCAATCAGGTTTAAGTTGTGAGAAAATGACCAAGAGGATTTAACAGTGTTAAATCCCTACAAATGGATCTTGTAGGGACATAATATTATTATGTCCTCATGGGTTCTCATATATCATTCCTGATTGCTATAGCTGAATTTGTTAATAATTTTATGACCAGGGATCAGGAATTGATTTAAAAGGGTTGTTATTTCTATCTTCTTGAGAGGAGAAATTTGTTGTTACTATGGTTTCTTTATTGGGATCTAATTCTTGTTTTAATGCTTCCCAATCTCCAGGGTCTTGTAATTCTTCATATAGATTAGAATCAGCCGCAATCGTTTCTTTACCAAAATCAATATCTGGGGCTAAATGCTGATTAATTTGAGTGACTTTTGTTGCGTCCTCAAAGGAAGGAGTTTGTGGCAATTTTTCGAGATAAGAATCTATTTTTCTGGGTGTAGGAGAAGAGACTGGTGGCTTTAATGTTTGTTTGAGTTGATGAAATTCTTGCGTTAAACTAACCAACAAGGTTTCAATTTGTTCGAGACGCTGAGTCACATCTGTGGGTAATGGGGTTAGGGTTTCTGACGGAACTGCATAGACTGGGTTTTTAGGACATAATTGGGTAAATTCTGTGAAACTAATATCCCCTTGTTCAAGTAAGGATAACGCTTTCTCTCTTAAAGAAGTCCTTTGTTCCTCTAAAATAACTTGTTTCAGTTCTTCTAAATCAGCACCAGAGGCGATCGCTGTTTGTAATGAAGGAGTGACCGTATATAATTCATACAGTTTAACCTGGCCATCGTAACCGTTTCCGTTACATTGTCGGCACAGTCGTCCTTTTTCTCGCATCTGTTCCCTTTCCATCTCGTTAAGAGAACGGGGTTGATAAAAGGTGTGGGGTTCCTTATTGTCCTGAATAATACCCCATTGAGTTAATGCGCTCATACTGGGTTCATGAACGGTACGACAAGCAGGACATAAACGAGGAAGACTATGTTCATGTATCACCCCGATTAACGTATCTGCTAATAAACCAGGCGTAATCATTTCCCCCAATAAAGCGATCGCACTGATGCCATCTTCAGCACTCAGACTGGTGAGAACAAAACGGTCATTATTAGCCATTTCTGCGACCATACGAGCCACTGATGGGTCAGAGATACGATCCACCATGATTCGTGATTTATCTTGTTCGAGAAGGGATTGTAAGACCTGAGGATAATCCTTTTCTCTATCCACGTCGATTTCAACTTGACTCATTCCTGAGAGCAAATAATTAATGGATGCTTCAACGCTAACCATGTCTTTTGGGTTAGAGATATCTTGAGAAAACAAACTATAAAGAAGGGGTTTAGGAACTTCTTTTTGTGTACTGGTCACCAATAAAACACCAGAAGACCCCTTCACCATCTCTTCAAGAGACTGTCTGATCAAAGCATCGGAAATAAGCGTTTCTAACTCAGGGGGTTTAACAGCACTATCAACCACACGAATCCTCATTTTTTCCCCATAAACACTGGGTTGAGTTTGCACAAAAAAATGAATGGTGCGACCCCCTCCTCTTTTGCGAATACGACCTTTTTGGGGGGTTTGCGTTTGGTTAATGTCTAACTCAGCCATCAATTTTAACTGGGATAAAATGGCCGCAGCAAATTTTTTGGGTAAGGGTTCAATTAGGGGTTTGAGCAGTTCTCTTTCTCCATAGCGAATACTGAGAAAATTCGCTTCTGGTTCAATCTCAACACGAGTGGCTTTTTTTTCGACTGCTTTGGCTAAAAATTTGTTAACAAGGCTGATAACGGTATGGGTGGGTGTCTCGTTTAAGTTCCCATTTGTTGATCGAGCAAATTCTTGAGACGGGGATTCATTCCCAACAATGGTGGCCTCATAATCGGGTACAGGTTGACCAACAAGAGTGGCTTCATAATTTAACGATTCTTTGGGGTTATTAGACATGGGTGGTTTAACGATGTTGTTTAATTAGGGTAATGGAGTGACCGGGTGAAGATATATCAATCCTGTCTCCCAGTTTCCCAGTCTCCCAACCTCCATCGACAGGACAAAATCTTGTGTTTTGTGAGCAGTATTAGGGTGTTACTATTCTTTCTCAGGGTTCCCAAATTTTTCTCTTTGTTTACCATTGGATGAAAAATTTTGTTATGACACCATAGATTGTGGTTAGGACATTTGACCTATATTTTGACTAGCATTCCAAATTTTTAATAGCTTTATGCAGAAAGTTATCCAACACATTAAAAGAAACCTATCGACCCAAATTTTAATTTCTATGGTATTAGGGGTTGCCACAGGGTTATTTTTTGGGGAGATGATAGGATGGATTAGTATTATCGGGGATGCCTTTATTCGTCTTTTTCAGATGCCAGTAATTCCCTACATTATGGTGTCTTTAATTGGGAGTTTAGGTAAATTAAGCTTTCAAGATGCTAAAAATATACTCATTAAAGGAGGAACATTTTTAGTTATATTTTGGTTGATTATTTTGGCTGTTGTTATCATCTTTCCTCTGGGTTTTCCTGATTGGAAATCGGCTTCTTTTTTTAGTACAACTTTATTAGAAACGGGGGAAGGAATGGATGTATTAGGATTATTCATTCCTTTTAATCCTTTTCATTCTATGGCTAATAGTGTCCTTCCTTCTGTCGTTGTATTTAGTATTACTTTGGGTTTAGCACTGATTTCTATTCCCAACAAAAAAGCAACATTAGAGGTTCTTGATACCTTAGAAAAGACCTTGATGAGAATCACTGGGTTGGTGGCAAAATTAACGCCTATTGGTGTTTTTGCAATTTTGGCGAGCGCAGCAGGAACACTACCGTTAGAGGCCTTTGGTCGATTACAAGTTTACATTGTTTTACAAGCTTCATTATCTTTGCTATTGAGTTTCTGGCTATTACCCGGATTAATTGCAACTTTAACACCAATCAAATATAAGGATATTTTAATTGCTTATCGAACCCCATTAATCACTGCATTTGCTACTGCTAATCTTTTAATTGTTTTGCCCTTAATTATCCAAAGAAGTAAAGAACTGTTAGGCAATTTAATAGAAGATAGTATCGACCAAAAAAGTAAAATGACTGAACCAGTTGAAGTCTTAGTTCCTGCCTCTTTTACTTTTCCTGATATGGGCCGTTTAATTTCTTTATCCTTTATTCCTTTTGCTGCTTGGTTTGGAGGTTCCACTTTATCTTTTAATCAATACCCTGTCTTTTTAATATCAGGATTAGCTAGTTTTTTCGGAGGGGATGGAGTCACAATAATGAAATTTTTACTGACTTTGATGAGACTTCCTACTGATATGTTGCAGCTATATATTACTTTAGATCAGATTTCTGTAGCAAGATTTGGTACATTATTGGCAGGTATGAATGCAGTGGCTTTAGCATTATTAGGAACAGCAGCCATTAATGGATGGATTAGAGTTTTTAAACGAAAAATACTAAGATTTTCTCTGATCACAGTCCTTCTTATTTTCTTAATTGTCGGTACTGTTTATGGGGTCTTTACGTTTGGTGTTACTAATAATTATACCAAAGACCAAGTCTTAGCAAGTCTTCCCCTGTTAAGGGTCAAAAATCCTCAAAGTCTTAAAATTTATACTAAGACAAATGAAGTGCCTTTATTAACTCATGATAGTAATCAATCTCGTCTATCAGAAATTAATAAAAGAGGATTTATTCGTGCTTGTTATTATCCAGATGATTATCCCATGTCCTATATCAATCGTAAGCAAGAATTAGTCGGATTCGATATAGAAATGGCTCACCTTTTTGCTAAGGAATTAGGCTTAAAATTAGAATTAGCTCCCTTACACATTAGACAAGTTCAACTAGAAGAGATCGTTAAGCCTTTTAACCAAGGTTATTGTGATATAATTGCGGGCGTTGTTCCTATTACCCCAGAACAAGCAGACAAGATAAACTTCTCTATTCCTATTTTAAAATATACCCTAGGTTTTTTAGTTCCTGATTATCGTCAAGAAGAATTTAAAAGTTGGCAAAGATTACAAAAACTTCCTTCTCTTCGTTTAGGTATTCCTGGTCATATTCCCTACTACGACGCCAAAATAAAGGGGTTAATTCCCAAAGCGAAGTTAGTTGATATTGATTCTTTACAAGACTTACTCGACAGTAAACTAAAAGGATTAGATGCGATCATCGTCCCTGCTGAATCTGGATCAGCTTGGACACTACTATATCCCAATTATTCTGTGGCAATTCCTAAACCTATTATTGCTATTCCTATGGCTTATGCCTTACCTTATAATGATCAATCTTTTTTGAAGGTGTTTAATACTTGGTTACAGTTAAAAGCTGACGATGGAACCATCACATCTTTATATAATTATTGGATTCAAGGAAAAGTAGAAGCTGTTCAACCCCCTCGTTGGTCAATTCTTCGAGATGTTTTAGGTGTTGGAAAATCTGATACATGATTAACAATCAATTTTAGTTTTGTATCCAACCCATTAAGCAATTTTTCTTACCTTACTGATTAACACCATTCTTATGTCACCATAGTAGTATCATTTTTTCTTTAAATACACCCAAGAATTAAAATCTCTATGAAACTGACATGGCTTGACAATAACTCCTGGTTAATGGAAATTTCAGGAAAAAGAATCCTTCTCGATCCTTGGCTGATGGGATCGTTGGTTTTCGGCAATTTAGACTGGTTATTTAAAGGGGTTAAGTCCAAAACCTATGATGTTGGTCAACAGATTGATCTGATTCTTTTGTCTCAAGGATTGGACGATCATGCTCACATTCCCACCTTAAAACAACTGGATCATCAGATTCCTGTGGTTGCTTCTCCTAACGGCGCAAAAGTTGTTCAAGACTTAGGTTACACTCAAATACATTCCCTTGATCACGGAGAAACCTACACCCTTGATGAAATGGTTCAGATTAAAGCGTTACCTGGATCATTGATTGGTCCGCAATTAGTGGAAAACGCCTATATTATTACGGATTTAAAAGCGCAGCAAAAACTTTACTATGAACCCCACGGCAATCATTGTTCCCAGTTATCAGACGAAGGCCCGGTTGATATGATTCTAACTCCAGTGGTAGGGGTGAGTATTTTACATCTTCTCCCCGTGTTACAAGGTCAACAAACCACCTTAAAATTGTGTCAAACCCTCAAACCCAAGGTGATTTTACCCACTGCTGATGCCAAAGAAACCGAATATCAAGGCGTTTTAGCCTCCGTTTTGCGACAGGAGGGAACCCTAGACAAGTTTCGCCAACAGTTACGAGATAATAACCTGGCCACTGAGGTAATGACTCCCAACCCTGGAGAAGTGGTTGATTTAAGCCCTCTATTAGTGAATTAAAGTCTTTGTGTGTCTCCCCGTAACTATCCTTAGAAGCACAAAACCAGATATCCTACTAAATAGGACTGTTAAAGCACAGGTTAAATTGATGCAATTTTCCAAAATCCTAATTGCCAATCGCGGGGAGATCGCCTTACGCATTTTACACACTTGCGAAGAACTTGGCATTGGAACCGTTGCGGTTCATTCTACGATTGATCGTCAAGCTCTTCATGTTCAATTGGCTGATGAAAGTGTCTGTATTGGTCCGCCAGCCAGTGGTAAGAGTTATCTGAATATTCCGAATATTATTTCGGCAGCTTTGACACGCAACGCGACGGCAATTCACCCAGGATATGGATTTTTGGCGGAAAATGCTCGGTTTGCTGAAATCTGTGCTGATCATCAAATTGTCTTTATTGGTCCATCTTCTGAGGCCATTCGCTCTATGGGAGATAAATCCACCGCCAAAAAAACCATGCAAAAAGCGGGAGTTCCTACGGTTCCTGGTAGTTGGGGACTCCTCCAAAGCGAAGAAGAAGCATTAACGGTTGCTCGTGACATCGGCTATCCTGTGATGATTAAAGCAACAGCCGGCGGGGGTGGCCGAGGAATGCGTCTAGTACGGGAAGAAAGTGAGTTTTCTCGCCTTTTTCAAGCCGCACAAGGGGAAGCAGAAGCTGCATTTGCTAATCCTGGGGTTTATCTCGAAAAGTTTATTGAACGTCCTCGTCATATTGAGTTTCAAATTTTAGCCGATAGTCATGGCAATGTGGTTCATTTAGGGGAAAGGGACTGTTCGATTCAACGTCGTCACCAAAAGTTGTTAGAAGAAGCTCCCAGTCCTTTTTTAACCCCCGAACTTCGTGACAAAATGGGGGAAGCTGCCATTAAAGCGGCTAAGTCTATCAATTATATGGGGGCGGGAACGGTAGAATTTTTAGTGGACAATCAGGGTAATTTCTATTTTATGGAAATGAACACCCGTATCCAGGTGGAACACCCTGTCACAGAAATGATTACGGGATTAGATTTAATTAAGGAACAAATTCGCATCGCCCAAGGAGAAAAATTACAATTTACACAACAAGATATTTCTTTAAAAGGCCATGCTATTGAATGTCGCATTAATGCCGAAGATCCGGATCTTAATTTTCGACCCCATCCCGGAAAAATTAGCGGTTATCTTCCCCCTGGTGGTCCAGGGGTAAGAATGGATTCCCATGTTTATACCGATTATGAAATTCCCCCCTATTACGATTCTTTAATTGGCAAGTTAATTGTTTGGGCACCCGATAGAAATACGGCTATTAAACGTATGAAACGAGCGTTAAGGGAATGTGCCATTACAGGGGTTCCCACCACCATTGATTTTCATAAACGGGTATTAGAAACCCCCGCTTTTTTGGCAGGGGATATCTATACTAATTTTGTGGCAGAACATTTAATGCCTGCTTCATAAAACCTATGCAAACCCAGACAGGTTTACTGTTGAACACTCCGCCAACTAAATCAAAGATTGATGAATCTATTAAGTATCCTTTATGAATTACACCAAAGCCCATCATTCTAGCACTTTAAGAGATTGTTCCTAAAGAAATAATAACAACGAATTTCGTAGGGTGGGCAAGGTTTTCAAGAGTGAAGTTAGTTTAGATAAGTCTTTGACTTACCCACCCTACCGTCTTAAGATTCTATTTATAAATAGTCTCTAAATCAACCTGCCCAACTCACCCAATTGGCTGAAGTGGCTGATAAAGGTTCTCCTAATTGACATTGATCACTATCGTCTAAACAGATTTCTTGGGTATCAGCTACACTTAAATCGGTGTTCAGAATGGTAGCCCCGCAAAGCTTAGCACCGCTTAAATCGGCTCCGTCTAAATTCGCCTCTTGGAGTTTGGCTTTACTGAGATTAGCATTATGTAAATTGGCACAACGTAAGTCAGCATTGGTTAAGTCAACCCCGGTTAAATCGGCTCCGCTTAAATCGGCTCCGATGAGGTTAATTTCAGTGAGGTTAGCCCCAACTAAATGAGCTTCACTTAAATCGACATCGGTTAAATTAGCTTGGGTTAAACAAGCACCACTTAAATCGGTATGCTTTAAGTTAGCCCCACTTAAATCAGCACGAGTTAGATTAATCCTTTGTAAATTTAGTCCTTCTAAGTTCGCTTGATGTAAACTGGCCTCTTGAAAATTTCGTTGATTTTTAAGATAGTTGGCAAATAATTGTCTCTCTTTCATGTCTGTTTTCTCCCATTAAGCTTATAGCCTTCTTTTTCGCTTAATTTTTATCTATGGCATGGGTCTTACTGTTTATTAATAATTATTCAAATTGAAGCGAAATGTCAGCAGTCAATGATTTAATTTTAAAATAATTAAATAAATTCATAGCGATTACCTGCCAGAAGTCAATAATTTTTTACAAAAATTGACATTACTTCATCATTTCTGGCAGACATAGAACAGATTTTTTTAGGGTTAAAAATTGACAAAAGGAACCCGATAGGTGGGTCGTTTGACATCCCCTAAATTATAATCGTGGTCTTCTAAGGTGGCATCTAGAGCCTCGGTTTTAGCCTCAAGCGCATCTTTATCCGTTTCTAAAGAAGGAACATCAATATAAGCAGGATATTCTCCTCCTGACCCTATTCCTACAGTCACGTTTCTTGATTGTGTTCCCTCCAAATCTTGCAGGGTTCCTGTATAGGTTTCTAAAGGTTTAGGGTCGGTAATAATTTCGGGTTTAGCTTGAGAATGAGGAATGACAATTAAGGTACCCATTCCCAAAATAAACCCCCCAATGGCAATTTGAGAAAACTGTGCTAAAGTATTAAACATATTCATTATCTTCTCTCCAGTAATTGGTAGAGGTGTGCAAAGATACTACTTCTGTAGCTCAGTCTAAATAGAGCTAATAGTAAGAGCCATCCAGTTAAATTTGATTCAGAAGACTAGGAATATATCCTACTCAGCAAGATCGAATCTTTAGGAGCGTATAATTTCCTAAGAGTCCCTGAAAAAATCAAGCAACTAAATTGCAACGAATCTAAGGAAGAAAAACCAGGTTACTATTTTTTCTGTTGTCTTGATTATCATTAACCTCATTATGTCTAAGGTTTCGACTTAATCAGATAAAAATAAACAAAAATTTTACAAGTTTGGTGTCAATCGAGATCAATTTAGTGGAAACGTTTGATTGATACAAGAAAACGGGTTAATACTTTGGCTTCTCTCGGAGCAAGCCGCGCTAATTTATTAAAAAACAAGAATAATTAGGGTTTTGGGTTAAGAACAATAAAATTCTTAACCCTACATAGTAAAAACCCATTTTTATCTTATTGAAACTTCAAGATTTATGTCACCCATAAGCTCTTAACGTTTCCACAATCATCAATTAAATTAACTAGCGGCTTCAGCCGTTTGTTGACTAGACTTGATCGTTCTACGGGAAGAAGAACGGGTGGTTTCTGTTGCTTCGAGGGGAGTGAACTCAATATGGTTGAGTAACGTTGTAACAAAAGCAAACAGTAAAAAGGGTAAAGACAAGACTAACACCAATCCCACAACAGCGAGGGCGTAAATTTGACGAGTGCTACTCCATAACCCTAGCGCACTGGCTAAAGTTAAAAATATCACGATTAACCAAACAATAATTTGACCGTAAACATCACCAAAGGTTAGGGTACAAACCATACGGTATTTTTGAGATTCTTTGTCCATCATAAAACTTTCCACAATTAGCTGCTTCTGATGTTCTACGTTAATAACAATGAAGAGCAAAAGGACAATATTTAAAGATTTTTATAAACTGTCGCAATATGACTTTACAATTCTACTTTTTGATGTCAGCGATTCTTAACCAATCGGATTAACTGGTTTCCTGAATTATGATGAAAATCAGGATATTTGCGGTCAATTATCAAAGGTCGTAATAGGCTAGAAAGCAGAGTGATTATATGATGTACTATTCAGTAGGAGGTTGTTTTAAGATATGTCAGGAGACTCACGTATCGAAAATCGGGACTATACCCTGATGATCGACAAAAGCAGTAGTATGGCTACGTCTGATGGTCCTGATGGCAAAACCCGTTGGCAAATTGCCCAGGAGTCAACCTTAGCCTTAGCGAAAAAGTGTGAAGACATCGATCCTGATGGAATTACAGTCTATGTATTCTCAGGTCGTTTTAGACGCTACGATAACGTCACATCGGATAAAGTGACCAAAGTTTACGAAGAAAATGAACCTATGGGGCAAACGGACTTAGCTGCGGTATTGCAAGATGGTTTGAATAACTATTTTGAACGTAAAGCAGCCGGTACCACACAAGCTAACGGGGAAACCTTTCTCATCATTACCGATGGCGAACCCACCGATCGCAAGGCGGTGATCAGTCTGATCATGGAGACGGCTCAGAAAGTTGAGCGGGAAGATGAGCTAGGGATTTCCTTTATTCAAGTGGGAACTGATAAAAACGCAACTCGCTTTTTTAAAGCTTTAGATGATGATCTACAAGGGGTTGGAGCTAAGTTTGATATTGTTGACACAGTGACGGTTGATGATATGCAAGGGATGTCTTTAACTGATGTCTTGTTAAACGCCCTCATTGATTAAGTTAAGTTGGTTTTGAGCCTCTATATTGTTAGGGGCTTGAACTTATTTCTTATCTCCTTCCCGAAAGAAGACCCTCAGCTATGCTGACGGGATGAATTTCGGGGCAACCGTTTAATTTTACAATTAGGGGTGCTGTTTTGTAAATCCATGCTATGATTGATGTACAAACCCAAG
>JAAUYH010054562.1_pt1 | contig 10748 bp, 9 predicted proteins | sample 7278061 | NCBI WGS metagenome assembly JAAUYH01 (sample SAMN14350203, study PRJNA611818) | marine sediment metagenome | isolation source: surface marine sediment (0.6m) | place: French Polynesia: Moorea | collected 2018-08 | reverse complement strand
TAGGGACTTGCGCTTTATTAAAATACCAGCCTTTTAACTAATTCATTTAATTGTTAGGCTCTTACTGCTAACTGATGAAGGCTGGTATTTTAATTTTTTGCTCCTTCCTTATAGGAGGTAACAATTCTCATATGACACGGAGGTTGAAAGTCATGGACTGCTTCAGCTATGGTTTCACTGGTGGTGGTAACGGCAAAGGAAAATCCTTCTTGAGTGGATATCTTCCTAAGACGAGGCATATCGTAATACTTGGCATCTTCATAACGACTACCCATAATACCGTGATGGGAGACGGGTACGTGAGCAGGATCAGAAACATTTTCCATGAAAAAGTCCCACCCACAAGGCAAGTCGCGAATATTCCAAAATAGCTTCACTACTCTATCGGAACTCGATTCTAGTTCGGGAATTAAACGAGGTTTTCTTAACTGACTTTCTTGTTTAGCTTGAGTTCCCGATTCTGCCCATACCCATATTAAACCCTGGTGTTCCTCAGTTGGATAGGCAACAGCACAGGATTTAGGATTCGAGCAGTGTTTAACTTCAGCCTGCTTATCTTGGGATTGAGGAATACTTACACAATTTCCTTCAGCATCAAAACGCCAAGCGTGATAGGCACATAACAAAGTTCCATCGGACTCAACACGCCCTTCAGAAAGAGGAGCTAATCTATGGGGACAAAAATCTTCAAAACAACGCCATTTACCAGACCCGTCTCGCCATAACACCAACTCTTTACCAAGTAACTGTATTCCATGAGGACGAGATGGAGCGAGGAATTCAACAACGGCTACTGGATACCACTGCTTTCTCCATTGAAATGTCTTTTCTTGTCTAAGCTGTTGTACTTCTTCGCTTGAGTGAGCAACAGTTTCTTTTATAGTCATTTCAAATAAAAATGAAACAATTTTCGCTGTTCAAAGACAAGTCATAGCAAAAATGCTTTGTCTCAAACTTAATTAAAATGACTATAAGTTAGCTAAATTGGCTTCAATAGTCATATTTTTGGGGAATACTTTTTTAAAACAATAACGTTTTATTAGATTTCAAGTTAAAGTTTGAGGTCTGTAGCAATGCGATGACCACAACTCATACCAGAAAAAGCAACTGCATTTAAGCCTTGACCAGGAAAGGTGCTATCCCCTACACAATATAACCCAGGAATCTCTGTACAATTAAAAGGCATTCTGAGTAAACCAGCTAACTTACGTCGAGGTATGGGACCATAAGTACCATCTTCTCGACCCAGGAAACGCCGATGGGTACGGGGTGTACCTACTTCTTGATAGTCTAGGGCCGATGTGAGTCCTGAGAAAATAGCTTCTAAACGGTTAATTAAGTTTTCTGCTGCGAGTTCTTTTTTCTCTTGATATTCTTTGGGTGATAAATTTTTCCACTCAGCAATGTTACTAGGGGTAAAGGTGTGAATAATATGATGTCCTGGGGGTGCAAGACTGGGGTCTAAGATGGTGGGGATAGAAACAAAGATTGTCCCTGCGCTGATTTCCATCTTGTTCCAGTCTTCTAGTAAGATATGATGACATTCTGTATCAGGAGGTATGATATCCTCTCTAACTCCTAGATGCAGACTCAGGAAACTAGGGGATTTTTGATATCTGTTGCGCCACTTTTGTTCTTTTGGGGGGAGATTTTCGGGAGCTAGAAGTTTATCAAAGGTGTCCCACCGTGTAGCATTAGAAACAATCCTTTTGGCGCGATATTCTTCCCCTGTAGCTAGTTTGACTCCTACTGCTTTCCCTGCTTCTAAAATGATTTTGGTGACTCTGGCTTTATATTTGATTTCTCCGCCGTAATTGTTTAATCCTGTAACTAGTTTTTGGGCAATGTTTCCCACCCCTCCTTTAGGATAACGCACTCCTCCATAATGGCGATCGCTGAATACCATTCCTGCATTAATCATGGGAGTATGGGAAGCTGGCATTACTGACCAACAGTAACACTCTAAGTCAATAAATTTCAGAAGTATGGGGTCTTTAATATAACGTTGGGCAATATCTCCTGTATTCTGGGGTAAGTATTGGGCTAAACCTAAACAACTGAGAGGATGCTGTAAGAAAGTCCTCATTAAGTAACGGGGTTCTTCTAAAGACAGCAAATCCATAGAATTGAGATAATTAAAGACTTTCTGGCATTCATCATAAAAGCGACGAATTCCTTTTGCTTCTTGGGGAAATAAATTTATCAGTTCTTGCAAGAATTTCTCATATTGGTAGTGAACTTTAAGTTCTACTCCTTCTGGTAAGTGATAATGAATTTGTACGGGGTCGGGGATGGTTTCTAGATTCATTCCTACTGCTGCTAAAGCTTTAGTAAGTAAGTTGGTTGTTCCCTTCTCCCCAAAACCAAAAATCATCGATGCGCCAACATCAAACTTATATCCTTCCCGTTGAAAATATCCCGCACTACCCCCAGGAATTATATATCTTTCTAATACTAGAACTTTTGCCCCTTTGGCTGCTAGTTGAGTAGCTGTTACTAAACCCCCAATACCAGAGCCAATGACTATTACGTCATAATCTCTACGAGTTGTTACCGCTTCCATTAATTTAATTTTGTCTAAAAATCTCTAAATGTTTAGTCTATCGCTAAAAAAAAACAGGGGAGTCGCTTTATCTGTCCTTAGCGACCTTGCCTGCCGATTCCTTGAGAGGAGAACACATAAGATTAGTATATACTTTATTAGTAATTTTTTGCAATAGTTATTGAAAATAAATTTTGATAATTTTTCTAGATAAATAGTTATGTCTAGGTTTTTAGTAGGTGGCTAAGGAATAGGGATTGGTGATTAGGGATTAGGGATTAGGAGAGTCAATCATTCTAATATGATTTCCCTTTAAGCTTGCTACAGATGATTGACGGGGGGACGCTCCAGACACGGTGATTGATCTATTGCATAGTTAAAGTGATTTGATATAACAATTATTCCCAGTCCCCATTCCCCATTCCCTAGTCGCCATACCCTACACCCCACACCCTATTCCCCACACCCCAGTCCCTCAAATTAATTTCTGTAAATAAGAAGGTATCTATTTGCTATTCTCAGGGAAATTTCATTTGTATTGCTTTAAATAGGTATAGTCTGGAACAAGTTAAATTGTAGAGGGCTAATCTGTTCAAACGATATAGTTATCTCTATAATGAACCAGGACAATTGTGAAAACCGATAGGAAAAAGGATTGAGTTATTCGTGACTGATACTGTTATTTCCCGCAAGCAAGCATCTAATTCTGCATCAGAAATTAACTACAATATTGAGTCTGAAGTTTTAGAAAGATATCAGGAAGGGGCGAGACAGCAGCAACCTAGTTTATGTTGCCCCACTGAATATGAAGGAAACTATCTTAAAATATTGCCCGAAGAAATTGTTGCTAAAGATTACGGCTGTGGCGATCCTACTCGTTATGTTAATGAGGGAGAAACTGTAGTTGATTTGGGTTCAGGCGCGGGAAAAAATTGTTATATTCTGGCTCAGAAAGTAGGAGCAGCAGGAAAGATTATTGGGGTGGATTTTAATGATGAGATGTTATCTCTAGCCCGAAAGTATCAAGAGGAGATTGCTACTCAAGTTGGCTATCATAACACTGAGTTTGTTAAAGGTAAGATTCAGGATTTAAAATTACCTTTAGACCAAGTACAAGCTTGGTTAGATAGTAATCCTATTCACTCAGTTGATGATGTAGCAAAATATGATTTAGAATGCGATCGCCTACGTCAAGAAGAAACTTTAATTAAAGATAATAGCGCAGATGTAGTTATTTCTAACTGTGTCTTAAACTTAGTTCGTCCTCAAGATAAACAGCAACTATTTCAAGAAATTTATCGAGTTTTAAAACGGGGCGGTAGAGCGGTTATTTCTGATATCGTTTGTGATGAAGACCCCACAGAAAAGATTTTAAATGATCCTGAATTATGGAGTGGTTGTATTGCAGGAGCATTCCGCGAAGATAACTTTTTAAAGATGTTTGAAGCTGCGGGATTTTACGGTATTGAAATCCTCAAAAGAGAAGAAACTCCTTGGCAAGTTATTGATGGTGTAGAATTCCGCTCTATGACGGTTAGGGATTATAAAGGTAAGGAGGGAGAGTGCTGGGAAAGAAAGCAATCAGTAGTTTATAAAGGACCTTGGAAACAAGTACAAGATGATGATGGTCATACCTATTGTCGTGGAGAAAGAATGGCTGTTTGTGATAAAACATATCAGATATTAACTAATCCTAATAGCCCTTATCAACAAGATATGATTCCCATTCCACCTTATGAGAATATTCCTCTAGAAGAAGCGGAGCTTTTTAGTTGTAAAAGTAAAGCAATTCGTCATCCTAGAGAAACTAAAGGCTCAGAATATAATCTGACGGATACTAGTAATGATACTTGTTGTTCTCCTGGAGAATGTTGTTAACAGTTAACAGTTAACAGTTAATCTTTATTACTTGATTTGTTAATTAGTAGAGGAAAAAATGTTATTAGCAATCGCAATTTTTTGTGCCACAGTTTTTTTGGCTTATGCCAATGGTGCAAACGATAACTTTAAGGGAGTTGCCACTTTATTTGGTAGTGAGACAACTAATTATAGAATAGCAATTTGGTGGGCAACTTTTACTACCTTCGCTGGTTCAATATCTTCAGTATTTTTAGCTAGTACTCTCCTTAAAAATTTCTCTGGTAAAGGACTAGTACCAGAGGCGATTGCCAATACTTCTCAGTTTCATTTAGCTGTGGCTTTAGGAGCAGGATTAACCGTTATTTTAGCCACAGTTACTGGTTTTCCTATTTCTACCACTCATGGTCTTACAGGAGCATTAACAGGAGCAGGATTGATGGCAATTGGTCAAAAATTAAATTTCTCAGCTTTGGGAAAAGCTTTTTTTGTCCCCTTACTAGCTAGTCCTCTAATTGCCATAGTATTGGCAGCTATTACTTATGGTATCTTGCGTTATCTTCGTCTAGCTTTGGGTATAGATAAAGCCTGGTGTATTTGTGCTGGAAATAAACCAGAATTAATACCAGTTGCATCGGGAAACACCCCTAGTTTATTGCTAAAAACGGTGACTCCTGACGTGGCAATAAATACTACTGAAAAATGTCAACAGCGTTATCTAGGTAAATTTTGGGGAATTGAGAGTCAACAAATAGTTGATGTCTGTCATTTTATGAGTGCAGGAATTGTGAGTTTTGCTAGAGGATTAAATGATACGCCCAAAATTGTAACTTTGCTATTAACGGTAACTGCTTTTTCTATTAAAGGTGGTATGTTAGCAGTAGGAATGGGAATGGCAGTTGGTGGTTTATTAAATGCGAGAAAAGTTGCTCATACTGTTAGTCAAAAAATTACCACTTTAAACCCAGGAAAAGGTCTTGCAGCTAATTTCGTAACAGGTATTTTAGTGATTTTTGCTAGTAGAATAGGTGTACCTGTTTCTACTACCCACGTGTCTGTAGGTTCAATATTCGGTGTAGGAGTAATTTCTAAAACTGCCCATATTAATATTTTCTCTCAAGTTCTAGCTTCTTGGGTATTAACTTTACCTATAGCAGCAATTTTGAGTGGATTATTTTATTTTGTTATCTAATAAAACATTTCTCAGAGTATTTAACTATGCCAACTAAGATAGAAGATAAAACTGCAAAATTTATTCCTTTTGCTAAAAAGATAAATTCTTCTCTAACTAAAAATAAAATTACCGTCTTACAGGTAAACTTGGGAAGAAAATGTAATTTAGCTTGTACTCATTGTCATGTAGAAGCTAGCCCCAAACGCACTGAAGAATTATCCCCTGAAGTTTGTGAACAAATTATTACTGTAATTAATACATTTCCTCAAATTGAAACTGTTGATTTAACTGGTGGTGCGCCAGAAATGAACTATGGTTTTAAAGCTATTGTGGAAGCAGCTAAAGCTCAAAATAAAGAAGTAATAGTTCGTTCTAACTTAACTATATTTTTTGAACCTGGTTATGAAGATTTACCAGAATATTTTGCTCAATATCAGTTAAGAGTAGTTGCGTCTCTTCCTTGCTATTTAGAATCCAATGTTGATAAACAAAGAGGTGCTGGAGTCTATAATAAATCGGTTTTAGCTATTCAAAAACTTAATCAATTAGGCTATAGTGACAATCCTAAGTTGATTCTGGATTTAGTATATAATCCTGCTTTACCTACTAATAAAAACTTTTCCCTAACTCCCAATCAACAAAAGCTGGAACAAGATTATAAATCCTATCTTTTAGAGCATTTTGGTATCAAATTTAATAGCTTATTTACTATTACTAATATTCCTATTGGTCGCACTAAGCAATTTTTACAGAGACAGAATTTACATGATGATTATATTCAGTTTTTAGCATATAATTGCAACTTAGAAACTCTCCCCCATCTCATGTGTCGTAATGAATTGTCTATTGATTATTTAGGTAATGTTTATGACTGTGACTTTAATCAGATGGAGGCGATCGCAGCCAGGGATAATCAAGGAAATAAACTCACTATTAAACATCTTTTAGAAGCCAACAGTCTCGATCTAATTACAGATATTAAAACTGCTAATTATTGCTATGGTTGCACCGCAGGTAATGGCTCTAGTTGTGGTGGCTCTTTAGTAGAGTAGTTAGGTTTTAGGTTAAGAAAAAATAGCATTAAATAATCCCTCGCTTGATTATCAAAATTCAACTTCCCTGTTGATAATATCCTGCATATAAATCTTGTTTGTTTCCTATAAAGAAAGACAGATATAAATCGCAATTTTTAATAGTGAAAGTTCTACTCAAAAAACAATCTAGTTACAGAGATAAAAGGAATTATACAAGAAGACATAACAAGTTCCGTATTATCATCATTACAGTTATAATTTCTTCACTGCTTCTGTTGATATTTAGCCCTTTGAATGTCTTGTTTGACAAGATGTTTTTAGTAGAATATTTACAGAAAAATCAATGCTGTGTCATTATTCCTTTTATTGTTACCTATACTATCCTGACAGTTATCGGGATTCCTGGTACTTTATTAACTGTTGCTGGAGGAATAGTCTTTGGTATTTGGTGGGGGACTTTATGGTCGGTAATTGGTGCTACTCTAGGAGCATTAGGAGCATTTTGGACTGCTCGCTATTTACTACGAGATTATATTAAGCACAAATTTGGCAAACATAAAGCTTTAACTAAATTTAATCAAGCAGTAAAAGATAAACCGATCGCCTTTGTTTTAGCAGTTAGGTTTGCTCCTATCTCGCCATTTAATGTAGTTAATTTTCTCTTTGGACTAACACCTGTTAATTGGTTTTCCTACACTATTGCTACTTTTTTCGGCATTATTCCTGGTACTCTCGCCTATACCTGGTTGGGAACAAGTGGAATAGAAGCCTTAGAAGGAGGCGATCGCATACCCTTCTTTTTGGCATTGGGTTTATTAACTTTATTATCTCTTATTCCCTTGTGGTACAAACATCAAAAGAGCTAATTAGTAAGAGAATTGTCGTTCTTGATTTATATCTTGTAATCTCCTATATACAGTAGAAAGACTGACTTTAATACCATGTTCTTGATTCAATTTAGTTTGTAACTCTTGCAAGCTGATATCATCATTTTGATTAACCCATATTTTCAAACTTTGAATATGTTTTATATCTAATTTAGGAGCGCGACCACCTTTATAACCTTTAGGCTTAACATCTCCTGTTTCTCGATAGCGTCTCATTAAATCTCGGACAAAACTTAAACTTACTTGAAATCGCTCTGCAATTTCTTGTTGTGTTCCTTCCCCCTGTTGGTAAGCTTCTAAAACTTTTATGCGTAAATCTTTAGAATAAGGTCTTGCCATGATTTTTGGTCTCTATAATCAATACAAAAAAAATTTTAATCAACAAAGAAACTTAAAGTTACTGCTTGTTCTGGAATTTCAGTAGCAGGGATTGTGATTTGTGTTGTTTTGATATTTTTCCCAATGGAAGTAATAACTTTCCCTGTAATCCCCCCTTCAGTTCCCCCCTTATTAAGGGGGGCTAGGGGGGATTCTTGCTCATCTGCAAAATAATATCCCAAAGCATTACCAAAACTGAGATTAGTTATGAATTCAGTTAAATCAATAATCAGATCATGCTCGTCAAAAGAATTAAAGCTATGATAGCTGTGATTCAGTGTCAGTGAGGATTTCATCTTCTTACCGTGTTTGTGCTTTAACTTATATTGCTATTGTGGCGGATAAACTGTTCATCGCAAATAGATAAAAGTTGATAAAAATTGATATCTTTACTGGTAAAAATTGATAAAGTTAGACATTCGACCTTAAGTAATTGATAGTAAATATTTAGTTGCTACTTGCTACTTGCAAGGGCGCAAGGCTTGCGCCCCTACCCTACTTGCTACTTAACCCATGACAACTACCAAAATCAAAGGCTTGAGATGGTTTCGTCTCAATCTCTCCTCAGTATTAACTATCCTAGGACTGACTATTACACTAGGACTAATCCTAATTGCTTTGTTTGCTCCCCTCCTCCAAAGTTGGGGTTGGTTACAAGATCCTACAGAATCTCTTAGTAACCCAATTCATCAACCACCAGGAGCAGACTATTGGTTTGGAACAACTCGTCAAGGTTATGATGTCTTCTCTCGTACTCTATTTGGCACACAATCAGCCCTAAAAGTGGTCTTACTAGCTACTACTATAAGTTTAATTCTGGGTGTTCCCCTAGGGTTAGTCAGTGGTTATCTCGGAGGAAAGATGGACAAGGTGTTACTGTTTCTGATGGATACTATTTATACTCTCCCAGGATTGTTGCTGTCAGTTACTTTAGCTTTTGTTGTAGGGAAAGGTGTCTTAAATGCTGCGATCGCAATCAGTATAGCCTATATTCCTCAATATTTTCGCATTGTTCGTAACCATACCACCAGCGTTAAAACAGAATTATTCGTTGAAGCAGCGCAAGCGATGGGCGCATCTACCCCAAGAGTCTTATCCCGTTATCTATTTTTTAATGTTATTCAAAGTGTTCCTGTAGTATTCACTCTCAATGCAGCAGATGCCATCTTAATTTTAGGTGGTTTAGGTTTCTTGGGTTTAGGGCTACCCCCAGAAGTCCCCGAATGGGGTCACGATCTACGTTTGGCTTTAGATGCACTCCCTATCGGAATTTGGTGGTCAGCTACTTTCCCAGGACTTGCCATGACCCTTATGGTTACAGGCTTATCTTTATTAGGGGAAGGCTTAAGTGAAATTCTCAATCCCAAAATGCGCCGTAGGTGATTGGGGAATAACAATTAATTCTACATCAGGTTAATTACATTGACGACTCTCACCGTTAAAATCCAAGATTTTTAACGGGAGATTCTAACACTTGCGTTGTTAGATTCGGAGCTTCTACTCCTCTTATCTAGCCCACTTTGGTACAAATGATTTGCGCTTCTCCCACAGGCACTGACCCCGACAGAACGAATCCACAGGAATTTTGCTTTACTTCCACGATGCGCCCCACCGCAGAAGGATTTAAAGACTTATTTAATTTTATTTTCCTTTTAGCTAGCTGCACGCGTCACCATTTAGTTTCTAGGGCGATATTTCCCGCGACGTGCCTAATACTCGGTGGAAATCCCTGTAGTATTTAAGTGCGCTGTTATAGTCGATGGGTTTATTCCTAAACCTCACCTCTACTTCAGAACCAGACATGAGAGTTTCCAGCTCATCTAGCTCCTGGTATGAGTCCCAATGTAAGGGTGTCCTTAACCGTTACCAGTTTTCGGACTCGGATTGTTTAACGTTGTTCTCATCCTTATTCATCCCACGCTTAACTAAAAGGTTAGCGTATTAGGCATATTAAGATGTTACTGAATCGTATCCTACTCAGTGACCGTCCCACGTGGGCGTATCCTTGGGTTTCCCCTTCCCCTGTTAGTTCAGGGATAAGGCATTAGCTTTTTAGGACATCCTATTCCAATATATCTTATGGTTGGTTGCCTACCCTTTTTTTTGAAATTTAGTTATTGTTTCGTCGCTCACAGAGTTCAGATGCTACCATTATGTTAAGTAATGGTAGGTTATCTGCCTACTCGACACACTCCTTGGTAAAGCAGTTAAACGAAGCAGTAAAGCAAAGTGTTCCTTTAACTAGGTTCGGTGGAGGCAATAAATCAAATCTCTATTAGGAGATACATTGGTTTTCCCTGTTCCCTTTATTTATTTCTCGATACACTTAGGTTTCCACAATATGCCGTGTCAGACACCCTTACACATTCGCCGATAACTCGAATGCAGTCTAAATGACATTCCTTCGTAGCGAACGCTTCAGCCTTTAGTTATCCTGTACTGTACGTTTAAAGTCTGAAGTACTACTATGACTATCTTTGGCAGTAGAATTGGAAGTTCTACTTTTTCAATCGCTTTGCGTCCATACTGATTTACGACAAGGTGAGTGGATTGACTGTACGTTAACCGTATGTATCTTCCCTTGCAGAATACCTAAAGACGATTTTCGGCAGGGCTGCTTTTCTACCCATGCACCGAGAGATGTTAATTACCAATTAACAAAACCTGGGTAGATGGATTCAAACCTTGGGTTCGGTCGGAAGGAATCTAACCTCCATAAAATAAAGAGTTATGAGAATAATCTCACAAGGTTGACGGTAATGAAATTATCTGTCTTCCGCAAGAAGACCCCCATGTCCCATGGTGGGATGAATTGCGGGCATAGTTTAATTGTTCAAAACTTGATCTTCTAATTTAAACACATAATTAGAAAAATT
>JAAUYH010055576.1_pt1 | contig 10751 bp, 2 predicted proteins | sample 7278061 | NCBI WGS metagenome assembly JAAUYH01 (sample SAMN14350203, study PRJNA611818) | marine sediment metagenome | isolation source: surface marine sediment (0.6m) | place: French Polynesia: Moorea | collected 2018-08 | reverse complement strand
GGCTGAATCTTGTATTTCCTAGCAGTTTGACGTAAAATTCCGGAATCTTCAGCTTCTTTCACGATTTTCGCTTTCAGCGACAACTTGAAATTTCGGCGAGGCATTGTGTGGAGTGAAAGTAAGAGCGTAATTCATTCTACCTTTATTACAATTATTGAGAATGCATTTTACGGAAACGTATCTAATAATAAGATATTCCCAACGCTATAATCTGGGATAAAACACGTAGAAGCGCTTCGCCCAGGTGCCTTGAATTCTGATTTGATTTTTGACGGGGGTATAACTCAACACTGAAACTTGGGGGGTATATTTCAACCCGAAATACGGTAGTCGTGGAAGTCGCAAAAAGCGAACTACAACACGTCTGAACATGGGATTTATCCTCAGAAGTGCTGAAGAATTCATTCCTAGCTCAACATCGGTAGATCTCATTTTTTTGATGTAGCTACCGTATTTCACGTGGTACTCGCCGTGTCATTTCGAAGACACAGTAATCATCAAACAAAATGTTCCACTATCATACTCGCCGTGGTCTATTGTCACATAGTAACATTCGAATAGTTTGCAATCATATTTCTGTTACGAAATGAAGGAGACTCGAAACGGTTTTATACAGTGTTTTCTTGTTTACTGTTAGGTTGTGTATGTAATAAGAGCCATTTAATTTCGGCGGATGCATTGTCGGGATGTGTGATCTGGAAATTAAGTTCACCTTTCTTTACCAATTAATGTTTGAATTGAACTGCTTCCTCGGTACATAACTAACAATCAGATATCATCTACACGGAAGAGCTTCAAAAAAAATACGGAATGCTCCACTTTCTACGCAACTTGAATTTCGATTAATTTGCGGAACGGGGCGAGTACCATATCTATAAGGGCGAGGGGCGAGTACCATGTGAAATACGGTATTGTGTATTGGAATCAGCTGTACGAAGACTCATACTGATTGGAGCAATAGTGTAGAAAATTTATGGATCTGGTGTAAACCATTGAACATTTTTATAGCTGTTTTTCGGCTGCAGTCGATGAAATCACTGTATGAAATACCGAATTATGTATAATCAGACCAGCATTATTGTAGATCACAATTACGCTTGAATCTAGACGTTTTTCATGTAGCTTTTTGTCCCACAAAACTTATTCGAAATTAACCCATTCAAGGAATACAAAACGAAGAATTTCAGTTCGCAGCATAAAATTGCACTCTCCTGAGAAGATAGTTCATATCATACTTAGTTGGTCGAAGAAGCGACGATCCAGATTCAAAACTAGAATGCCTACTATTAGTCTTGATTTTCTTTAAGTGTGACTACTGGTGCGACCCTACAATAGGGGGAATAGAACTTTGTTTCAGCTATTTTAGTTATTCCGGAATGATGTTTACTGCCGTAGGCAGTTCATCACAAGTAATTTATTTTTCGAGTCAAGACATGAAAGTTATTTATTTCCAAAGCAAAAATCACCGAAACATTTCCAAAATAATACGACATTGGAGACGCTGTCCACGATGTTGCTAATGTTGCAATGTGCCAATTGTTTTGAAATGAGGTATCGAAAATACTTATCGTATCGTGAAAAATGATCGAGATGTACAAACAAGAGAATAGTCCCAATTAATTGCAATGAATTATTTATTCAGACCTCCACCGGACGTAAGAATTGCTTACTTCTCTCAGAAGTACAAGAAACAACTAATTTATCTGATCTCTACAAAAAAAGTAGTTTACTCCACGTTTTTGGAAAAGTGAATATAGTACTGAATAATAATTTTTCAATGTAAAGGTACGACAAGCTTCTACACTAAGTGGAAGAAAAGTGTTTATTCTCTCTCTTATATTCCCTGCTTGTTATTTACTGGTCTTTTACCATAAAAACAACTACTGCGGAGAAAGACCCAGTCCTCAGATTCTCTTTCATTCGTTACAATTATTTCAGGTGGAATGAAAGTGAGTTCAGTAATAATATTGTGGTAAACGTATTTATTTTTATGCTAAAGCAAACATCCAAATACGATGCAAACCCACTTGAAATGTGTACTGGAGAACACAGGTACAACTTTGAACATGTGTTCGAAGAAATCTTCCAATCAAGCACAAAAATATTCTAGAACATTTCTACTCGCTGTAACCTCGAGCTACGTCTTACTCAAACAAATCCTATGTTTTATTCATTGAATTAAATTGGCTGCATAGAATCTATTCAATGATCTTTTATTCTGCCGCTTCTGGACCTTAAGTGATCTACAGATTAAGAGACAATACAAGTTGTCATAATGCTCATGCTGAACATGAGTAAAATTAACACCGTAGTTTGAAGCCCCATCTCGAAATGAAAGCTCATAAGTGCTGCTATTCTTGGAGCTTATACTTGACAAGTATTCCGATTTTAAAGTTGAAACAGATTTTCTGTTTTTTTAATTCAGCTGCACATCCGCATCGGCACTTTCTTTTGGCGTTATCTCACAAACCCCGAATAAAAATGATTATCGCACTTTTGTTCCGGTCACAACCATCAGCAATTTTGTCCCTGACTAAAAATCCCCGCATTAGCCACATTTATAAAGGATTGTTAGACAAAAATATCGACTGTAAACTGATTCGGAATGATTCAACAATGTTATTTGAGTATATTTTGTACAATGAGCCTACCGAATTAGATAATTTTCTCTCATGCACATTTCCAATTAAGTAAATAAGTAATTAATTCAGCAAGATTCAAATCCGATTAATATTGCCCCTCCTTACGGCGTTAATAAAACAGGTTGTTTGATGATACGATCTAGTGCGTGCTTCTGCTGAAATTTCCACGTGGTGGTGATGTAGCAGCAATTTGATAAGTGCCGTTTTATTCATAGTTTGGAAAATATGCTCTTTTCCAATATAATCGAATAATTTATTTGAGTAACTCATTCTTGATTATAATTGATTAGTATAATTCATTCTCCTGCTCTATCTATCATTGGATATTTATTCATTACTTTATCAAATAATTCTTCACATAATGTTTTCAACAATCGGCCAAGTGTTCAGAATTTGATTTCCTATTTCATAGCTTTCTATAAATTCCGATTTCTCAACAGCGTGATGCTTCCGGCATGTACTCTGTTACCTAGATTCGGAACGTCAGACATATTTTAAAACAATTGAAAATTAGATCTTCTGTATTGCACCCAGAAACAAGTCGTAAATTGTTCTAAATTTTGCTTGACTCCTTCCATTTTGATAAAATCGCTGCATACTCGCACATTTCGTATTTATTTTTCAGAAACGATCTACATGAATTATTTATTGAAGCGTATCAGCTGGTGAAGTAATTTCTTTCGTTCAACATTTTTTTCGAAAAAATACAGAACAATTAAGTTATTCCATACCTATGGTTTTGCTGTGTACTCTTCTTTTTTATTTCATCTACCACAAAACATAGCATTTGTTGTACCGAACGATGCGCGAAAGACTACCTTTGAAGGCTAGGGTTTGCTTAAAAGTTCAATTCATTCATTCTTACCGGCCTCAGAACAGAAACTAACATTGCCATCCATAAGCAAACAGTGCGTATGACAATAGTTGGTAAGAAAAGGAGTAGGATGGAATATAGAGATTGTGAATGAAATATCAGTTTGTCGCTATATGGACCTGTTGAACATGTTCAGTTCCATCTTCGGCAAGGCTCAAAGTCAAGGTAATGTACAAACGTTATCAAGATTAGGATAAATTATATTAGAAACCATGAGTTATCGATTGTCAGTGATAAAATGATATTGCAGTTCTTGGTTGTACAGGCGTCTTGGAATAGGTCGATCTAGACGAATCATTTTTCGTGATACTCGAGATATCAGAAATCTGAGAAGAGCTTGAATTGGAGGTGGATGCATGAGGATTATATTCTTCTGGAACTGCTTTGGGTCCCATCCTGGATTCCACGTCAGGGGGAATAACAGGGTTTTCAATATCCGGCCAGTAGCATGACAATATTAGCGCAACAATATGCTTGAGAAGAATCGGACCAACGGTCAATAGCAATATGAATAGTAATACCTTGAAGTCCAGTTCACCAGTCAAATTGCCACAATTAAGCGGCGACATTCCGAACGCTTTCATTGATTTTCGTGGTAGGTCTTCCAACACCAATGTTGCCAGCGCTTTGTCGATTCTCTGCCGTAACAGAGGCGAAATACTAATTCCGTAATACCAGCCTCCAGAATCTCTCTTCGCCGTCGGGATCGCAGATATCTCGTTACAAAGGTTGTCACGCCGCAATATGGTCCCAGCTATCAACTCAAACGAGAAGGCATATTTCACGGTTTTGTTACGTACCAAAGTAATAGCATCGTCCAGTGTTTTCACTGGAACCCATGGAATCCTTCTCTTACTGTTGCCCCAACCAAGAGCATATTTGAATATAGTCTCGGACGCATCACCTTCTACGACAGCAAAGTTCGCTAGTCCCAAGCTTTTCAATTCTTCAATGTCACCGATATCGTCCGAATCCGACAATATTAAGTACGAGACTTCATACAACAGAACTGAAACAGCAAAGAACACAATCACCGCAAGTCTTAGTGAAGCCCATGACGCAGTTTCCCACACTCCTCGCTGAGAGGGATTTGACAACGCAAACCATCGTATCAATCCGCGAAACGATCGAGCTGGAGAAAATCGATACGTGTGAATACCAAGCGCGATGCAAAACAGGCACATGAATCCTAGTAAAAGACCCCATCCTTTGTTGCTGTAGGGCTGAAATACTTGTTGCCATGCGAATCTAAATGAGCGTTTTGATCCATCATTACGCAGCAAAACGACCATTTTCTCTGACGACCACGGCTGTGAGTGAACCGTATGTAGAGTACGCCTGTGGGGCATGAAAAGAAGGAATCCACCGGCTATGAAGCGATAGCGCTCGTTGACTTTCGCATTGTCTTCAACGAAACGAACGGAGTTATCAAAAGAGCATTCCCGACCTCCGTAGATACACATAGCATCTTGTAATTCTTGAACGTCCTTACCCGCCCTTTTCAATAGATCGAAGAACACTCCAGAGTAGTCATCATTGTTAAGACATGGGAAAGGACGGGATGGAGGAGACTCGGTCCTTGGTTCTAGAATCACATAGGGTTTCTCGGGGAGAATCACAAAACACAGCTTGGTTTTACATACTTCAAAATCAGGTGAGCCTTTCCGGAACGCAGACACACAACCACGGTTTGGCACTGTGACCCCTTGGCTACTCACCAAGGCAAAAACAACCAGAACGGTAAGACAGGAAAGATGATTTGGGGTCATCTGGTTTGATGAGAACCATTCCCAGGAAAACAAACATAAAACAAATACCTACGATGCACATTTTATTCAAGTGTTGTGAGAATCGCCCCTGCTGGATGAGACAACGTGTCGAAGTAACGGATGAACACAAGGTGAACCTGCAGAGCAATACTGTATGTCCTTTCTAGCCCTGCACAAGCCTTGCTGGAGAACTACTGCCCTGTACAGTAAGGGCTCCCTCACAATATGTCACTTCAACCAATGTATAATTAGAACTGTTTTTTGCACGTAAATAGTACACTGCTATTGAACAATAGAATGAGCTAAGCAAACGAATGGCTAATCCAATTTCCGAATCCCGTATTTTCAATCTGCTGATGTAAGATAACGTCAAAACTGAGCAAAGCCCGTCTTTCCTGAATTCAAACAATGAAGAGGTTTGTATGAATGTAATCGTCGATTTCTCGCACGTACCGTAGAACACTTCCTCAGGCAGACGCAGCACAAAGTACACTGGATGCGGTACATGGTAGAAGCAATGAAATCTACAAATTTCTCGCAGAACAGTCGATGATTTACTGAATCCTGAACGAGAGGATGACTATATATTTGTGCGGGAGCAAAGGAACGATTTTCTTGTGAAGTTCCTTACTCGACATTTGTAATAGAATAGAGGAGAAAATACATGAGAGAATATTCCGTATACTCCAAAATGTCCAAACCCTTATATCTGGATAGCCCAGGTTATAGTGTAGCAATACTGTACGATGCGTACTCATTGTACGTACAGTACACTTTCAGATCGAGGGATCCTCAGCGAAAATACAACTGATCTGATTTGCAAATATTATGGCCGACTGTAAGCCGTCTGCGACAAATGTCGTTTTCTCCTGATTTTTGCTAATAGTTCGTATATTCTACGGTACTGTATCTCAGTGAGTCGACCAGAATTGCAAACGGTCGGGTATTCAGCGCGATCCTGTAGATTTAGAATAAAATACCTACGCTTAACTCAGTCTATATTCAGACATGCATGAACAACTGATGTTAGCTACCAGCTACAGACATCGGGTGCCCTGTCGACCCAGACAGGTACGTTTGGAAGCTTGTGAATAAATATATTTGTCCTACTCAGATACAGCTAGGAAAGAGCATTACGAAATTCACTCGTTACCTTGTGGTTACTCTAAAGGGAAACAATGGCGAGGAGCAACATCGAAGCATCAAGCAAAATAATGCATACAGTTGCGGCATGCTGGGGAGCTCGGTATCTCACGGTCAAAGTGCAAGTAAAAAGTAGCAATGGAATACGCGATGAGCCCTCATAAGGCTCTTTTCACACGGAGGTTCCGGAGCGCACTGCACCAATTGATTTAAGGGACTATAAGCACAGGGAAGGACAAGTTGTCTCCAGTGCATGGTTACGAACTTGCGAACCCTAACTCTGTGACTAGAGCATGCACAATGATGAGTAGAAGTCGTTCGACTAATAACGTTGCAAAAATTGAAGTAACTGTTCCACATCTCTAGAGCTTACCCGTTTGATAGGTTTCAGCATGGGTCCAAGCGTGATGTGGATTTACAACGGTATAATTTACTTCTGTATGAAATTGTTGTGCCCTCTTAATCTGCCGTACTGGGGTTGCTTTGTGTGTGCTGATGCGTAAGTGCGCAGTAGTGCATCCTTTGACCCCCGCCGCGCGCTCGCGTGTGAAAACAGCCAAAGTAAAAGAGAAAATGGGGTGTATCCTTGAAACAGGTCTCAATACAATCATTCATTTTATGTATCACGACAACTACGTCTCGTTCTTCTTTTATCAAGGACCAGATGTATTACTCTACTAAATTGCCACGTATCTATACTATTTTTACAATAGCAGTGACTACCTTACTGTATTTTGGAATGAACTGAACCCTTCTCCCTACAGACTTGGGGAGTAGTTAAGAAAGGTTGTGGTCGTGAAGGTAAAGCTTGAAGCGTGTTTACGGTAGTTCTTTCGACTGCAGCCACACATAAAACCCCAGGCAACATACAAACACTATTAATACTGATTATGGTCGACCACAATTTGGAAATCTATTGGGTTAAAAAGCGCAAACTCTACGAATAGTTCATGATGCTTTGTGGCCTAAGGGCCTTTTTACACTGTGATATCACAAGGCTCTCACAACTGAATGCCGCACCGTATCCAATCAAATAGGGCAGTTGATACTGCGAGAGGGGCAGAACAATCGCAGAACGGACCTTGGAGTTGTGAACTCTTCAGTTCGGGTTGAAGTTGTTCACAACAGTTCGGCTCCTGAGATTCGTTTTGACGTTTTGAAAACTCTGAAAGAAAGAATTGAGTTGTTAGTATTCAGTTCCTAAGGGGAACGGTTTCCAACGCCATCAAATATCAGTTCTTACGCAAATTACCACACTTTGTGGATCTTGTGATAAATTGGGATGCACATAAGAGAATTTCCTGTATTTTCAATACATGCAGTGTCTGTAGTGCACCAGCAATACTTTTTCGCATACAATCGTGGTTGCACACTGTGAAAAGGCCTTCATGAAAGAATAGACTAAAATAGTATGTTTTTAAGGAGAAATACCCGAACATTGCTTTGCTAAGAAAGAAAACACCTCACGTGAAACTGATTTTTTGCACATTTGACTGTTCGTGGAAACGGAGATTGAAAAGGATGACCCGACAGCGGATTGTTCAGCAATTTAACACAATCGGACAAAGTCTGTGGAATAGTAGCTCAGCACTTTTTTCCACAATTCAAGTGATGTACTTGTAGTTCCTTTTCTACAAGACAAGCTGTGAATTTATACAGATGGAGAATGACTCTTCCGTTTTCTGTTGAAATTAACAGTAAGAAGCAATATTTTTTTGCTATCTTATCTTAATAATCAACCCAGCACAATATAATGTCGATTCAACATTTCAAAACCTTGGAGCTTCATCATTTGTGAGTCACATTGTAGTAATCGGTTTTAATTTCAATAGGTGCATTGGCTCCGAGATTTCGCCTTGTTTACATTATAGCGGCATAAGTTTCTTCACACAACTCAAAAACATGCTATTTGTTGCATTTACAACTAAATCGAAAGTAAAATTTATATCGCTATACGTCAGAACCTAGTCAAAGAGAACCATCCTATACAGTACAAGATCTTTCGTAAGCTCAAAATTTTTTATGTCGAATAATTAGAAGATATAACAAGATGAAGTAAGCTTGTGGCTATTGAACAAACTATCTGCTCAATCAATTTTCACTTTCTACTTCAACTTCAACTTAGTGAATTATTCCGGAAGCAGAGAGAGAGAGATTTAGAAAACAATTCATTCAACAAGATGAATTTACGAATTTTAAAAAGATCCGATATATATTCGGTGCACTAAAGCATAGTGCACGTATGCCACTGATTCAACAGAAAATTTAAGATCCTTTTCAATTTGAATGAAAATTTTGAGATTTAAGCGACATTTACTTTGTTTCATTAGGTGCAGTGCACCAGTGCGACTAGTTGAAAGTTAAACTCGTTATACACTTCTTGCCTCAACTATGATGTGTCGCTAAATTACATGCAATGTGGTACTCGATTCCTTGATATTCGAATTGATGAACATCCATCAAAGATATATACTATCCATTTCTGCACAGTAGGAAACAGTAATGTATCTCCAAAGGGGGTTGTTACTTATGACTTTTAGATGCAGTGCAGTCCGCGAGAAATTCGTTAAATGCCTACGGATTGGTTATTCTAAACGTCAATGGAACTAATTGACATGTAATGATTCGTTGGAGTACAAATGACTTTGAAAGGCTTGCATGTACGCGTCGCTGGACAAAAACAATCGAAGCAAAGTACATGAATAGTATTTCAGGGTGCACAGAATGTACCATTGCCTCAACAATCTGTATCGGTCTTGCACATGTAGGTAGCCGATCCACTTTGATATCGATTAACTTACTACTCGACCTGGACTACTAACTCAAACTGATAGGTTATTTCACTGTTTACCATTTGTTGAATCACATCTGTGATGGGATTCTAAAGTCGGAGTTTGAGATAATCGCAACATTCGAACTCATCCTGAATCGATGTCGTGTTCACTAAACAGGAATCTTACAAGTGTTCTACTTTACAGGAACAGGCACATCAATGCTCTAGAACATTCCCTTCTATCTTAAATCAACGGTAGAATGACGATAAATAGGCGGCTCACCTTCTTCTGGAAGGCAGGGATGGATTCGACCACCATCTAGTAGCGGCACTATCCCGCGTTCGCGCACTTGCCTAGCCACGCACGTCAGAACGGTGAAGATGGCAGCGGCCTCTGGAACCGCGAGCTATGGCTCGTATTACACCGTTCCCTACTTCTGAGTATTTGATTCGACGGATTGTTAACTACGAATTATTTCAGTAGTTCTCACAAATTTAGTGGATTCTACCTACGCTGACATAATTTTACGTTTGGTCTGTCGAATAATAAATTTACGACTGTCATAGTAGTATAAGGAAGCACCATTCTTGAAAACGTTGCACGTGTAAAAAGCCTCAGAAAACAAATGGATAAATACGGTATGCATCGCTCAATTCGGTGCTCACGCTAAAGTTTTACACAGATCGGTGCTTGCCCTGAAATTATTTCAGGTAAGATTTACCGCCAGGGAAACTTAAAGTAGCACAGGATGAATCAATTTGCAATGCATGGATCGAATCAGCACTGGAAGTTATAGTCCACAGGGAAATTTTCCTTTAAGTAATAATGGAAGTGATCTAGATTTATAGTGCAAAGATTCAAAATAGGAAGGATATACGATTAATCATGACTCAGCGGTTGAAGCAACAGAACTGGTATTGCATGTCGCACTCGAGTAAAATTTGTCGAAAGCCTCTATTATGCCAGCTGAAGACAGCTACAGGGTGAATGCCGTACGCCGCTCCTGTTTCGAGTCCTGCTATGGAGAGTATTTGCTCAGTCTGTTGAATGCGTACTAAACAGTACAGAAGATTGAGTCCGTCGACTGACTACTGAAGAAACTCGAGTAGGACGAAAATGTTTCCGTTCTTTCGACGTTCGCGTTTTGGATTCATATACCCGTAGGTATATATTTATTCTTACTTCTAAAATCGATGCGATGAAATTCAGTCGAGTACGATTGTTCTTTTAAATATTTCGAGATCTGACGACCCGTGAAAGAGATACACCACAATGTACACACTCAAATGAGTAGAAACAGATAGACGAGTTCGGACCCATTTATGAATAAGGCATAGAAAATTCAAATCTGTAGCGGCTTCCCAAACACGAAGTTAAATCGGGACCTGCTTTATGCTAGGAACACGCATCTGTATGCGCGTTTTTGGAAAGTGCACGTACACAGCGCACGTATCAAATGAAGGAATGGCTTCTGGCATTGCGCGTGGAAAGGAGGCGAGAAAGATCTCGATTGAAAAGACAACAAAGAAGGCGAAACGTCTTGACAGTG
>JAAUYH010034116.1_pt1 | contig 10751 bp, 12 predicted proteins | sample 7278061 | NCBI WGS metagenome assembly JAAUYH01 (sample SAMN14350203, study PRJNA611818) | marine sediment metagenome | isolation source: surface marine sediment (0.6m) | place: French Polynesia: Moorea | collected 2018-08 | reverse complement strand
GACGTTTCCTGCTGCGAGCCGAGTTCAAGAGCTACGTGGTATTCACGAGCCGCAATGAAAACGAGGAAGTTGAGGAATGGAAAGTCGGTTTCGCGTACTTTTTCTGATAGTCGCCATGATTGGCCTGTCAGGCTGCGCAGCAACCAGGAACCTGTTCGGTGTTGGCAAGGACGAAGCGCCACCGCCGACGTCCGAGCCGCCCGGGCAGGTCGTAGACCCGCAGGTCGAGCGACGCGAGATCAAGGAGCCGAAGATCGACCGGGAAGACTGGGAGATAAGCGCGTTCGGCGGCATCTTCAGCGCCGAGGACTGGCAGACAAACGTATCCTACGGGGCGCGTCTCGCCTATCACCTGACCGAAGGTTTCTTCGTCGAGGGCGCGGTGGGGCGGACCGAAACCGACCCGACGAGCTTCGAGATACTGTCGGGTGGCGCGACGCTACTGGCTGACGATGAGCGGACCCTGACCTATTACAACGTGAGTCTCGGCTACAACATTCTGCCCGGGGAAGGGTTTATCGGCGAGGGCAGGGCTTACAACACCAACCTGTACCTGATTGCCGGGCTGGGTTCGACACGGTTTGCAGGCGACGACCGCTTCACGGTCAACTTCGGCGCCGGCTACCGCTTCCTGATGACCGACTCGATCGCTTTGCACATCGATTTCCGCGATCACCTGTTCGATATCGATATCCTCGGCGAGGAAAAGACGGCTCACAACCTCGAGGCGACTCTCGGCATCTCGGTGTTCTTCTGAGGAAACCGTCACATCAGGGCTTATGACAAGAGGCTAAAGTGGAGGTTATGTCTATGAAAATCAGTGCAATGGGGCGGGTTCTGCTGGGCGTCGCCGCGCTCGTGGCGGTCTCCGGTTGCAGCAATATCGAGCCTTGGGTAAAGCCTTACGAACGCGATCGACTGGCCGACCCGATCATGTCGCTCGACGCTGACCCCGTATCCTCGTCCTACGTCAAGCACGTTTATGAAGCGCGCGAGGGCGCGCGCGGCGGCGAAGGTGCCGTCGGCGGCGGCTGCGGCTGTAACTAGGCGGACCGTTCATGCGCCTCGCACGCCATATTGCACTGCTGCTTATCGGGCTCCTCGCGGCGCCCGGGATGGCGGTTGCGAGCGTGCTGCCCGACGACCGCGCTGACGTTCTGTATCACCACTACACGGGCGGCGGCGTCGATATCAACGGACCGTCGGTTCTCGTACGCAAAAAGGTCGGCAAGAGTACCTCTCTCGTCACCAACTACTACGTCGACATGATCAGCTCGGCATCCATTGATGTCGTGACCACGGCCAGCCCGTACGACGAGGAACGTACGCAGTGGTCGGTCGGAGTCGATTACCTGCGCGGTAACACGACGTTGCGGGCGGGTTACACGAGCAGTGTCGAGTCGGACTACGACGCGAAGACGTACAGTTTCTCCGCCAGCCAGGACATGTTTGGCCAGCTGACGACGCTGACGCTCAGCTACGCGTACGGTGACGACATGGTCGGCAAGTCGACGGATCCGACTTTCGAGCGTTTCGTCGAACGCCAGGTGTACGGCGTGGGGCTGTCGCAGATCCTGACGAAGAACATGATTGCTGCGCTCAACTTCGAGACCGTGACGGACGAGGGCTTCCTCAACAACCCGTATCGCACCGTGCGCTACCTGAATCCCGGCGTGCCGCGCGGCTTCAGCTTCGAGGAAGAGGAATATCCGAACACGCGCACGAGTAACGCGGTCGGCACTCGCTTGCGTTACTTCCTGCCGTATCGCGCGGCGATCGAAGGCGAGTACCGCTTCTATACCGACACCTGGGACATCGTCGGCCACACGGCGTCGCTGACCTACGTGCAGCCCTGGAAGGATTTCACGTTCGAGGGCAAGATTCGCTACCACGACCAGACGGGGGCGCACTTCTTCAGCGACCTGTTTTCGCGTTCACAGGCCACCAACTTCCGCGGCCGCGACAAGGAGCTCAGCCCGCTGACGAGCATCACCTACCGTGCCAAGGCAAGCTACGAGTTCCTGAATGATGCGGACGGTTGGGGATTCCTGAAAAAGGGCTCGGTCTCGGCGTCTATCGACTATCTCGTCGTTGACTACGATGACTTTCGCGACATCCGCACAGGCGACCCGGTTGGCACAGAACCGTTCTACCGGCTGGAATCCGCCATCATCCAGGTCTTCTTCTCCTTCTGGTACTGATCGCCTGCCATTTGCAGGGGCGGTCGCAAGACCGCGATGCCGGAAATGGAACATCCCAAGAACCAAGAGCAGGGACGTGACGCCAGGATACAGACGGCGCTACTCGCTTTGTTCTTCTGCCTGCTCACGTGGACGGCCGGGGTGCTCGGCGGCAGCGTCGCGGCATTCTATGTTTACTCGGTTACCCGCGACGATCCGACACGCGACTGGCCGGCAGTGCTGACTTTCGTCGTCGTAACGCTCGCGTTTGGGGCGTTCGGCGTGCTGCGCTCCCTTAAGATGTACCGAAGCCGGGTAGCGGAATCTACAGACGCGTGATTTTGTTCGAACGGATATTCTTTGGTTGACAAGGACCATTTGTATGAAAACGTTTTACTTGCAACGTTTTCTGTTCCTTTATAGACCATAAATGGTATTCTGCGAGCAATTCGATGCATGAAGTCACACACCTCGAGGGGCAGGGCATCATCTCGTGTCGTCACTGGGGAGAGATGACCGAGGCGGACGTCCGCGATGCCCGCGAAAAGGTCCAATCGCTGATCGACCAGACCGGAGTCAGTGACGTGCTCGTCGACATGTGCGCCGCAACGCCCGCCATGGACACGGTCGAGATCTTCGAGTTTGCTTCCGACTTCAAGCTGACGATGCGCGTGGCGATGCTCATCGAGGAAAACCACCCGATGCGCGATGATCTCGAGTTCCTCGAGACGGTCGCCATCAACCGCGGCAACGACTTTTCGTTGCATACCTGCCGGGACGACGCGCTGCGCTGGCTGCAGCCATGCAATTCAATGACTGGTGATACGATAACGGCCTCCTGATCCCCAGGCGCCGTACATGGTCACTACTCTCGTCACGATTCTGGCTCTGCTGTTCGTCGCCGGGGTCGTTCTCTACAACCGCCTGATCCGTTCGCGCAACCGCGTCGACACGGCCTGGAGCGATATCGACGTGCAGTTGCAGCGTCGCCACGACCTGATTCCGCAGCTTGTCAAAGCCGTCGACCAGTATGCGAAGTACGAGCGCGCCACGCTCGAAGCAGTGACCGAGCTAAGGAGCCAAGCGATGCAGGTCGTCGAAGTGAGTGCGCGGGGCAAGGCCGAGGAGAAACTCAGTAAAGAGGTCGGGCGGCTGCTGGCCGTTGCGGAAGATTACCCGGATCTCAAGGCAAACGAGAATTTCCTGAGCCTGCAGACCGAACTCGTGGAGACCGAGGACTACCTGCAGTTCGCGCGCCGTTACTACAACGGTTCGGTCCGCGACTACAACACGATGACGGCGACCGTGCCCAGCAACATCGTCGCCGGCATGTTCGATTTCGGCGAGCGGGCTTTCTTCCAGAAGACCTCCGACGACGCGTCCAACGTACCGCTGGTGAAGATAGGCTCGGTCGAATGAGGGGCACTCTGATGCTGTTGTTGTTGCTGCCGCTGTCAGCTGCAGCTGACGAGAGGATACTGAGCTTCCACAGCGACATTGTCGTGCGGTCGGACAGCACGATTGTCGTCACCGAGACGATCCAGGTGCGCGCCGAGGGCAACCGGATCCGGCGCGGCATATTCCGCGACCTTCCGACGCGCTACCGGGACAAGCTGCGCAATGAGTACGAGGTGAGCATCAAGCCACTCGCAGTCCTGCGAGACAACCAGCCGGAGCCGTTTCACGAGAAAAACCTGCGTGACGGCATTCGCGTGTACTTCGGAAGCGCCGACTACTTCCTCGACAATGGCATTCACACCTACACGTTTCGATACGAAGCCACGCGCATGCTCGGTTTTTTCGAGGAACACGACGAGCTGTACTGGAACGTCACGGGCTTCGACTGGGCATTCCCGATCGACGAGGCCAGTGCCAGCGTGCGTCTCCGGTTTGACCTGGCGCCATCCGACTTGCGCCACGAAGCGTACACGGGGCCTTTCGGCGCTCAAGGGCGCGACTACACGTCCCGCGTCGACGCCGATGGCGTCGTGCACTTCAGTGCGAATTCACCGCTGTCCGCGGTCAATGGTCTGACCATCGTCGTCGGCTGGCCCAAGGGACATGTCGTCGAGCCGACGGACCTGCAGCGGCTCGGTTGGTTGCTGAGAGACAACCGCAACCTGCTCGTCGCCGCGGCTGGCCTGATCGCATTGCTGTGTTATTACATTCCGGTGTGGCTGCACTTCGGCAAGGATCCCGACGAAGGCGTGGTCGTCACCCGCTACGAGCCGCCGCAAGGCTTCTCGCCGGCATCGCTGCGCTACATCCGCCAGATGTATTACGACGACAAGGCGATGACGGCGGCCGTGGTCAATCTCGCCGTCAAAGGCTATCTCAAGATTCGGGAATACGGCGACGATCATACGCTGACGCGCGCCAGTCCCGGTGCCGGCGCGCCAATGCTCGCTGCCGGCGAGAAAGAGCTTTTGGCGGCACTGTTCGCCGACGGCGACACCGTGACGCTCGACAACAAGTATGACAAGCGCATGGGCAAGGCGCGCGAGGCCCACAAGAAGTCGCTTGCCAACGACTACAAACGCAAGTACTTCCAGACGAACGGTCACCTGAACATCCCGGCGATCGCCATCGTGCTGATCACTACGGTAATTGCGCTGAACATCGGCGCCGGACCGACACCCTTCGTCATCGGGACCGTCGTGGCAATGTTCCTTGTCATGGCGTTCTTCGCGATCATCATGAAGCGCCCGACACTGCGCGGCCGACAGCTGCTCGACGAGATGAAAGGCTTCGAGGACTACCTGGACGTCGCCGAAAAGCAGGAGATGAATCTGCGCAACCCGCCGCAAAAGACGCCGGAGCTGTTCGAGAAATACCTGCCGTTCGCCCTGGCGCTCGGCGTGGACCAGAGCTGGGCCGAGAAATTCGTAAAGATACTTGCACGGACCCGCTCGCCCGACGGCGGCAACTACCGACCAGACTGGTATACGGGCGCCTGGGACTCGCGCGACGTTGCCGGCAACGTCAATCAGCTCAGCGGTGGCCTGAACTCGGCCCTGGCGACGTCAGTGTCGCCGCCGGGTTCTTCGTCCGGCGGAGGTGGCGGTGGTTCGTCCGGCGGCGGCGGAGGTGGCGGCGGCGGCGGGGGCTGGTAGTATCCCGCATTCCATGCAGGGCAGATCCTACAACAGCGTCATCCCGAACGGCGTATTCGTGCTGCTTATCGCGAACGGCCTGATGTTCGCGGCGCAGATACAGGTGCCGATCGTCAACGTGATTCTGCCGCTGTTCCCGCTGGACAGCGGCTATTTCATGCCCTGGCAGGTTGCAACGTACGGCTTCCTGCACGCGAGCCCGACGCACATACTGTTCAACATGTTCGGCCTTTGGATGTTCGGCAGCGATGTCGAGCGATTGATGGGCACAAAGCGCTTCCTCACCTATTTCATGGTCTGCGTCGTGGGGGCCGGCATCGTGCAGCTTATCGTCGGCGCGATGGCGGGCGGCGACTACCCGCGCACCGTGGGCGCCTCGGGCGGCGTGTTCGGTATTCTGCTTGCGTACGGACTCGCATTCCCGAACCGTACCGTGATGCTGCTTTTTCCGCCGATCCCGATGAAAGCCCGCACGTTCGTGATCGTTTTCGGCATTTTCGAGCTGTTCATGGGCGTCAGCGGTCGCCAGCCCGGGGTCGCCAATTTCGCGCATCTCGGCGGCATGGTGTTCGGTTACCTGCTGATTCGCCACTGGTCGAAGACCCGGCGGCGATGACAGTGCAACTTTTTCGCGGCGCGACGCATCCAAGCTAAATCAAGAACGACACCTGACGGGGGTAGAAATGAGCATAAAGCGCAGAGAGTTCCTCGGCACGATGGCGGCCGGGGGAGCCATCCTCACCGTGCCCGGTTTCCTGGCCGGGTGCGGCGTACAGCAGGCATCGACGGTCAGCGGTGCGACGCCCGACAATCCCTTCATGACGTGGTTCGGCGTGGACGAGGCCACTGTCGCCCGGGTCATGTCTGAGCTGACCGCGAACGGCGCCGATGCCGCTGACCTCTATTTTCAGCACCAGCGCAGCAACCGCCTGACGCTCGAGGACGGTATCGTTTCGAGCGCCAGCTCGGGAATACAACAAGGCGTCGGCCTGCGTGTCGTGATCGGCGAGCAAACCGGCTACGCGTTCACGGAGGACCTGACGTTGCCGTCGATGCTGGCAGCTGCACGGACCGCCGCAGCAATCGCATCCGGCAGCAAGATCGCGGCTCCGCAGTCATTCAGTCCTGCAGAGGCCGGAAATCTCTACACGACGACCGTGCCGTGGTCAGACGTCGGCATCGACCAGAAGCTGCCGCTCCTGAAACTCGTCGAGTCGAAAGCCCGGGCCATGGACCCCGCCGTGCAGAAGGTTTCGGTCTACTGGAGTGATGTCGATGAGCGTGTGATGATCGCGACGCTCGACGGCCGCCTCGTTACCGACCACCGGCCGATGACGCGCGCGACGATTACCGTGACCGCGAAGCAGGGCGACGAGGTACAGTCGGGCTACTCGAACATCGCGGCTCGCGAGGAGTTCGCGTGGTACACCGAAGACCGCCTCGAGACGATGGTTCGCGAGGCCGTCGATCGGACGATGATCCTGTTCGATGCGCGCCGTCCGCCGGCGGGCGAGATGCCCGTCATCCTGGCATCCGGAGCAAGCGGTATCCTGCTGCACGAGGCCATTGGGCACGGCATGGAAGCCGACTTCAACCGCAAAGGCACGAGCATCTACTCCGACATGATCGGCAAGCAGGTCGCCGAGCCGTTCATCACGATCGTCGATCAGGCAACCATCCCCGGCGAGCGCGGCGCTCTCAACTATGACGACGAGGGCAATCGCGCCGGGCGAACGGAGCTCGTCAAGGACGGCATCCTGCAGTCGTACCTGCACGACGAAATCAGCGCGAAACAGTACGGTCTGACGCCCACCGGCTCAGGCAGGCGCCAGTCGTACAAGCACGCACCGATGCCGCGCATGAGCTGCACGTTCATGGAAGACGGCCCGCACACGAAGGGAGAGATCATCGAGGCGGTCGATCACGGCATCATCTGCGAGACTTACACCAACGGCCAGGTGCAGATCGGTGCCGGCGACTATACGTTCTACGTGAAGAACGGCTGGCTCGTCGAGGGCGGAAAGGTCACAGCGCCGATCAAGGACGTGAATATCATCGGTAACGGGCCCGAATCTCTGAAGCGCATAACCATGGTCGCCAACGATGCGCGCCTCGATACCGGCGGCTGGACCTGCGGTAAGAACGGTCAGTACGTACCGGTCTCGCAGGGCATTCCGACCGTGCTTGTCTCCAACATGACCGTGGGAGGCGAGAATGCAGGCTAATAACATCAAGGACAGGGCCGTCCAGGCCGTGGAAATAGCGCAGAAAGCCGGTGCGGACGACGCGTGGGTGTCGACGTCGCAGAGTCGCGACGTCGAGTTCGAGTACCGCGACGGCGCGTTGGAGAAGGTCAAGGACACGACGTCACGCAGCCTCGACATACAGGTTTACGCAAACGGCCGCTACTCGACGCACAGCACGACTGACCTGAAGCAGGACCGCCTGCAGAGCTTCATCAGCGAAGCCGTCGCGATCACCCGCGCGCTGGAGCCTGACGACTACCGTGCAATTACGCCGGACGAGCTGTTTGCCAATCGGCCGACCGCCGATCTCGACCTGGTCGATGGCTCTGTCGCAGAGCTCGACCGCGACCAGCGCATCGAGTGGTGCGAGGCACTCGACGCCGCATCGCACGCGCACGATCGTGTCATCTCCGCGACGGCGGGCGTGTACGACGGAACCGCAAGCTCTGCGGCGGCAAGCAGTAACGGATTCCTCGGGGCCCGGCAGCAGACGTACTGCTGGTTCGGTTCGCAAGTGACACTGCGTGACCGGGGTGACAAGCGCGCCGAGGACTGGAACTATGTCGGCGCGGCGCATGTCGCCGACCTGCCGGATGCGGAGGCCGTCGGCAAGGAGGCGCTGGAGCGGACGCTCGCACGGCTCGATTCGCAGAAAGGCCCGACGATGAAAGGCATCATGGTAGTCGATTCGCGTGCGGCGGCGTCGCTGATTGGCCGGCTGCTGCGGCCGGCGACGGCACGCGACGTGCAGCAGGACCGTTCGTTCTTCGCATCGCTGCTTGGCGAGAAAGCGTTCAGCGACAAGTTGACGATCGTCGACGATCCCCTGATCGAGCGGGGACTCGCATCGCGCCACTACGACAATGAAGGCATTTCGGCGCGCGCGATCCCGATCATCGAAGACGGCGTCGTCAGCAATCTGTATGTCGACACCTACTACGGGCGCAAGAGCAACATGACGCCGACGACCGGTTCTGCCTCGAACCGCCGCATCGTAACGGGAGAGCATTCGCTCCAGGAGCTATTACGCGAAGCGGGCGAGGGCGTCTACGTCACATCCTGGCTGGGCGGTAACGCCGACGGTACGACAGGCGACTTTTCGCTCGGCTTGCGTGGTCACCTGATCGAGAATGGCGAGATCGGCCGGCCGGTCGGCGAGATGAACGTGACCGGCAACCTGCGCGAACTGTTCGGAAAGCTGGAATTGCTCGGCAACGACGTGTACCCGTATTCGTCGACCTTGTCGCCGTCGCTGGTTTTCTCGGGAGTAGACTTTTCAGGCGCGTAGAACTGCAGTTTCGCTGCGCTCAACAGCTCCTGCAGGGCGCACTGTTGCAGGAGCGATTGTAAAATCGCGATAAATCGTGACGCCTCTCGAAAAATTAGGCTGGCGCCCGTTCTTCCGGTCCCAGCTCGCAGCCGGCCGCGACGACGCGTTGCGGCCGGCGCGCGTCCTGGCCGTGCACCGCGGCCGGATCGAGATCAGTGGCGACGAGGTCCCCGATGAACTTCCGCTCAGCGGCAATGCCGCGGACCTCGCCGTCACTGTTGGCGACTGGGTACTCGTCGACCCCGACGGTCCCCGCCCGGTGCGCGTCCTCGATCGGATTGGCGCGTTCAAGCGTCGTGCGGCCGGGGCGGGCGCTGAGACACAGCTGATTGCCGCCAACGTCGACGTGCTGTTCATCGTCACGTCCGCGAATCGGGACTTCAACGTGGCCCGGCTCGAGCGCTATCTCGCGATCGCGCAAGAGGCGGGGGCATTTCCGCTCATCGTCATCACGAAAGCCGATACTGTCGACTCTGTCGACGAGTATGTCGACAGAGCCGCGAAGCTGTCTCCCGGCCTGCTCGTCGAGGCACTCGATGCACGAGACCCTGGCGCTGCGAAAGTCCTGCATCCGTGGTGTGAGTCGGGCCAGACCGTAGCCCTTCTGGGATCGTCCGGCGTCGGCAAGTCGACGTTGATCAACTCGCTGGCCGGCACGCATCAGCAGACGAAAGCCGTGCGTGCCGACGACCAGCGAGGCAGGCACACGACGACGAGCCGTTCGATGCACCCGCTGCCGTCGGGCGGCTGGCTCATCGACACGCCGGGGATGCGCGAGCTCCAGCTCGTCGACGTTGCCGATGCACTGGACGATGTATTCGCCGAAATCGTGGAGCTTGGCGCGACATGCCGGTTCGCAGACTGTACGCACGAGTCGGAACCCGGCTGCGCCGTGCTGGCAGCAATCGGGGCTGGCGTGCTCGATCCCGAGCGCCTGCGTCGCTACCGAAAGCTACTCGCCGAGGATCGGCGCAATACCGAAACGCTGGCCGAGCGCCGCTCGCGCGAGCGCTCGCTCGGCAAGTACTACAAGTCGGTACTGGCCGGCAAGGCCAAAAGAAACGACCTGTAGGAGCGGTCGTAAGACCGCGAATGGACAACACAAGACCGCGACCGTGGGAGCGGCGTGATGGGCAGGATAGTCCGAATGTCGCGAAGGCCATGGATGGCCGAGAGCGACCCCGCCGCGATCCGCATTTACAGCATCAACTGCCAATACCCGACATCCACCCACCGCTCCTGCTTGTAACCCACTTCGCGAAAATGCCCGATCTTCTCGAAGCCGAGTTTCTCGTGCAGCCGGATGCTGGCGTCGTTGGGTAATGCGATGCCGCCGATCATGGCGTGCATCCCGAGTTTCCTGGTTTCTTCGATCAGCGCTTCGTAGAGTCGGGTGCCCGCACCGTTGCCGATTGCGTTGGGGTCCAGGTAGATGGTGGATTCAACGGCATAGCGATACGCACAGCGCCCTTTCCACTTGGACGCATATGCATAACCAAGCAACTTGCCATCGGCCTCGGCGACGAGCCAGGGCAGGGGGATTGCCAGCGTTTCAGCGACGCGCTCGGCCATGTCGCCGGCATCGACAGATTCGGTCTCGAAGGTGATGACCGTATTGGCGATGTAATGGTTGTAGATTCGCGCAATATGTTGCGCATCGTCGGCGGCGGCGGGACGAATCGCAACGATCGATGTCATGCGCTACCTCGGTAAGATTGGTGGGCCCGCCAGGACTCGAACCTGGGACCAAGGGATTCACTAAACCCATCCGTTTCTGGATGGAGCGGACTATCTCATCACCCTCAACCGTGTTGTTAGGGGCGGGACGCTCTAGCCTGTCATTAAGAACACTGAAGTTCCCAGGTAGTCTCTGCACCTTCCG
>JAAUYH010075009.1_pt1 | contig 10754 bp, 7 predicted proteins | sample 7278061 | NCBI WGS metagenome assembly JAAUYH01 (sample SAMN14350203, study PRJNA611818) | marine sediment metagenome | isolation source: surface marine sediment (0.6m) | place: French Polynesia: Moorea | collected 2018-08 | reverse complement strand
GTTGCTACTTGTCTCTTAATTGGTGAATCAACACGATTTAAGATGGTCTCTTTTACCAAATACAACGAAACGGCAAAACTACGCTCAAAACATTACAACTATTACAGTGTTATCTGCCATGCAAACTGCTTCATTCTGCTGGATTGCTTTTGTACCGATTTGCTAAGAATATTGTGGGTCCAGTATCAAAAGGTTTGTTCAAATTTCAAACAGTTCAAGGTAAAACATCTCGACCAGAACGTCACACCTCCAATCATAAAAACGGATGTACTATCGTCCATTTCCAACGTCAGCTACCAGCTTCAGCATGCTACGACATAGCAGCAGTTGCCACTCTTGCTGCAGCACTCAATATTCGACCACCATCTTTTTGTGATGGCCATGTAGGAATGCGCCACTTCGCAAAGACCAATTTTAAACCAGGACAAACGGTCCCAGTGAATGAAAAAATTGATTCAAAGTCATATCTACCTGGCGGAACAGCAGTTACCTCCGCTATCAAAGAACTGGCCAACAAAATGCGTAAACGACTTTTGATTGACACTGAAGAAGGGATGCTTCGGTACGGCAGAGCTGTCACAGTAGATGGTGTGCATCTTAAATTGCAAAGTAAGAACTTCTACAACTTCACTCTTCATTTTACGGAAATCAAGGCCAAGGGACCATTCGAAAATGAGGGCTTCAATATTCGAACAATAATGTTGTTTCTTGTAGAAGGACCAGAGCATCTCAATGCTGCAACTTAACGAAGGAGTATTAATGAATCATTATTAGACAAGTACGAAACGATATTGCACACATTTATGAGTGGTTTCACTATGGTAACTAACGGTGCCGCGGTTATGGCAGGGTTGCGAATGCTTCACTTTAACACGAAATACATGCAACAGATGAAACATGCATGAATTTCCTGGCAAATTAGTTCAATAATCTTATGAGATCAGTGATATCTTAGCACTGTCAATCACCATCATTTCGAGTGGCTCTGCAGGACTTTCGTTCGATGAATGGATAATAGAAGAATCCAACAGGTCTGGTTGGAACCATTTGCTAACTGATGGTTTCAAACTCATTCAAGAATCAGAAACAAGGCTTGGAACTTATTATCAAGTCGCAGTGAGGTTTCTAAAAGCGGCCAACTTCATCGACACAATCGTCGAATCCCACCTCAGTGCAACAGCACAGACAGCCTACACGAGTCTTAAGAAGACTTCCAAAATTAATGAGACCATCACTGGGTAACCAGGAATCGAAGCAATCTTTGATGCTTTTGGAGTCGTCGTAGACTGTATTGAACGATCTGAAACAGCTGAAAGACCCACTATGCACGTTACTCTCCCGTTGATTTACGCTGAAAGCTGGCGGTATCCAGAATTTTATTGGGAATTATGGCACAACCACGATGAATTCTGGCAACGCATAAACCCTTTTTACAAGCCACGACGCTATTGAGACCATTTGAATTGTCTCAAAAAAATGTGCAAGCATGAATATGGTTGAGGTATATGTGCTGTCCGGTTGTTTCGCTTTATCTTGAGTCTAATAGTCTGGGATACTTGATGGGGAGTGCGTAAAGTAAGAGGATTAAAGGGGAGGGCAGTATCGTCCCCTTCAACTGCGTAGAAATAAAAGGGATCAGTTACGGATTTACAATTAGTTTTTACGGACTAATATTGGATCTCATTTTGACGTAAAATATTTGCGTACGGACCGAACAGCCATTAAAATTTTAGGAATGAGATACCGACGGATTAATATAATGGTATTATAATGTGTATCGGATTCAATAAAATAATTTAGTAGTTTATGAGAAAACAAACGCTTTTACGGATTGATATTTTCAAAAAAAATATCACCGGATCGTTCAGCGATCCGTACGTATGTGCCACTACAAAACTATCTCCTATTATCATAGCCGTTTTCCTTTCAATCTTATCCAATAGAATAGGATGGTGTACTAATGCTAGAACTCGAAATCATACCATTCATACAAGTCATACGACCTATCGCCGTATTATACAGTCACATAGAGGTCACAATATAATTTGAGAGTTTCACACTATATCTCTCATTTGCTTATCTCTTCAACCAACTGGATTCACATTTCGCTGAAATTTTTTCTCGGGCAAACGGACACTAAAAACAGCCGTTTCAGAAGTTACTTTATCAGAATTTTGTGTACGATTAGTGAGTTGAACTATGCAAACTTGTTTCGCCGAATTGGACCCCCAAAATTAGCAGTTTCAGCGAGAAAACTACAATAATTCAACAACGATCTGAGAGTTACGTTCAAACTGACGAAATTTATCTAAATTGGCTATGGATTCTGTCAACTGTCATTTCGATTCTCAACCTGATACTTGTCAGGATACAGAACGGGCCAGAAAAATTTTCTATAAAGTCTATTGCAAATGTAAGACTTGATCATGCAAATGAATGTTTCAAACAAGGTCTACCTCAAGCTGTGAAACAAGTTATGAAAACTGTTCTTGATAGTAATCCACTAATCAGACCAACGAAAATGCTAGAGAACTTGCTGCAGAACTCAAAACAATTTGACTCTCAATGCTTGCCACTGTCAGAGATTCGAAACGCTATGAAGTCTATACGCAAAGAGTTGAGAGGTTCCGAGAAAGAAATTAACGTTGGTCAACTGTGGGAGTCTATCAATGCTATTTGAAAGGTACAAATGATTTGCGATCGTCGAAGAACTCATGAAATTATATCTCTCGACACTGCAGACTCAGCCATATATCTAAATGATTCGGGTGCGAAATACAAGCATTTTTCTCCACAAAGAGTCTTATTGAAAGTGTGAGTCGAGTTTCAAATACATTAACACCAATGCAAGTGGTAATGGACTCGAAACCCAGGATGACTATCCGGAAGTATCCTCTAATGGTCATTGAGCATGTTGAAGCAGGCCTGCAATTTCTTTTATTTCAGTAGGATTATCGAACAAGGAGGATGAGATCATGTACATAAGTTTTCTAAAGCATACAATGGAAAGGCCTGAAATTTCCATCTACCGAAATCTTGTTCAGTGTACTCAATACGATAACTGCGAATCTATACAAGCTGCTCTTCGATCTATATTTCCGAACACTATCACCAGGAATTGTCTTTTTCGAGTTATTCAAAATAATCACAGAAAAAGAGAAGCTTGGTCAATTAACACGTATCCAGATTTGACTAAAAAAGCAAGAGCAACATGGATAAGAAAAAGAAAGGACGAGTTAGATGCTCGGTCTAGAGATGTATTGAATTAGCTGTCCATTATTCCTGATGATGATGTTTTCATACTTGTAGGAGGACTTTTCAAGGTTTGAGTGCGATCGAAAGGACACTTTGAACAAGCGAAATTCATAACAGAATATTTTTCTGAAGAGAAGCGTAGATGGGCAAGGTGTATCATGCCCATAGGCAATGCAACTACGAACAATGCACTTGAAGCCTTGAATAACCACGCTTTTTCTTTGCAAATGTCTGCTGGATCCAGATTCAGCATTAATGAGTTGATTCCCATTCTAAGGTCACTTTTACAATCTCGATCTGATTTGGAGCAAGAAAAGCTGTACCCAATCTGCTGTTTGGATGTCAGAGCAGAAGTATTAACAACCAGTGAAAGATTAAGGAGAGTCAAGCGTTGGTTTCAAAAGTCCCACGCATTGAAAAAGCAAATTCGAGAAAGCGAAGTACCGTTCAATCGTAATGATGCATCTCGAGAAATAGGTCGGCGCTGCCTGGATCCTAACACGTTTCTATGGTTCGGAGTTCTACAGTACACTTGTATGAGCCCTGAATTTTCAAAGAACGCAGCCTGCAATCACGCAATATAGGCAACCATTAGGTTCACTTCAGATTTCATGCACTTCAGAGTCGATCTTCGACCCATTGGGGAGCGAAGATTTGCGGGAAGACCAAGGTCGTTTGGGGGTATCTTATAGCAAGCTCATGCTGTCGCAGGAATCATTGTTCTAGTTATGAATCTACTTTCCGGAAGTATGAATTGTGAAATTGAATTGGACATGAAATTTGAACTTTTAAGCACCTATACGCAGCTAATTTGTTGTCCATTTTTCACATGCTTGGATTCATTACAAAGTAACGCGTATCATGTAAAAGATTTCATTTCTTTAGTAAATCCTTGATTTGTTGAATTTACTGCGGTTACGGAGCACTCTGCTAGTATTTGAAAACTAGAATAAAATAACTGTAATCCACGATGCTCTTATTTCCATTTAACTGACAATTTTTAAAGTACCCTACTTTGAATGCTAGTGCATTGAGATATGTAATAAAACCAAAATTTTTCAGCTTCACCCCATCTACTGATACTGCTTCAATTAAAGAGATACGCTAAGAAATGGAGATACTTTCCTTTCAGTACTTCTGTTTTACATGGCTTACTAACATATTACTCCCTCAGTATCTATAAAGTAGATTGATTTTTTTTTCATACGATTATGCAGAACTAGCGAAGTATGGATGCTTTCAGAAGGTCAAGTTCATTGAAATCTTGGAGACTTGTATCGTCGATTGTTCTCTATTCCTGTACATGCTCCAGGAAAAACGCTATGCATTATTCGCAGGTTCTTAATGAAAATCATATCTTTCTGCATTGATTAATATGAATAGCAGCGGAGTTTACATCTTCGAGGTATCGAGTTAAGAAAGCTTCGCTTGCTTCGTGTATGCATTCTAAAGCGTCTGCTGACCATCTCATGCCTGGTTTTATTTCATCACTCACATCTCTTACAGCCCTCATCATAGGAGATTTTCCGACTAACAGCTTTTTGGACCTTTGCAAGCGCCTAATATCGCGCAGTGATTCGGGCAATACTAGTAACATGATAAATGTTAGTTAGGGTATAGGAAACATTAATTTAGGAAGATACAACTTTTTAGCTTTTTCCAATTTTTTTCAGACTATTTGATGCGTTCTTCGTTCTCAAGGCTTCTATAGGTAATTTTAGCATAGTTTAAGCTACATTTTGTGTCCCGGATGCAGACAAGTTATTATTAGGATGTGTTTGTTTCAATTGCGGTTCTGCATTGTTTACTGGTCTTGCTTTCTTTAGAAACTTTCTTTTCTTCCTACCTGCCATCTTTCTCCTTGTGTTTCTGCTTACCAATTCGGAATTCAGGTCTGTCTGTTTGTGATGTACTAATAAAGACTGAAAAATGATTCATCTATCCGATTTTATTGATATTGCACGATATTGAACATGAAGGATTAGAATTCTTTAATCAGTTAAGTTACTCAAATCATTAATCATCACTAAAATGATATCATATACAATGCTGAAAACATTAAACGAATTTTCTTGTTTATACTCACCACAAAAAATGAAGTATCGTAATTTAGCTGCAGAAGAAAATATTTGCAATGTATCAGGATAGTACAAATTTTTCTTCCCAGCACAGAATTGTTTTCATCATTTATATGATTCTTTCACTTCATAGCGACTAGCCTTGCGGAAGCTCTTTTTCTGTTTTTTCATTCTAGGGATGAAATAATAGAAAGCGCTCTTTTGCTTTCAATAAATGCTATGGCATCTTCTTCTTCAGCGACAACTTTGTATAAATTATTTTCTCAAGTTCTGAATTCTATACTTCAGATTGGGATTCACTAACCTCATCATTAACTTCAGGTATATCTTCAGGAAATTCAGAATCATTAGTATGGGAAATCCAGGCCCATGGCCCAGAAGATTATTCTTTTACTGTGGCAAGACCCGACTCGCCGCTTCCGTTTTAACTTTTGCGTAATTTTGAAACATAAGGTACATAGAAAGAATTTTCCAAAATGGAAAACTTTCCTTGTCTCCACCATCTTTGCAATTTGAATGAATACCGGCTGCTAGTCTTTCAAAAGACCGTAGGAGAATCTTCTGGAATAATTCTTCGTGCTCCATAGATACAGGCTGAATATGAAAAAAAAAAGTTCGTTCAGGCACATCTATTTTGGTATTCCCTCCGTTTAATTTGCCATAATGAGCCATCAGTCCAGGTAAGTAACTTGCATCAGAATATAGAAGTTCAATAATATTAAATGTTTGATTTATTCCATATGAAAATTACACTTTAACCGTATCAACGGCAAGTTGGATGTTACGACCTAAACTTTAACCAAAGTAACATGTAGCCCATGATTTAAACGCTTATATATTCGTGCCAACATTTTTTCTTTGCTTTACGTTTCCTTTGCGTAGAATGAGGCTGAGCGTAATCATGAATTATTTTCAGACTAAATTTGCTGGTCCTTCTGCTTTTATTCCAATTATTTTCAAGCATAGGTTTGGTCCACAAGTTGGACTTGAATAAATTTATGCTTGGATTTTCTCTGTGTGTGAGTCTAAAAGTAAGATTATTTTTCACAATCAATTACGATGATCTAGTATAAAACATAGTTTTGAATAAAAAAACCAAAGAGACATCACTTTCGATCGTTCTGAGAGTTGAAACGTTTGAAATTGATGTCCAATTTGATTATACGCCATATTATAAATAAATTAGCTCGTGAAAAAATATTGAAGTCCTTGTATATAGCACACTTCTGCTTTGACTGTCACAGCTTCTCTAAGTAAACATAGCATAAAAGTTGAAAACTACAAAAGTTTTTACTTATGAATTTTTTCGAATGCAAGTTTTGCTATCAGAGGATTTGTATTAGAAAGACGTATAATTTAATTTCATTGAATACAGTTCGTTGCCTCTCTATAATAACCAATGAACGAAAAATCCTTGAAATATCCTTCTGGCTATTGTCTGGAGTATTAGTATCAGTATTACTTCTTTTCTGATGCCAAGTGTCCAGTTATATGTGAATGGGACATGGGAGTCAACAGATCCCGTGTGCGACATTCGAATTACTAAGTTGGGACACCTGAATTCCTTCGCCCATTTTTGAATAATGAAATCACTGCACATTTGAATTTTTAGAAACCTTACTGTTTTTATTGAAAATTCAAGGTTTCTTTCAGAAAAGTCGATACTTCGTAGACTTGCCTGTCTTTTCTTCAATTTGTTCGTCCTCGTAGCCATAGAGCGTACTGACCATTTAAATAAGAGTCAAGAATAGACATGTACTCTCCCTGCAGAACATTTAGTAGTTCCCTAGTGTCAGTTGTAAACCTTGTACGTCTATGTTTCATACGATTCTGCGATGATCATGCATTTTTAATCGAGTTCAAATCTGGATTTTGAGATGGAAATTTTATGTCGTTTATACTTCTTGCTTCATGTAAACTTTGACCCATTTAGCGAGTAGTCCACGATTCTTTCGTTGAAGGTAACGCTGGCAATACTACTCTGATGTTTCAGCGCAAATCAGACAATATTTACTCCCATAATGGATTTCTATAGCTCTTATTTCGGTTGTAAATTACGTGTGAAGTAGTAGGGTACGGCATCGAACAATATTCGTGCATTAATCAAATTCATGGCGCACTGAGAATAACCAAGCATTTTTGATGAGATAGTTTTTAGATACACAATCTGATATTGTAAAAGTACAGACATCACAGGTACGACAAAAACACGCAAAAATGAAGGTTTGAAAAATGAAGAGAATGCGCCGATGAAGACACCGATCTACGGTTACGCCGAACACGTATTTTTATTTTTTTCGCATATTCCGGTACGTCACTACATTAAGGTACCAAAAAGAAGTACTAGTGAGGCGCGTTGGTATGCTAGAAATGCAGTTAATATGAAAATACAAACGCACTCGGATTTCAATCTGAGGAACGGATTGGATGTTTTGTAAGGTTGCCTTTCTGTTACCCAAACTTTTAACTGTCGCATTTTTGGATGGTCAGCTACAGATATTTTGTCTCTGAATGCTACATTTGCCTGATCGTGCATTGGACCGGGATGCATGTCTACGACTTTATCTCACACGCTTCATCATCGTGACAGAGGATAGAAATGGCATTACAATTGCCATGTATTGTTACGTTCCGTTTGGATGTAACTCTTCCTTTACTGTCAAATGCTTACTGGATCTTCACGACACTCGTTAAATTGGGTAATAACAGTATCTTGAGGCTTGAATTTTCGTTTAATAGCTCATTGTAGTAACCTACGGACACTTTTAGGAAACAAATTTTTCTTGTAAACTCTAGTATATATTTGGTTTTTGCAGTTTGTATTTCTATATTTTTTGATAATTTTCGATACTGCAGAGTGCTGACAGCTGCCATAATCTATGATTTATTTGCTTCATACCAATTGCACGCGGATCCAATACGACATTCTACCACTAATTGGCAAATTCCTGTACAAATTTTAGCTGACTCATCCCTCGCTTTCGAATTAGAATGACACTCTTTTGTGATTAACCTTTAATAAACTTCTGGATCGAACTAGATTAAATCAGAACAGCTAGTTTGACACGGGGTGCACTTTGAGGGTATTCTATTGTTTTAGAGATCATGTGTACAGGTATCTATTCAATATCCTTGAACACTTCTACGAAGACTAGTGCACTGTTGAATAGTTTTAATTAGATATCTACTAAGATTTATCGTACCTCTCGATAGTTCAGACTCAGGCAATATTTTTTGTAGAATTTCGTTCAGTCAAATTATTAACCAGGGTTGTTTAGGCATTAATCTAACTAGTTTTGGCAAGTCTGAATCAGGAATAGAAAACAAATCTATTTTCAGTATGTTGGACAAATCTTCAGCGTTTTCGGGATGATTAGGAAGGCAATGTAGCTTCCTTTTCAGAATTCCCGAAGAGTTCTTTAATTGGATTCAAATCTGGATTGTGTACCAGTCAGTTCATCACCGTAATGTTGTCTACATCCAAAAAATTCCGAATGGATTTAATTCAGTGCGGTTCGTACCGATTTTGCTAAGATATAATTTTGCTTCGATTATCATGTTGCATCATTAGAAAAGGATGCAATTCTTTCTCCGAAATATTTTGATACCTTTTCTGATTAAGTGTTCGTTTGGTGCGTCAAAAGCATGCGCTTAATTGCTGCAAATGCAGCTTATGAACGGACGAATACGTATTCAGGCTTGAACGTCAGTAAGCAGCATTTCAGATCATATCGCTGTCTGCTTGATTTCAATTCTATTTTGAGCAGCAAGATACGGTATACAGTTAAAGTAGTCGCATTGCGAAATAGAGCTTGCTACTGTTTAGAATTATTTGAAGATTAATGCACTGTATAGGTCCGCACTGTATAGGCGCACGCATATTCTTTGTTGATAGAAACGGTTCAAAAAGAGCCATAAATCTTCTGATACCAAACTTTCCAGATAATTTCGTCTATAGTGATACTTACACCTAACGGAATAAATTCATTGTAGCAGGCAACAATGCAAGAGAACAACATGAAACAGTTTTTTCCTGTGTCGCACATTAACTCAGGAATTCCTGTTCTTGAGAACATGAGTTTACGTCAACTTGCTCTTTCTGGCATTCATTTTATTAATTCGATCTCCTGACAATGCTTCTCCCAGTTAATCTCTGCTGGTTGAAGTAACGTGCGCCGGCCGAATACAGCATGCTTGCACCAAACAAGTCCAATATGGACTGTTTTCGAAATGCGATTAGCCCTTTCGGTCTGTAATTGTGCACCATGGACCGTTTTTTCTTAGGATTCTATACTCTTACGCTTACGGAAATAAACAAATTTAGTACAAGATATTGATTAAATTATACAATGGATTAATGATTTCCTAGAGCCTAGGGTATTCTTGAATTTCTTACTATCATAGATGACAACTCAGATACTAAAGAGTGAGGCTCTAACATTAGCGTTCTGTTCTGCATGCGAGGAAGCAGGTGAGGCACAGATGCAACAGGCACAAGCAAAAGGAGACTTGCACCAGCTACGCTGTATCGTACCGTATTGTTTACTGTGTTGAATTCGGACAGAACGAACCGGAAAATGTTTCCAATTTTCGGAAACGATCGTGAACACGAACGGAAAACTTCAAGGAGTGAAATTAAGGAAGGAACTTATTGCTCAATAATTTTATTTACGACAAAATACGGAATTTCGGGAATGTTTTTGGATGGAACGTACGGATACGACTTTTCCATTAAGATACTGATCTCGAACTGCTGTGGGAAACAGACAAAGATGTTGATCCTTGCATTCAAGAAATTGGCATTGCTATTCTTTTTGCCATTTCCTAGTCAAATTTCATGTCGAGACGGTCGATAGTTCTGAACCGCCACGCCTGTTACATAGGAAGTATACTGCGAACATCGTGCGCGAAATTTTGACGGAGAAGAAGGCACTATTCTATCTCCTCATGTTCAAGCAGTTTGGAACACCACACCAGGGCTCTCTTGAGAAATCTCTGCATTTCTGCAGTAACAGAAGCCTTTCGAACTTTACGATGTTTATACGAAGTACCGTGCTGGATTTATGGAGTGCCCATACAATTTTGGTGGTTAATGCACAACTTTGAGAAGATTATTTGAAATTAACATAAAGAACAACGGCACAAACAGGTTTGGCCGACACATTGCGGAGCATAAGAAAACTGATACGCTGAATTCAAGTCAGGTTCAATATTTGGATGTGATGTAAAGCACTAGTTTCCCTTTTTCTCTTTTCTCAAGGTTATGAAATTTCCAGTGCCCCAACGTTTGCTTTTTAGGCAAGCACCGTTTTATTCTAGGAAGTTCGTATCTATACTACTAGACCAAATCTGTAGGCTCTAGTTGGTCGTCAACTATGATTGATTTATGGGGTAAATTCTGACACCATCAGCAATCATAGC
>JAAUYH010235674.1_pt1 | contig 10755 bp, 8 predicted proteins | sample 7278061 | NCBI WGS metagenome assembly JAAUYH01 (sample SAMN14350203, study PRJNA611818) | marine sediment metagenome | isolation source: surface marine sediment (0.6m) | place: French Polynesia: Moorea | collected 2018-08 | reverse complement strand
TCTCCATATGTTGAGGTGAAATTTTCTCCTTGTTGTCGCTTTTTGGGTTTATAACTAGCCAAAGCAAGTAACGCTAAATCTCTAGCAAGTTTCCAGTTTTTTGGTTTTGTAGTTAATGGCATCAATTCTTCCCAGTATTCTGCAAGGATAGAAATGTTTCCCCCCTTAGTCCAAAAGTTGGCTGTCATAAAATGACGGAAATCTTCAGAGTTTTGACAACGAATTAAACCAGAACGAATACGCTCATTTTCTCGCTCTATTTGGGCATATTCTCCTTCTTTGGCTCGACTATAAAGTTTACCGTAGATTTTTAGCAGTGCTTCATGACAAGCTTTAACGAAGAGTTTTTGTGCTTCCTCATCCCAGTCAGCATTTTTGACCATTTCTTGCAATCCTTCTCTTTCATAGCTAACTAATTTATATAAATCCTTACTTCTAACAGCATGAGCAAAGTTATGCCACCAAGGGAATCCTCTAGCTAGATTTTCAGTTATTAGTTCTCGGATAATACTTGCAGCGACAAAATTACCCTCTTCCCATTCAACTACTCTATTATTAAAGTAGCGATCGCATAATTGATAGTTGTGAATTATCTGATCGGTTATATTTATAATTTCAACGCCCTTGCGAACTTTCTGGAAACTTGTCCATTGAGTTTGACCAAAGGTAACTACTTGGCAACGTTTAAAGTTATTCTGTTGGACAAAGTGTAAAGTGGCTTGCTGAGTAAGTAGTCGAAAACTAGCATCACTAGAACCAGAAGTGTAGAATTGCTCTATATTCCAAGTATTCAGCTTTTGTCGTTGTCGAGCATATAATTCTAAATCAGTTACATCTGGCACAACTAACGAATATTGAGATTTAGTATCATGGAGATAGGATTTAGGTGTTATGAAGTAAAAACAAGCAACAGGTGCAAATACTAAAGCTAAAGTTCTTTCAATAGTTTCAGTGAAATGAGTTTCAGTTTTAAAAGCATAGTGTTTAATTGCTGTACCAGGATACAGCCAACCCTTGATTCCAATTTTTTCTTTTGACAATCGATTATTTTCATCACATAGCTTTTCCGCAAAACGTTGATGAGCATAGGACTTAGCTTTTTTGTACTCGATGGCGACTTTCAGATTATCTATGGTTAAATATTCAGCAGCATATCCAGCCGATTTGAAGAAGTGATTGTGTTGTAGAAAAGTATTTTTAATTCCAATATGGATAGCTAATTGAGCTTCCCAACTGAGAAACTCTAAGCCAGTTAAGGAAATTAAACCATCATTGCTAATCTGAAATGATTCAGAAAATAACCATTCCAAAGCTTCGTAATCGTTTCCTTTCCAGTTAAGGCTGATACCTTTATTGGTTAAAACCCATTTGAAATTGCCTTGTCGAGATTTGAGGGTGGGATAACGCTTTGCCAGAACTTTGAGAGTCATATATAATCCCGCGATTCCTACACGATGTAACATAGTCATGCCAGGATCGCTCAACCTCAACTCGATTTTTGGTTTAACTGCTTTAGCAATCATTGCTGCACTTGCTCAGACGAATACACCACAACCCATTTTTTGTTTGCCTCCCAGTCCTTTTTCTTGAAGAATTATTGAATCTAATTCGCTTAAATTATTTGCTTGTAAGCCAAAACCAACTAAAGTTTGTTTGACCATGATCGTTTTTCGCTTGGGAGTACCATCTTTTTTGGCGATTAGTTTTAAGTCTGCCTCAATGTTCAATTCCTCTATCTGTCTTTTGGCTGCTTCTAGAAACGTATCTGGTTGTTCGTATCCTCTGATAACGACAATATGCGCCTTTAACTTAGATTTTGGTTGCAGAAAATTCATTTGAGGAATTCCCAACCTAATTTTGTGATTACCAATAGTTAAATATTTGCCACTAAAGGAATACACAAAAGGTACTTTTTCAGCAGGAAGGCGAATTAGTAACTTTGAACGATCCGTCAAATTGATTTCATTTCGTTTGTGGCGATCGCAATTTCCTGAAATAGTCTTGATGCTGGTATCTGACCAATTTTTGAGTTGAGTTAATCTGTATTTCAATGCAGAATATAGCTGATATCCATGATCGATAGGTAAGTTTTGTCCTATTATGGAAAAAGCCAATTCTATATATGGATTGTGAATAGACGCAATGTCTTCATGCTGTTCTTGGTCTTCTATGGATATATTAGCGATCGCCATTACTAAATTACCTACAGCGATATTTTCTAGAGTCAAATTTATCTACATAGTTTAATCGCTAAAAAATGACTACTTCTAGGTAAAAATATCTCTTATTGAACCGCATAAAAACTTAATAATTAATACGTGAGTAATTCTGTCTATTTTTTGAGTGATATCGCAAGAAAGTAAACAATATTCTAGGTACGTCTCTAATTTATTTACTATTACTGGTTGAATTGCTTGCAAGAATTCTTCTCCATAAAACTCTAAAAAAGCATCAGTTAATTTTTGTTCATGATATTTGAATTTGCTATAGGAGTATTTGGTTATAAATCCTCGCTCAATCAATAATAATTTGTATCTATTCCTTAACCAAGTCATTCCTCTAAAATCAATATAATTATGACTAAGCCAGTCAATATCTTGAGCCAAAGTCACTGATTTATTAATAAATTTTTCTGAATAATTATCTTTATTTATTTTAAGCTCCAACTGGCTAAGGGAATAATAATAAATTTTGCTATTATTTAGTGATACTTGACTATAAGATAAAGCTCTTTGGTGCTTTAAGCATACTAACATTCCAGGTATTTGATGCTGCCGATGCCAGTAAGCTTCCCCATATTTTTGCTCATCTTCTTGAAGACATTTTGAGCAAAATTTCAGAACTGTATTACGTTCTTGATCAGAAATATTCGCAGCTTGAGATATAGATGTGCTAGATTTTTCTCGCAGTAAATTTTTGAAAGAATATATTTCTATGGGGGTAAGGAAAGTACGAAAAAAAGGATAAAGAGTATTTTTTTTGATTAAGCTTTCAATGGTTAATTTTGAACCGACAGGTAGCTGGCTAACCAGAAAATTTAGATTGTTTGGTAATATAATTTTGTCTGGCTGTAGCTCTGTATTTTCAAACAATTCTTGATGAGTTTGCAGAAAGCTTTTATTACCACTGCGGATATGATATCTGGCAACTACGCTATAAAGTAGCTCGTCAGGATAGGGAGTAGGAAAATAACCAAGCATTAGTTAGCCTACGTTAATGAAATCATCAATCGGGTTTCTAATAAATCCTGCTTGTTTTAAAGCATCATGAGCCGAAATCCCTTTTTTTTGAGCTTCAGCAACAATTAGCCTCATGTCGTTTTCTTGATATTGAGGTTCTAATTTAACTTTATTGGTCTTTTTAGATTGAGTTTCTTTAATATTAGTCGTAGTGGTAGCTCCTCCACCTTGTAATACTAGAGCATAAGCTTGTTTAACTAAAGAAGAAATATTATGGTTTTTATCCTTGGGATTAAACACTTTCTCTGCACATTGTTTAGCAAAAAGTGGTTCAACATCTAATTCTTGTATTAGTTGAAGAATCACAGTGCTTAAGATTGGTGACTTTTGCTCTTGCTGTTTACGAGCTAAACGCGGAATCTCTTTCAAATCTTTTGATTCTAATTTTGAGGCGTATTTAGTTTGATATTCAACTGTACTTAAAGGAGCAATATCTTTGTATTTATTCATCCATTCAGTATCACCCGACCTAATCGCATCGAGCATTGGTTTGACTAGATATAATCCTTCTTTCGCCACCTCATGTATGAGTTCGACGGTGACAATTTCGTCTCCTCCTTGAGCGATCGCACGCCACTGAACCATTTTAAATAGTTTGACTACTAGATCAATAATACCTTGAGTTTCAAAGTAAAGAGCTTCATATATCTCATCCGTCAAAACAGTATATTCTGTTGTCCATTGATACTTCCACATTCCTTCTACAAAAAATTGCCACTCACTCCATTCATCTTCATCTTCTTGCTTCATGCGATCCCAGAGAACTCCTCCTTCTCCTGTTCCCCTTCTGGCATTCCTAAAATTGCCTTGGAGAATGGGGTAAGCTTCATTTGTCCCGACTCTAATTACAGGTACTCCAATGATATTGTCCATTTTGACCAAAAAATTGAGCAGATCGTCTTTAGTTCTTCTGGCATTGACTAAATTTTGCATCTCATCTATGACTAACATTCCCAAATGATGAGTATGGGCGAGTTGAGCTACCTGAGCCAGCATATAGTCTTCTGAATTGCGAGTTGAGCCGAATTTTTTAAAGTAGTTCGTACCAAGCAAGCGATCTACTTCTTTAAAAATATCAATACACAAACCTTTCAAAGAACCCGCATGAGGACAATCAACTTTAATCCAAACTAACTGATAAGCATTGTGTTGGGGATGAGCGATTACTTGAGGATAAAGACTGAGAATGTTTTTGAGATTGGTAGTTTTTCCCATTCCAGAAGGACCAATTAAAGTAAAGCCAGAAGCCGAGGTGGGAACATCAACATAATTTTCGATAGTTTTGCCACTTCCAGTTTTGATTGCTTCATAGATTTGATTGGCACGACGAGCATATTGAGGTTGCAATATATTACGGGCTATGTACCCCTGCCTCAGTAAAACACTAACAATTCTTTGTAACTCTAAAGTTTTGTCTATAGGGTCGAAATATCTAGATAATCTTTCTACACAGTGAAATCTCAAATGAGGCTCAAACATCCGTTCTTCTGGAGAAAAATCAGGCATTATTGTTGCAGATTGTAGGAACTCTTGATCTGACATAATCAGAGGTAATGCTTGAATCATGGGATTAGCATTATATTCACGTAGTTTTTGGTCGCGATATATGGCAATAGTAGCTTCGACACCATTAGGAATTGGGACTTTATTCATATCAGCTATTCCTCTTTAATTGATCTTTCTAGACGCATTTTCTTAAGTAGTTCTAAATTTTTACGCTTAAGAGATTTAGTTTTTTTAGACTTAGTTTTGCTAGATGCAGTTTGTGATTTAACTTCTTCTACTCCCTCTAGTGTTTCATCTTGACTTAGTTCAAAAGCTTCTTCTTCTCTGCGCTTTTCTTTTTCAAAACCTCGATTATCTCTAATGCCTTTAACTCTTTGATTGTTACTAAGAGTTTTATCTTGAACCGCATTAGTTTTGATTTCTGCTTCTGTAACTATGGCTTCAATCTCTGACATCAAATCCACTTCTTTTTGTATTTGTTGCCCCTTATTTACTTGCTGCTGTTGTTTTTCATACTCAAATAAATATTCAATATCGCAAAGATTTTTGCCCATATATTTATTTTCATAATCAATCAGAAAGCATTTTTCAAAATCTCTTCCATCTGAAGAACGAAAGTATATAATATCTGGTTTTCTGGGGTCGTAAGATATATTGATATATTTTTCGTCTTTAGAAAGAGATCTGCTTCTAGCTCTTTCAAACCATTGTTCTTTTCTGGCTTTTTCAGAGGTGTAGTAAAGTTTTTTGAATTTAATTCCTTTAGCTGTAATAGTTGCTCTATCTGTTGGCATTAAATTAAGCTTAACGATATCTTCAGGAAAAGTTTTTAACCTTCCCGAACGATTAGCAATTCCCCACTGCCATAATTCTCTTGGTATGGGTTGAACATCATCAGTTATCATCATCTCTTCGCGGTCATAGTTTGGCAAATAATGATGATTATTATGCTGAAGAATTAAATGGATAATAATTTTAGTAAATTCATCTAAATCTAATTTGCTATCTAAACGATAGTCTTTCCCTCCTCTTTGAGTAAAATCCACATCTACATAACCAGGAAGAAAAGGTTTAACTTTGTCATGGATAATGCGAAAATGTCGTTCTACTAAACCTTTCCAGTCTGCTCGATAAGGTGCTGCATTTTCAATGCGAATACCAAGATTATTAATAGAAGTTTCCACATTTTTTCCTGCTAATTCTCCGCGATCTCCTAAAATAGCATCAGGAATATGATGGGCTAACCATTCTTCTTCCGTAATCTCAATTCCATACTCAGCACAAAACTTGACTTTATCAGTAGCTGCATTAACTAAAGCCATCATCATTCCCAACCAAGAAGGTCCTTCTAAACCAACATAAACTCCTGTGATCATGCGACTGAAAACATCTATCACTACATACACTACGGGTCTGCCAATAATCCAATTACGATTATATTTGGACACTAAATAGACATCAGCAATAGTGGCATCAATTTGATAGCGAGAACCAGGACCAATCGTTTCTTGTTGAGAATTACCTAAAATAGCTCTATGCTCTAATGCAAAAGCTCTACTACCTCTTCTTGAAGAAACTGTTTTTTTGATGTCTCTATGCTCTTTGTCATACCAATATCGAAACTGTCTAATTGTTGGTTGCTTATCTGGAGGTATTAAAGTTGATTTTTTCACTCCTTTATCATCGAAGATAATTTCTTCTGTATAGTATTCTTTGAGCATTAATTTATAAGCAGTAGTCAAAAAGTTCCCTTTTCTATTGTTATAAAATTTAGAAATAGCAATCCTGAAAATCCTACGATCTTCTTCAGTTATATTGACTCCTTTACCTATTTCTGCAATTTTTTTATATTTTCTAGGTCGCCCTCGTTTAATATTGTTACTGTATTTTCTTGTTTTGCCTTTTCCACCTGAATTTGAATAATCAGGAAGCAAAGAATTTTTAGTTTTTCCTCTCTGCCAATATTTTCTTAAATAACCATAGATAGTTTTTTTAGCAACCTTGCCTTGAGAGCGAGCAATTGCATCATTTACAAGAGAGCCTCGTAGTTTGCGATCATATATTTCAGGTTCTTGTTGAACTAGATTGCTAATTATGTTCCAAGTCCTGTCTCTAATTTCTATTTCCTTTTCAGACAGATGCTCTTCTGTAACTATTATTAACCAAGGATCTGATTTTAGTTTTAAAGCATATCCTTCATCAATAGCTTCTTCAATTTCGCTAATTTTTTTGGGATATGGCACACCTTGATTTTTGTTTATATCAAATGTAAAAGCAAGAATGTAATTTTCATCTATCCAGACAATTCTTTCGACAGTGCTTTCTCCAGATTCTTCCACCCACTCTATTAGATCATTAATATATAGTTGATTAGCCATTATCTTTTTTTTACCATCAATTAAATAACTTTTTTTATAATGTTTGATGAAGAGCTACTCGATAATTTTTCTCCAAGCATATCGACGATAATTTCTTTTCTGGCAACTAAATGTTTAAACAATGATAGAGATGTCCCAGAGCTAATCCCCATCTCTCGATCTAATGCTTGTGTTATTGTAGAAATCTTGTTTTTTTTATTGATTAATCTATTTTTTAAAAGATTGCTTAAATAGTAACAATTTCCATTGTTAGTTTCATCTGTTAATTCCCACTTATAAGCAGGATGAACCCATTTGATGTTGTCTGCCAAAATTTTGGAGATTTCTTGTTCTGTAACTATTGCCCAGTCAATATTTTGTCTATTCCAGTAGTGTTTCTCTAATTGTAATTTTTCTAAAACTCTTTTCTTGTCTAAATCTTTAGCTAATTTGACTGTACGAGCAATTTGAACTAATTTCTTACCTTGTTTGACTGTCAACATAAAATCAGTCGTTAATACATAAGGAGTTCCACTTTTTTTATCTTTGGGATACTCAATACCCGTTTCATCAGCAATACCCATTGCTAAATCTAAATCTAGCAATGGGTATTGTTCTCTGATGTCTTTAACTGCATCCGACCATTCTAATAAATAGAAAAATCTTAATTCCCAGTCTGACATAAAATGGTGAATGCGGTGCGCGGAGCGCAACAGCGAAGCTGGTCGCTTTTCCAGCCAGGCGATCTCGATACTCTACCTTTTGAGGGAAAATCTTGAATTGTTATCCAAGGTTTATAATTCTTCCCACTTCCTTTTCCTCGACCTTCTTTGATGTATCGCTCAAACTTAACTTGAGTCCAATCATATTTACTTCTAGCCATTAGCAAACTTAACAATACAGTATTACTTCTATCAATAATACGACAAAAGTTACCAACTTTATTGTTATTTTTACTAAAGTTACCAACTTTATTGCAAAGTTACCAACTTTATTGTCATTCTACAAAAGTAATTTAGTTTCATTTGTACTTATTCAACCGTTACTGATTTTGCGAGGTTACGAGGTTGATCTACATCTAACCCTTTAATCGCTGCAATGTGATAAGACAATAGTTGCAAAGGAATCACCGCTAAAATAGGGGATAATAACTCTTCTACTTCAGGTACAGTTAACACATCGTCAAAAGTAGTTCCTGCTTCTTGAGCATTCATTGCAGATGTGACCCCAATTAACCTAGCATCCCTAGCTTTGGCTTCTTGAGCGTTGGAAATTACCTTTTCATAAACGCTTCCAGGCATTGCCACAGCTACTACTGGTACTTTATGATCTAAAAGTGCAATAGGACCATGTTTCATTTCTCCTGCGGGATAGGCTTCTGCATGGATGTAAGAGATTTCTTTGAGTTTTAATGCACCTTCGAGGGCGATGGGGAAGTTGATACCTCTACCAATAAAGATGAAGTCTTCGGTTTCTTGGGTGAATTCGTGGCCTAATTCTTCGATCGCCTTTTCTTGAGTTTCCAGAGTTTTCTCGATTTGCTCTGGTATATGGCGCAATCCTTCAATAATTTCAGCAATGCGTTCATTAGATAGGGTTTTACGGCGATAAGCTAAGTCTAATGCCAGATAGTAAAAGCCCATAACTTGGGCGATAAAGGTTTTTGTCGCAGCAACACCAATTTCTATTCCTGCTTGGGTATTAATAATATGTCCACATAGTTGCGCTATAGTACTTTCAGCACGGTTAGTAATAGCTAAGAGTTTGACTTGGAATTTGGAATCTAACTTTTCCCTTCGTCCTTTTTCCATCTCCAACGCAGCGATAGTATCGGCGGTTTCTCCTGACTGGGTAACACCAATAGTTAGGGTATTGGGAATAAGGGGTTTGGGGGTGTAGCGGTATTCGGAAGCATAGTCTATTGTGGTGGGAATATTAGCCAGTTGTTCTAAAAGATATTTCCCGATTAAACCAGCGTGCCAACTTGTACCGCAAGCTAATATCTGGATATAGTCTATGTTTTCATATAGTTGGGGAGATAAACCGAGATTCACAGGACTAAAGTCGGGATTTTCGTCTGCGTGCCAATTAGGATTAAGATAGGTTTCGAGACTTGTCCTTACTACTCCTGGTTGTTCATAAATTTCTTTTAGCATATAGTGACGGAAACCCTGTTTTTCTACTTGACCAGGATTCCAATCCAGAGTACGAGGAAATCTACTTACTCTTTCTCCAGCAAAAGTATATATTTCGACTCCTAAAGGAGTAAGCCTTGCTATTTCACTATTTTCTAGGGTTAAAACAGCATGGGTATGGGGCAAGAGGGCGGTAACATCGGAAGCACAGAAAAATTCTCCTTGTCCAAAACCCAGGGTAATGGGGGCTTGTTGACGAGCTACTATTAGTTCATAGGGATGATCTGCACTTATAACTGCGATTGCAAATCCTCCTTCTAAACGAGAAATAGTTTTTTGTACTGCGTCTAGTAGGGAGAGATTAGAATCAGTTAAATATTGGGATATTAAATGGGGTATTACTTCTGTGTCGGTTTCGGTACTAAATTCAATGCCTTTACTTTTTAATTCTTCTCTTAATTCCCGATAGTTTTCAATAATGCCATTCTGCACTACTGCAACTTTACTATCAGAATCTAGGTGAGGATGAGCGTTATGTTCTTCTGGTTTACCATGAGTCGCCCAGCGAGTGTGTCCAATACCTATTTGGGCATTATTAATCTTATGTTCGAGTTTTTCTCTAAGGTTGTATAGTTTTCCTTTGGCTTTAACGCACTCTAGCTTTCCTTCTAATACTGTCGCGACTCCTGCTGAGTCGTAACCCCGATATTCCAATCTTTCTAAACCAGAGATTAAAATTTCGGTTGCTGCTTGCGTACCTATGTACCCCACTATTCCACACATAACTTAGTTACCCTTTACCAGTTATCAGTTACCAGTTGTAGCGCATATTTTTGAAGTTGGGGAATTACATTTATATTTATTTATTTAGATAATGAATGTCTGCAACAATAGCAAATACTAGGTTCACATGAGTTCCAATATCGCTTTACCTATCCTACAAAAAATTAACTGCTTATTTATTAAATTTATAATTGTATCATTCTTCTGGGAGAAGACCCTCGCGTCCCGCGACGAGACTCCCGCGTATAAACACTTGGGGTTTCCCCAAGTGAGCTGCCCCTCATGAATCGCGGGCAAAGATTATTTTTGGAGCGTGAGGGATGTCAATTTTTTTTTACAATTAACATATTTTTTTGTAAAATATGTAGTAGAATAAGTGATAAGAGAGGAATTAGGGGTCGTAATGCTTAATCTCACTTACAGCTACAAACTACAACCAAGCAAGAAGCAGATAGAAATAATTGACCATAATCTTGTCGTTTGTAAGTCTGTGTGGAATCATGCTCTATACCAAAGAAAACTTTGGTATAACAGCCGTAAGTGTGATATTAATAAGTGTTCTCTAATCTCTGAATATGTTGTCGAACCATTTGAATACCCTAATTATCATATTCAATCTGCTGAACTTACCCAGGCTAAGAAAACTAACCCTTACTTGAAATCTGGTAATGCTCTAGCTATGCAACAATCATTACGATAGTTGGATAGAGCATTTATTGATATTGCTCGTAAAGG
>JAAUYH010119148.1_pt1 | contig 10755 bp, 3 predicted proteins | sample 7278061 | NCBI WGS metagenome assembly JAAUYH01 (sample SAMN14350203, study PRJNA611818) | marine sediment metagenome | isolation source: surface marine sediment (0.6m) | place: French Polynesia: Moorea | collected 2018-08 | reverse complement strand
TCGATGTCACCCGTGCCGAGCACGAAATAACCCCGCATGTCGCGTCCGCCGTCATGGTAGTCGGGCTGCGGTTCGGGCAGCGGCAGTGCTGCGCCGTCGAAGTGATAGACAGCCCCTTCGTCGGGCGTGCTGCCCTGCTCGAAGCGGTTGGCGCCCACCAACACGTCAGCGCCGGTCTTGTTTCCGCTCGGCGCCAGCGTCGATACGCGAACGCCGAACTGATCGCCGGAGTTTTCACCACTCACCTTGGCCGAGAACGCAGGCGTGGCCTGCGTCCACCAGCTGCTGCCGCTGGCATAGACGTAGGCAGCACCAGGCGCGCCGTTGCGGTAGGCACCGACGACGAGGTCGTCGATACCGTCGGCGTCGACGTCACCGTTGGCATCGATGCTGAAGCCAAAGCGATCGCCACTGGCCTCGCCAACAACGAAGAAGTCGGGCGTGGTTCGCGTCGGCTGGTTCCAGTCACGCGTCGAGCCTCGATAGATGTACACCTGGCCATTGCCACTGTTGCTACCGACAAGGAGATCGGCGCGATCGTCGTTGTCGATGTCGCCGACGGTCAGGCTTATACCTAAGCCGAAACCGCTCGTTGTCGGTCCGACGAAGGTCTTGGCCGGAACGGCCGGGTTGTTAAGCCAGTCGTCCGACGCTCGAAATACCAGAACCGCGCCCTGTCCGCTGACAAGGCCGTTGCGACCCGGCGCGCTGACGATCAGGTCGTCGATGCCATCGTCGTCGATATCGGCCGCCAGTACGGCGGCGCCCAGATTGTCGCCGGCGCCGCCGAAGAAGATGCGGGTTGGCGATGCGGGCAGTCCGGCCGCTGTGGCGAGGTACACGCTGAATTCGTTGCTACTACCGATCACAAGATCGTCGAAGCCGTTGTCGTCGAGGTCGCCGACGGTCAGCGCGCGTCCGAAACTCGAGAAGGTGTCGATGCCATTACCAGCGGCGTCGATACGCTGCAACGCAGATGTTTCCAGCCCGTCGGTGGCAAGCTGCACAAATACAGCACCATTTCCGTCGAAGGCTGGCGCGCCGATAGCAACATCAGCCAGCCCGTCGCCGTCGATGTCACCGCTGGCGAGCGCGAAACCGAAGCGATCGGAGACGGTCAGGCCCTCGGCGCCGCTGCTGACCTCGCCACCGCGCAAATAGGCATCGGCGAGTAAAGGTTGGCCATCCAGTTCAAACTCGCGCCGGTTGTCGAAGCCATCGCCATCGTCGTCACGGGTCGCGTCCGACGCGTCGTTGGCATCCAGGCCGAAGTCGTTCTCGTAGGAATCGGCAACGCCATCATTATCGCTGTCCGTTGTGTAACGAGCGTCGTCCGGGAACGCATCGTCCGCATCAATAACGCCGTCGCCGTCGCGGTCGGAAACCTCCAGTGCGAAGCTGCCATAGGTAACGCTGTCGAGTCGCGGCCCGTTGTCAGTCGGCTCGGTCGAAAACTCACACAGCGTGCTTTGTCCCGCCGTATCGATATCGACGCGAACGGTGAGCACTATCGCGCGGCTCTCACCGACGACGACGTCACCGAGGTTACAAACTACTGACGTTCCGACCGTGCAGCCGTTGCTCGCCGCAACGACCTGGATCTCCGGCGGCGGATCGATGGTCACTACGGTGTTCTCGGCGTCGAAGCCGCTCCAGCCGACCGGCTGTTCGTTGAGTACATCGAGCGCCAGGTCGAAATCGGTGCCGGGCTGCAACGTGGCATCGTCCGCGCGCGTCACACTAACCTGGGTCACGTCGACCAGCGTCAGGTTGCTGCTGCCCTGCAGATCGGCGCAAACCACATCGCCGCTGTCGGTCATGCAGACCGAGAATCCGATCGTCGGATCCACGAAGGTGTGTGCGCCGAGCAGCACACCCGTTCCGGGCAGTCCGTTGCGCTGCGGATCCATGGGCTGGCCGTTGTCGTCGAAGATGCCGATGTTCTGCCAGCCGTTGGCCGCGGTCGCCGCTACGCCGTCACCCCAGTCGATACTGTGCGCCGTCAATTCGGCATTTGGATCGCGATCCGGGTCGTCGAACTCGAACTGATACGCCTGCTCGAAGCCGCGCGGAATCTGCAAGTCATCCGGTACGGTGATGATGACATTGTCGGGTACCGGCAGGACCGTCAGCAGGACGTCCGCGGGTGCTTCGGCCGTGTCGGTGCCGTCTGACACCTGGAACACGAGCGAGTCTTCGCCGTTGAAGTGGGTATCTGGCGAGTAGCGATACTGGGCGTTGTTGGCGTTGGTCGCCAGCAGCTCGAAGCTGCCGCGCTGCGGTGCTTCGAGCACGGTTACCGTGTGGGTGTCGTAGCCGCCGAAACCGACGAAACCATCGGGGTCGCTCGCGCTCAGGCGTACAAACAGTTCCTGGTCTTCGGCAACGATGCACGGGGTCTCGACGCTGAAAGCAACGTCGGTGAAACAGTTGGCACGCAGGTCCTGCGGCGGCCGCTGATTGGCTTCGACGGCGATGGAAACGATCGCCGGATCGCTCGAATCGATGCCGTCGTCGACGAGGTAGCTGAACTGGTCGGGACCGCGGTAGCCGATACCCGGAACGTACTCGACGCGCGCACTGTCCGCGGTGATGTCCGTGAACGGCAGCGTTTTAAAGATGTGCAGGAAGAAATCGCCCACCGCCGCACGCGATTCCAGCACGTGAAAGCTATCGCTGTTGACGGATACGTGCTTCGGCGGTCCCATGTTGCCGAGCACGAAACTGCTGTCGTTGGTAATACCGCCGCCGACCGACTGCGCTTCGCCGGCGAATACTCCGTCCGCACCGAAGCGCTGCACGCGACGGTTGTTGGTGTCGACAACGTAAAGGGTGTCGTTGGGATCGATATTCATGTGCGGAATGACGTTGAACTGGCCCGGGCCGCTGCCGGCGCCGCCGTCCACGCAGGTCGCGTCGGTGCAGCTGAAGCCGTTGGAATGACCTTCCGCCACGATGCAGTTGTTGAACTCGACCCCGGTTTCGGGATCGATGCGATTGGCGGTACAGGCGCCCAGCCAGCCGACGTAGTCGCCGACCGTGATGTTGCCGTCGAGGCCAACCGTCGACGCGGTGAACTTGTGAATTTTGTGTTCGCAGCTATCGGCGATGAACAGGTTGCCCTCGCTGTCAGTGGCCATGGTGAAGCCCAGGCCGTCCTGTGCGCCCTGGCCGACGACGCCCGGCAAGGTGTCACACTGGCCGTTTGCGGCCAGGCCGTTGAAATCGGTTGCCTGCCGCAGGTCGGCTAGCGCCGGGCGCCGAAGCACGCCGTCGAGCGAGAACGCGAGTATTGTCCGTTTATCGCTGACGTAGATGACCTTGTTGGCGGGATCGGCGTGGGCACTGGTCAGACTGCCGGCTTCGACCAGACCAAACGGGCTTGAATCACCATTCACTTCCAGGTTCTGGCCTGAAGGGGTTTGCCGGTTCGGCGGCAGGTACCAGCGCTGGAAATCCCGGTCGACCGTCTTCACTCGAAAGCTCGACGAAGTGCCCTGACCTGTAAAGCTGTAGAACCAGAGGTTGCCGTCTCGATCGACGTCGAAGACACGTTCGTCGTTCTGCGTGTAGTCGCTACCGATCTCGCCGACCAGCCGGGTGTCCTCCCAGCTCGCGATACGGGACTCCTGGGTGGCGAAGGGTGAGCCCGCAGGGGTGCCGCAGATCCACGGATTGTCGGAAACAAAGTAGCGGCCGTCGTCATCGATATGGATGTAGTCGGGCTGGTAGATATAGTCGCGCGGCGGCTGCACGTTCTGACTGCTGCAGTAGCAGCGCTGGATGTAAGCATTGTGATCTTGGACGTCGAGCAGGCCCAGCTGCGACTCCAGAAATGGCCCGTCCTGGAAGTCGTCGCCAGCGGGACAGGCCAGTGTGCCCGCGTCCATATTCCTCGGCGTCTCCACCGGTTTGGCGCGGAAGTCCTCAATGAAGTAGGGATACAGCGGCGCTACGAACTCGCCGTTTTCTGGCTGGTCGACAATGCTGAACGTTAGCGGATCGACACGCTCACCCGGCAGGTCGGGTACCTCGAGCGCAATGGAATCGGTGTCGAGGCCGGTCAGTTCGATAAACACCGACTCGCCGCTTCGCGTTGTTACCGTGGCCGGCAGCGGCCGCGACGGATCGGGCGCCACCGGCGCAGTGTTGGTGCCCGGCCATTTCAACGTGACGATCTGCGTGTACCGGTCCGGGTTGTCTGCGGTTGCCATCGTGACGTTGCCGCTGTCGTCCTCCGCTTCCCAGTTGATGTAGTAGCGCACGCCGCCGTTCACCGGCGGTGCCGCCAGCACGGCCGGCGCATCGTCGCGAACGTCGGGCACCGGATCGGCGAGATCAACGACGCTGAATTTGCCCAGCTCACTACGATCGCCGTTCAGCACGATGTCGTTTTCGGTGTAGCGAGCGAAGCTGTCGGGTATTAGCAGCAACGGCGGCTGGGTATCCTCGACGCTGACCCGCTGGATCAGGCGGGTGGTCAATGACGTGCCCGTGAACGTCTGGTTCGACGCAACCTCGAATCGGGGATTGAATGAGTTGTAGTTGCCGTCGTCGAAGATCTGCCACTCGATATCGACGCTGGTGCCAATCTCGATCAGCGAGGGCGGATCGACGGGGCGCAAGGTGAGGCGCTTGCCGCAGCCATCGGCATAGACGAATCGATCGGCGAGCGCGTCGCGTATGCGGTTAAAGCGCGCGCCGCCGAAATCGCTCGCTTCGATGCTGACCGTCTGCTGCTCTATCGTTGAGCCGGTATCGGGATCCGTAAACACCGGCGGGTGCACGTCCCAGACTCTGAAGGTCTGCACACGGGAGTGGCGAGCCGACGGCTCTTCATCGCCCAGGAAGCCGGGTATGTCGTTGCTGACAAATTCAGCACCCGTCAGCGCCGCGCGCTCGCCCAGGTTGACGGCGATATCTTTGAGCAAGTCCGAGTTTCTGCGGGCCTGCTCTGCGCCCCGCTCACTGAAACTACCACTGGCGGTTTTGGTAAACGTCGAGCCGTTCTTCGTTTCGGACATGACACCGAATCCGGCCTGGAACAGCGGGAAGTGCACGTCCCAGAACGGCGATAGCTGGGTCTCGGCCACCCAGTTCATGCGGTAGTCCGATTCGGCCAGCGAGTGCGAGCCCGCCGCGAAGCCTTCGAGGCTGAGTTTGACGGCCGAGTTCCTGTGCTCGACGTAAGGTGTACCGAGCGGCCCCCAATCGGTCGCCAGCTTCCTGATGGGGCCGAAACCCAGCAGATCTTCGAAGGTAGAGGACGCTTGCGGCAAGGTCAGCGTGTAATCACAGGCAAACTCGCCGCCTGGCAGCGCATCGGGGTACACGGATGTGTTGCCGGGAATCTCCAGTATCGGGGGCGTCGCTTTCAATCCTAAATTCGCGGAGAACTCGGTCAGCTCCACCGCGGTCCCGAACGGTCCGCTGCTCGCGAGCCCGGCGCCTACCGCAAAGTTGTGCGTTGCCAGCAGTGCAAGCTGGTCGTCGCGAAGTGAATCGTTGTCCCGCTCTTGTGCTTGAGTCGCGGTGCAAAGAAGCGCGAGGACCGTTGAGATCGCGCAGGTTGTCGTTGTCTTGGCAGGCTTCATCACAGTGCTCCGTTTTTCCAGCGCCGGCGCAAAACGCCGGCGGCCCCATCGGGCGGGAACGTTGTCCCTTACTGGTAGAAGCAGGACTGCGAGGAAAAGTGACCCACGCTTTTGTCGGTGATGGCCTTAAGTGATTGAAAGGATTGAAGAGTTAATTTGGGGGCCGCAGGCGCGCTGAATGCATCTCAGCCGAGCTCGTCGGTCAGCCAGGCGAGCGCGAGCTTCAGTTCACGGCCCAGGGTGCTGGTCGACAGGCCGGTGACCTCGGCAAGCTCGCGCCCGGTCAGTCCGCCAAAGTACTTGAGCTCGATGATGCGGGCCTTGCGCTCGTCGATAGCCGCCAATCGATCGATCGCGGCGTCGATTTCAAGCAAACGAATATCAGTATCCTCGCCGCCGACCGCCGATTCGTCGAGCGTGACGTTGACGGCATCGCCACCGCGCTTCTTTGTTGCGCGCGCGTTGGCGTAGTTGATCAGCAGCCGTCGCATCATGCGCGCCGCAAGACCGAAGAAGTGGGCGCGGTCCTGCCAGGTAACCTCGACATGGACGAGCTTTGCGAATGCCTCGTTGACCAACGCGGTGGGCTGCAGGGTGTGAGACTTCTTCTCGCCGGCGAAGGCGCGGCGGGCGAGACGATGTAACTCGTCGTAGATCAGCGGGGAAAGCGCATCCAATGCGGCATCGTCACCACCACTCCAATCCTGAAGCAACCGCGTAATATCACCTTCTTCGCCCATACCTGATGCTAGCAATAGCCTGCGCACACGTCGATGCCACGGACATCGCTGAGGGTAATCGGATGCGTTGTGCGGCTGGCAAGTACGAGTTCATGGATTCGCCGCTGATCATCTCCCGGTGTCAATGCGGGTCAAAGATCGCCGAATTGCTGCTTTAATACATGACAGTCAATCTGTTTGCGTCACAACAAGCGAAAAGGCACGCATTGATGGATCTGAAGAAAATTGAATTGGCTTACGAACACGCGATGTCGCTATCGAGCAGCGAGCGAGAAACATACCTCGAGAATCTTCGCGCGACAGAGCCTGAATTCGCTGCGGAACTCGAGCGCCTGATCAGGGACACGAGCATTAGCGACACGATTTTGAAGCAACCCATTGAAGCGTCCGCTGCAAGACTGTCGGAGGAAATGAAAGACCCCTGGATTGGTCGAGTGCTAGGCGCCTACCGCATTATTGATCGAATTGCGGCGGGCGGCATGGGTGCGGTTTTTCTTGCAGAGCGCAAGGACGAGCAGTTTGAGCATCGCGTTGCCATCAAGGTCATGAGCGAACAACTGCTGGCATCCGATGCTGTCGCGCGCTTCAAAACAGAACGACAAATCCTCGCCAACCTGAAGCACCCCTACATTGCCCAGCTTCACGACGGGGGGACTACGGACAACGGTTTGCCTTACCTGGTCATGGAATACGTTGAAGGCCAGCCGATTGATCGTCATTGCGATAACCAGGGCCTGGATATCGATCAACGACTCTATCTCTTTCAAAAAGTGTGCGAAGCCGTGGATTACGCGCACCGCAACCTGACCGTTCACCGCGACCTGAAACCAAGCAATATCCTGATCGATTCGCGCGGCGATCCGAAACTGCTCGACTTCGGTATTGCGAAGCTACTGGATGAACGAAGCGTAAACGAGGCAGCGCCGCTGACGCGGGTGGGACAGAGGGCAATGACACCGGAGTACGCAAGCCCGGAACAGGTGCGTGGTGAACCCGTGTCGGTGGCCAGCGATGTGTACGCGCTCGGCGTGCTGCTGTTCCGGCTGCTTACCGGTCAATCGCCGTATGGCGGCAACATGACAACGCCCGGCAGCTACGAGCGCGCGATCCTGGAAGCTGAACCGCGACGGCCCAGCGCGGCCGTGACCGTAGCGAACGAGGCGAAGGCTGCCGCAGAGAGTTCCGGAACATCGGTAGCACAGCTTCGCCGATACTTGGTCGGCGACCTCGACAACATCACGATGCGTGCGCTTCAGAAGGCGCCCGAACGGCGCTACCGCAGCGTGGCCGATTTCTCTCGGGACATTGCGCGTCATCAGAGTCACAAACCGATCGAGGCGCGCGCGGACGACTGGTGGTACCGCAGCCGCAAGTTTCTGAGGCGTCATGCAGCTCGCGTCGCAATAACGACAGCCGTGCTCTCGGCAGGGATCGCGCTCGTGACTTTCTACACACTGCGTCTGGCTGACGAGCGGGACTTCGCCAACCAGTCTGCGGCAGAGGCGCGGGAGATCGCCGCGTTTCTGACCACTCTGTTCGAAGGTTCCTCCTCGAACATCCAGGCCGGAAAGGAAGTCACCGCGGTCGATCTGCTCGAGGAAGGCCGGAGGCAGATCGACGCGCTGGAGGACCAGCCGGAGTTGCAGGCAAAGCTGATGCATATCATGGCCAGCAGTTCCACGACGCTGGGTCGATACGATGTGTCTATCCCGATGCTGGAGCGCTCCCTCGAGTTGCAGGAAGCGCTGTCGCCGGTCGACGAGGAGGCCATTTCGCGAACGACTCATGCGCTATCCGCTGCACATCGGCAGAACGGCGATCTCCAGCAAGCAGCGGAATATGAGCGCCGTACCATTGAACTCGCGATACGCGTGTTCGGCGAGGATCACTATAACGTCGCCTACCTCAGGATGAGGCTTGGCGTAATCCTGTTTGATCAAGGTCTTGCCGAAGAATCGCTCGCGATGAAGCAGGACGCACTGGATCAATTGATAGCCATCGGCAGCGGCGACTCGACGGCCGCGCTGGATGCGCGCGGCAACATTAGCCTCGTACTTTCGCACCTCGGTCGGCACGAGGAAGCCGCTGTAATGGCGGGTGAAGTGGCAAAGCTGTCCGTGCCGATGCAGGGTCAGGATCACCCGAACACGATCATTCGCACGACGAACTACGCCAACAGCCTTCGGCAGCTCGGCCAACTCGACGAAGCCTTGTCGCTGCTTGAGGACAACATCCCGCGTGGTATTGCCGTATGGGGGCGCGACTATTACCACGTCGCCTATATGCTCCAGGTTCGTGGGGCCATCAAGCGGCAAGCCGGCGACTTTGCTTCCGCGCTTGATGATTACCGCGAGGCACAGGGAATCATCATGCGAATAACCGAGGAGGACAACTATCGGCGCGCTGATGCCTGGCGAGGCCTCGGCGCTGTATTTGCTTCGGCTGGCCAGTTCGAAGAGGCTCGCGATTCGTTTCAGCGCGCTTTGGCGATCGCTGAACGCGTGGATGGGGGCGAGCGGAGAATCCCGTCGCTTTATATCTGGCTGGGAAAAGTCACCTACGACGCTGGCGACCTCGCCGCGTCACGGCAATGGTATGCAGCGGCGGAGGCCCACGCAGGATTGGCTATTGGCGCCCTCCGCCTTGCATTGAAGACCGGACAAGTCGAAACCTTGACGGCACTGGGTGAGCTCGATGCTGCCGCGCCGCTGGTCGAAACGCTGTTGGCGCTTGAAGACAGTGTCCCGCACCTCGAGGCACTAACCGCTGCGACCGCATACTTTCGAGCCCGCAGTGACTGCGACAATGCACTGAGTACCGGCGAGCGGATCAAGACTATTTTTGATGCTGGCGATCAGCCGATGGTTTGGGGCGACGCGCTGGCACTGAGCGAGTATGGGCTTGCGTTGTCGGACTGCGGGCGACCGGAAGCACGCGATGTCCTTATGCCCGCGATTGATGTGCTCAGCACCGCATTGGGGTCCGACGACAGTCGAGTCGTGCGGCTGAAACGTAACGTTCCTCGTCGTTAGCTCAAAGCAAGTCTTCTAAGAGCCGCTTCGGCCGGACAGGTTTTCCGACCCTGTCGCAACGAAAAGAGCCACTTGCCGAAACAGGCAAGTGGAACCGCAACGAACCTCGACGAACTCATTGATCGTAAAGCGGCCCGACGGCCAGATATTGAGGCGAGTTACCGGTCAGCATGCCGAACCTAGAGCTACTCAACACATAGCTTACAGATCGTTCCGGACGCATGGTTTACACATTGGAGTTTCCATGGCCGGTTAACACCCTGTAAAACTGGCAGCCGCCCCGATGGTTACGACGTGGTTGCCAGTAAGCCAGACGCACTCTTTAGCACGGCGGAATCGAACCCAGTTCGCCTGCCATATAAATCAGAGCCTCGTGGTCCCATGCGAACTGACCTTCAGGGGCCAATCAGACACAAGAGGCTTGGACATGGTTGTGATTTCACCCTGTCCTCAAACGACAAAAGCCCCCTGAATGGGGGCTTTTAGCGTTTGGTGGCCGCCGGGATAGACACGAATCCGCTTATCGTTATCCTCGGCGCTCCGTTCATTGCGGCGGAATCGAGCTACCGTCGTGCGTATTTCCTGATCCGTATCAGGCTAGCCAGCGACTTGCCGACTCCCGGTCACGGAAAATGCCGACCGTCGGCACTTCTTTACCAACTGTCCAGGCGTGGAAGACGCGACCAATACCGAACTGCAGGTCACTGGGCCCAAAGATGGCTACGCGCGCATGTTCGACGCTGGCGGCTTCAAAGTACGCCCGAAACCGCTCCGCCAGTTCGGGCATGACGTTCGTATTGACACCCGACAGGTCCGCTTCGGTCAGATCGATGATCTCGGCAGCGCCCTGGGTCCACGTCACTCGGCTTTCAAACTTATCCTGAGCGTCGAACAGATCTTTATCCGTGAGGCGTCCCGATAGACGGCTGGACACGAGCTTGCCGTTATTGAGTATGGAGATATCAAGCATTGTGCGTATATCCTGGATGTGCCAAAGCGGAGATGAGATGGCGGCCGCACCGATAGATGCGAAGGAGCGAATCGTTAACTGATTCTCTCGATTAGTACGGCGGAATCGAACCCAGTTCGCCCACCATACAATCTAGAACCTCACAGCTCCCTGCGAACTGACCTTCAGTGATCTTCGTCGAACAGGAGACTTCGACCCCGGTGGGGATTTCCCACTGGATGCCATAAATGAAGAGGGTCCCTCAACAAGGGGCCCTTTTCATTTATGGTGGCCAGGGGCGCCACCGCAAAATGCGCGTATCTTCCTGATCCGATGGCCTTTATTTCTACGCGGCAGTTGTCCATACCCCAGCTTGTACCCCACGACCCGCTTCCTGGGAGCGCTTCTACCGAAACGATCGCGCTACTTAAAGGCCGCAG